>ENA-ORXC01001981-ORXC01001981.1-marine-metagenome-genome-assembly--contig:-NODE-1981-length-11506-cov-10.926590_pt1 | contig 11506 bp, 4 predicted proteins | sample MGYA00237865_ERZ511478 | MGnify/ENA metagenome assembly ERZ511478 | reverse complement strand
ATTACAGAAATGGGTTATAAGGTAAAGTTGACCGATGAGGTAAAATTCGATGGTCAATTGTTAAATCCTATCAAGAGGGAATATGTTCTTCTCAACAAGCCCAAAGATTTTGTGACTACCATAAGAGATGAACGTGGTAAGAGACATGTATCTGGGTTAATATCTAGTGCGTCTAAGTCAAAATTATTACCAGTTGATAAATTGGAAAAAGAACATACAGGTTTACTTTTGTTTACCAATGATGGTAGCATGACCAAGGTACTGAAGAGTCCAATAAACGGAATGCGTAAAATCTATCATTTGGTTTTAGATCAAGAATTGAGAAGTGCTGATTTAAAGAAGATACAAGAAGGTGTAGTCGTTGATGAAAAAGCAGTACGTGTACAAGATGTAAGTTTTATAGCCGATGCTCCAAAAAGAGAAGTTGGTATTGAAATTTATAGTTCTAGGAACAAAATCGTAGAACGCATTTTTGAAACTTTAGGATATAAAATCCAAAGAATGGATAGGGTTGTTTATGGTGGTCTTACCAAAAAAGATTTACCAAGAGGACACTGGAGATATTTGACCGATCAAGAGGTTATAAATCTTAAGATGATCAAATAACACATGGTCCTTGTCTTAACAAAAGACTTTAGGATATATGAAATTATTTCAGTGTACCAACTGTAAGAATACAGTTGTTTTTGAAAACAATACATGTTTAAACTGCGGTTTTAAACTTGGCTATTCTTCATACTATAATAAAATAGTTTCTTTAGACCCAAGCGCTACCACATGGCAGGTTGATGAACTAGATGGAAAGACCTATGAATATTGCGAAAACTTTAAACATACAGTCTGTAATTGGTTGGTCGATGTTTCTAGAGGTCGCAAGTTTTGCCTTGCCTGCACCCTAAATAGAACAATTCCGCATCTTTTAGATGATGACAACCTTGAAAAGTGGAAGCATATAGAAATAGCAAAGCATAGATTGGTATATCAACTATTGCGTTTTAGATTGCCTGTGGTCAGTAAAACAGTAGATGATGAGAAAGGTTTTTGTTTCGATTTTTTAGCGAAAGATGATTTACCGGAAGAATCAAAAGGATTAAAAACCGGACATGCAGATGGTGTTATTACCCTTATGATAGCCGAGGCAGATCCTGTTGTTCGCGAGCAGGTAAAGCAGCAAATGGCGGAGCGATATAGAACTTTACTTGGTCATTTTAGGCATGAAGTAGGACATTATTTTTGGGATTTGCTTATTCGCGACAATCCGGATGTTTTAGCGGAATTTAGAAGCATTTTTGGTGATGAATCAGAGTCGTATGCTGATGCGCTGGCCAATCATTATAAAAATGGTCCAAAATTGAATTGGCAACAAAGTTTTATTAGTAAGTATGCTTCTTCTCACCCATGGGAAGATTGGGCAGAAACGTGGTCTCATTATCTACACCTAACAGATGTATTGGAAACGGCCTATAATTTCGGACTTAAATCAAATCCGAAAATTACGGCTAAGAAAAACCTAAAAATGAGTGCTAGTTTTGACTCTTATAAAGAAATCAAGTTTGAGAAAGTAATGAATACCGGTATTCCTTTATTGTTCACTTTAAATAGTATGAACCGCTCTATGGGAGAAGATGACCCTTATCCGTTTATAATTTCTAAACCAGTAGAAAGGAAATTAGAATTCATTCACGATTTGTTGAGAAAGGTCTAGTCTCTACTAAAGCCTTCTCCAAAACGATAGGTAGCAATAATACCATGGGTGTTTCCTAAAGGAGAATCATTTGTCGCTACATTATAACTGTAAATAGCTCTAATGTTTTTGAAAAGATAAACTCCCGCCAACAGATTTATAGAGGAATTGGTTCTGTAACCTGTTCCAAGTTCAAATTTATTTCTATAACTGACCGAAATATTCATGTCTAGCTGAAAAGGCGCCCCATTTTCATACTTTAATAATAGGTTGGGCTTGATCATTAATTCTTCAAATTTGTTAGAGTAAAACCGATAGCCCAAATACCCGTAATAAGGCACGTTAATTTCCACATTATCATCAGATACCAGCATATCTCCAATTACATTTGGTGTGGAGAAGCCAACATATACATCTGCTAAGTTTAATAAGAAACCAAGTCCTACAGTAGGTATGGTAGCATTAATGTTCATTGCGAAATTAGGATCGTCCATTATGCCTAGTTCCAGTAAATTTTCTTGATATTGTTGCACACCTGGAGATATAGAAAAGGATAATGAATTAGGGGTATATATTTGCCAATAGGGTCTATTCTTTTTGGTGTCGAAAAATATTTTGTAAGAATACGTAGCAAATGCACTCGTTGAAGTGGAGACTCCAACTTCATCACGAATTAATCCGGCTCCCAAACCAACTTTTCCTCGGTTTAAGGGAGTATGAAAACTAAGGGCAAAGCTTTTAGGACTACCTTCAAATTGATTGAAAGTTCCAGTATTACTAATACCTATTTCTGCACTAGGTGCCAAACCGGCAAAAGCAGAATTTACTAGGTACGGATTGTAATTGTACTCTGAGAATGTTGGCGTTTGTTGAGCCATTATATTATTGATCAATGCTCCTAAAACGAATGCTATTAAAGTGATATTTTTATATAAATTCTGCATGTAATTATCGCTTTAATACAAGGAAACCTTGTGTTTTTCTTAATATAGTTTCACCATCTATTTGAATGTTGAAGAAATAGGTGCCTGCAGGTAATTGGTCTGCGCCTAATTTCATACTCATATTCGCAGTACCTGAAAATACGTTAGCGGCATTGTCATAGTTTTCAATTTGAAAAACCATATCTCCCCAACGGTTATAAATACTCACTACATTTTCAGGGTAGTAATCTATGTTTTCAATATGCCAGTATTCATTTATACCGTCACCATCAGGTGAGAATCCGTATTTTGTTTCATCTTCTGGAATCATTGTAGTAAATGATTGAGTTTCACAACCAGCGGATTCTCCTGCGCTGTTATATGAGGTGATATTTACAAAAATTTCAGTGTCAAATGGAAACTCATCATGATGAGTATATGTTGTTAAATTACCCATATCCACATTGTCAATGATGTCGTTAGAATTCGCTGAGGTTCCAATGGAAATACGATAGCCGTTGGTTTTTTCGACTTCATTCCATGAAATTGTACTCTCTAATGAAACATTTGTTTCTCCGTTTGTCGGACTAATAAGAACCGCACAATCGGGTGCGATTACTTCAGTTGTGAAACTTTCGGTAGTACAACTTTCAGCGTCTCCAGAACTATTGTAAGGCGTAATGGTGATGAAAATTTGTGTTTCAGATGGTAAATCTTCATTCAGTATATAACTGGTCAAAGAGGCTACATCTTCATTGTCTACGATATCGTTTCCGTTGGCGGTTGTACCTATTGAGATTCTGTAACCATCCGCATCGTTTGAAGGGTTCCATTCAATATCTGCGGTTACGGCAACATTATTTACATTTTGTAACGAAGCTATCAAATTGGTGCAAGTTGGTAATGGTCTTATGGTAAAGCTCTCAGAAACACAACCAATGGCATCGCCAACATCATTAAAAGGAACTATCGTCACTGTAACTGTTTCACCTTCGTTAAATTCATTAGGGAAAGTATATGTAGTATCGGTAACTTCTAAATCGGATACATTGTTTGCCGTACTGTTATTTGCGAAAACAGTTAATCTGTATCCGTCTGCATCCGGTACGGTATTCCATGAAATTTCATTTACTTCTGCCAAAACTGCACCGTTTAGAGGAGAGGTTAAGAAGGTACAATTTGGAATAGACTTAATGCTGAAACTTTCCATAGTGCAACCAATGGCTTCCCCAGCATTGTTGTAAGGTATTATAGTAACCGATACGGTTTCGCCTTGATCAAAATCATTGGTAAACATATGGCTGTTACCAGTAGTTATATTCAGTTGGTCAACATTATTTGCTGAGCTTGAACTACCTGTGACCGTAAGAAGATAGCCATCTGCTTCAGGCACTGTTGTCCATTCTATATCAGTGTTTACAGGTACATCTATAGCACCATTTGCAGGTGAAATTAAACCTGTGCAAGTAGGCACTGCCTGAATGGAAAAACTTTCTGTAGTACAACCAATTGCATTACCAGACTCGTTGTAAGGAATAATGGTAACTGAAACGGTTTCACCTTGCGTAAAGTCATCAGTGAAATCTAAAGAAGTAGCTGTGGTTTTAAAATCCGTTACATTGTTAGCGGTACTTGTATTGGCGGAAATGGTAACGAAATACCCAATGGCATCATATACTGCATCCCAAGATATTGAAATACTGGCATCGACCGCGTCATTACCATTTACAGGTGTGTTTAAGCTAGTACATGTAGGTACGGGCTTAATGGCAAATGATTCTGATGTACAGCCTGTAGCGGCACCAGATTCATTAAATGGTGTTATGGTAACTGTTACCATTTCACCTTGTATAAAGTCATTCGTGAAATCATAGGAAGTTGCAATAACGTCAACTTCAGTTAAGTTATTGGCAGTACTTTCACTTGCTGTTACGGTTATCGTGTAACCCGTTGCTCCGGCAACAGCATTCCAGCTAATATCAGTATCTATATCTGCATTTGCAGTATTGTTTACGGGTGTAATAAGCGTAGTACAAGTGGGTACTGGTGGAGGCACGATTGTAAAAGTTTCGGATGTACAACCACTGGCCTCTCCGTTGTTGTTATATGGTTTAATAGTTACCGTAACCGTTTCTCCTTCTATAAAATCATTTGAAAAGTTAAAGGTATTGCCACTTGTCACTTCAAAATCGGTCATGTTATTTGCCGTACTGTTGCTGCCAATAACGGTAATTCGGTAACCGTCGGTATTAGCTACTGTGTTCCATTCAATATTGGTGTCTACAGGAACATTTGTAGCACCATCTGCAGGAGTTGCTAGTGTGGTACAAAAAGGAGCACCATCTGTAGTAAAACTTTCTTCGGTACAACCAATAGCATCGCCATTATCGTTATATGGTGTTACTGTCACATAAATAGGTGTGCTTTCTGGTAAATTGGCTTCAAGGTCGTATGTAGTTACATTTAGCACATCATCTGTAAATATATCGGAACCTCCACTTGTTGTTCCTACAGTCAATTTATAACCGGTTGCAGATGATAATTCTGCCCAAGTTAAATTTGTGCTAGGGTCAACCGCAGTTGCACCATTAATAGGAGCTGTTAATGTGGTACATGACGGTGGACTTGTAGAATCACCCGTTGTAAAGGTTTCTTCTATACAACCCGTAGCGTCACCTTCATCATTATAAGGGATAATGGTTACGTAATGTAATCTGCTTTCTTGTAAATCTACTGGAATATCGTAGGTGGTTGCACCAACAATATCTGCATTGTTTACTACTTCTATTCCTCCGGATGTTGTACCTACGATTACCAAATAACCTGTTGCGTTAGCGATTGGTGTCCAGCTTAGATGGGTGTCAATAGCGACATCGGTAGCGCCATTAATTGGAGCTGTTAAATTGGTGCATGTAGGTGGTTCTGGAATTAGTTCTGTATGAAAGCTTTCTTCTGTACAGCTACTAGCATCACCCTCATCGTTATAAGGAATTATGGTAACAAATATATCGCTGTCTTCAGGCAAGTCTGTTGTAAATTCAAAGGTGTTAACGTTACCTACATCTTCTGCATCAAGTAAATCATTGGAACCACTAGAAGTGCCTACTGTTATTTTATAACCGTCTGCATTAGAAATTGGGTTCCAACTTAAATCTGTGGTTATAGCAACATCGGTAGCACCATTTATTGGCGCAATAAGGGTTGTACAATCTGGTACGGTAGCTGGATCGGTAGAAATAGTAAAACTCTCTTCTGTACATGGACCGACTGCGTCGCCTTCCGCATTAAAAGGGATTAAGGTTACATAAACCGCATCGCCTGTATTAAAATCAGAAGCAAATTCATAGGAAGTTTCATTTGTAATGGTTGCGTTATTTACAATATCATTTCCTCCTGCTGTGGTGCCAACGGTTAAACGATATCCTTCTGCGTATAAAGCGTGTTCCCAAGTAATATTTGTATTAACCGGCACATCTATATCTCCGTCTAGAGGTGATGTTAACAAGGTGCAATCTGGAATTGGGCAATCGCGAACATCTTGACTGAATGTCCAACCAAAATTATCTATCATAGACTGTCTTTCTTCTTGCGCATCACAATATGGTAGGTCTTCTGCTCCTAGGGTAATACCACTATTTAATGTTTGTTCAGACCAAGCAATAAGGGTCGCATCGTAATTTTCTCTTACCAAAGCGGTATGGTCTAACATGTCACTCATATTAGTAACACCGCTTACATCCCATTCGGCAAGGCTTTGGTCTAATGAAGTGGCATTGTCGAACATAGCACGCATGCTTACATTACCTGGATTCCATAAATCCATAGGTTGGTTGTATGCTGATGCATCCCTAAGCATATAATCCATATTGGTCACACCAGAAATACGCCAGTCATTAATATTTTGATTAAAAGCGGTGGCACCACTGAACATTTCCTCCATGTTGGCTACACCTCTAACATTCCAATTCCCAATAGTTTCGTTAAATGTAATAGCGCCTTTAAACATATCTTCCATGGTTGTTACTGAGGCTACATTCCAAGAGTTCATGTTTTGATTGTAACTGGTAGCTTCGTTGAACATAGCTTCCATTGTGGTTACAAATGAGACATCCCAAGTGTCTATATTTTGATTAAAGACAGTTGCACCGCTAAACATTTCTTGCATGGTCAATGCTTCTACAGTATTCCAGTTGGTAAGTGGTTCATTAAAAGCGGATGCATTTTTAAACATCGCTGCAAAGTTGGTTACCACCCCAGTGTTCCAATTGTTTAAAGGTTGATTAAAAGTTGTAGCGCCTTCGAACATAGACGGCATTAGCGTAACCGATGATACGTTCCAATTATTCAGCGGTTGATCAAACAGCAAGGCATTTTTGAACATAGATGACATGTTGGCAACGGCGCTTACATCCCAATCTATTAGAGGTTGATTAAAAACTTCTGCACCATTGAACATTTCAGACATGTTCACTACAGAGTTTACATCCCAACTATTTAAAGGTTCGTTAAAGCTAAGAGCTGAATTAAACATGGAAGACATGTCTGTTACATTCGTTACGGACCAGCTATCTATATCTTGGTTAAAATTATAAGCATTGTAGAACATAGAACCCATATTGGTTACGGAGTTTACATTCCAATTGTTTAGAGGTTGATTAAATACTTCAGCGTTATTAAACATATAATTCATGGTAGTAACCAATGATACGTTCCAATTGTTTAAAGGTTGATTAAATGCTTCAGCGCTTCTGAACATAGAGCTCATATTGGTAACTGAAGAGGTGTCCCAATCGTTTATGTTTTGGTTAAATAGCTCCGTATATCCAAACATGCTATACATAGAGGTTACTTTAGATACATCCCAATTTAATGGCTGATTGAATACTTCTGCATCATAGAACATAGAACCCATATCTGTAACTTCAGTAGTTATCCAGGAGTCTAAAGGTTGATCAAATTCTCTAGCGCTAGAGAACATACCGCCCATGTTAGTAACATTGCTAACATCCCAGGTGTTTAAGGGTTCGTTAAAAACATGGGTTCCTTTGAAGGTAGAATCCATGTTCGTTACATTACTAACATTCCAACTATTTAAATTGCCATTAAATAAATGAGCATCTTCAAACATTTCGGACATATCGGTTACAAGGGTAAGGTCTGGAATATCTGTAGCATTGTACTCCATGTTTTCACAGCCAAAACAAGCTCTTTGCATGGATTGATACTCATGTGTACCCCACTGGTCAATAGATATGACTTCATCGGCATCTCCGTAGTAGTGATAAGGAGCGGGAAAATCGCCAATTATGGATATCGTATATATGCCAGGGGTATTATATATGTGTCTAAGATCATTTGTTACATTATTGTTGTATTCGCTATCTCCCCAATCAACGGAAAAATTGTAGCTGTAACTAGAGTTTCTTTGAATTCTAAAATCAAACTGATCAGTACCGTAAGTAGATCCAAGGCTAGTGTCAATCGTAAATTTATAAGCAGCTGGACTGTTGACCCATGAAGGTACTACGGTAAAGCTAAATTCTTCACAGCCAACTGCCGGACCTTCACCATTATAAGGTGTAACGGTTATGAAAATAGTATCGCCAGGAGTAAATTCGTTGGTAAAAGTTAAAATTTGTACGTTACCAACATCATAATTATTTGCGGGGCTTCCACTAATATTTACAAAGCTACGTACTCCGCCTCTTTCAACTTCTAAGTCAATATAGTAACCAGTTGCATTTGGTGCGGCAGCCCAGTGTATGTTGGAGTTTGCTGGCACATTTGTATCTCCTTCGGCTGGATTTGTAATTGTTGTGCAGAACACATTGGAACAGTTAACAATGTCTCCGGTTATAGTCCAATTATGGTTATCAATAAGTTCTAGTTTTGCAAGTCTACCATCACAATATTTTAAGCCTGTTGCTCCTAAGTCAACATCATCTTCTACTGTTTGGGTAGCCCAACCAATTAAAGTAGCATCATAATTTTCCTCAGATAATCCAGAATTGGATAATAGAGATGTCATAGATGTAACGGAAGAAATGTCCCAAGATGATAGGTCCTGATCAAAAGCATCCGCATTCAGAAATGTATTTCTCATTCTGGTTACAGCCGAAGTATTCCAATTGTCTAAAGGTTGGTTGAACAGCAGTGTATTTGCGAAAATACCATCTAAATTGGTGAGCGAGGTAATTAACCAATTGTTAAGTGGTTGATTAAATAGTGTTGCGTTGTCGAACATACTATTCATATTCGTAACATTAGAAACGTCCCAGCCTTCAATAGCTTGGTTAAAACGAGAATCATGAAACATATTACTCATGTTCGTAACGCTGCTTACATCCCAAAGGTCTAGTGGTTGGTTATAAGCAGTTATGTATGTAGATGCCCAACCGGCAAACATATTGCTCATATTGGTTACGTTACTAACATCCCAACCATTTAATGGTTGGTTAAAAGAAGAGCTTTCAAACATACCCGACATGGTTGTTACATTACTAACATCCCATTGATCCAAAGGTTGGTTAAAATCTTTTAAGCTACCGGCACTACCAAATGTCCGGCTCATGTCGGTTACATTGCTAACGTCCCAATCATTCAAAGGTTGATTAAAACTATTGTTTTGGGCAAACGTACTCGCTAAGGTGGTTACATTGCTAACATCCCATAAATTTAAGGGCTGGTTGAACGAACTATTTTGGAACATTCCAGAAATGTCCGTCACATTACTAATATTCCAATTGTTTATTGGTTGGTTGAAGGATGTTAGGTAAAACATGCTTGCCATTGTGGTAACATTGCTAACATCCCATAAGTTTAATGGCTGATTAAAATCTCTGGCATAATAAAACAGATTGGACATGTCCGTTACATTGCTAACATTCCAATTATTGATGTTTTGATTAAAATCTTCGGCATGATAAAACATGTTGGACATTGTCGTTACCGCAGCTGTATTCCAACTATCTAATGGCTCATTAAACAGTTCGGCTTCGTAAAAAGTATAGGACATATCTGTTACTGCCCCTGTATTCCAATTTGCCAAAGGTCTATTGAATTTTTCTGCTTCATAAAATAAACCAGAGATATCATTAATAGTGCTGGTATCCCAATTATTGACAATTCCATTGAATGACTCACAACCTCTAAACATCTGTTTCAAAGAAGTCACTTGAGCAAGGTTTGGATTGTCAATTAAATCAAAATTTAAGTTCTCGCAACCATAAAAAGCATTTTGCATGGTTTGCCATTGAATATCTCCCCAAGCCAATATTTCTATAATTTTAAGTTTGTCATTTGCTTCTTCATCATTGAAATAAATAGATGGGAATGTACCGCTAATACTAACATTATAACTACCAGTAGTTGCATAGGTATGTGTAATAGTACCTGTTACTCCTGTATCCGATGATCCATCTCCCCAATCTACATCATAATTATAGGTAGTGTATGCAGGGTTGGTGGGTATGGTAATTTCGTTATTGGGAGAGGAACCAGATTCTATATTATTGGTATTCCAAGTAGAGGTGAAAGATTGAGCAAATAGATTAACGCTTAAAAATAAAAGAAAAAGGGTAATACTCTTTTTAAATAATGGCATGCTGTTGGTTTGATCAAGTGTGTATATCAAAGATGCCTATGAATGTTAAACGTTAAAATTAATTGTTGTGAACAGCTCTTAAACAGTTGTGTAGGATATTTATTTATTGAAATAGAATATAATCAGCTAGTTAAAGAAGAGGATTAAGTGTTTAAGGGATAATATTTTTTTGGATAGGGGTACTGTGAAAAAGGTTTCTGTGCTAGATTTAAGAACGGTATAAATACAATAATACATGTCAACTGAAATAAACAATTATACACCTAAATTCAAGCTTACTCATCTACCTAAGTTATTGGTAAAAACCTTTAAAATATGGATAGATAAAGAGCCTTTTCAAATTAGTGCTGTAATTGCATATTATGCCATTTTATCATTACCCGGATTGTTAATTTTAATTTTGGAATTGGTTGGTGGTATCTGGGGAAAAGAGATTGTACAGGGCGAATTATATACTGAGATTTCTTCGGCAATGGGTTCGGATACGGCACAATCTATTCAAGATATCATTAAAAATCAAGGTAGCGAGCAAACTTCTTTAGTTGCTACCCTATTGGGTATTGGAGTACTTATTTATGGTGCTACGGGGGTATTTTATCAGTTGCAGAATGCCTTAAATGATATTTGGGAAGCAAAACCTAAATACTCAAATGAGTTTCTGTCAACGTTGTTCATGCGCTTAAAAGGTTTTGGGTTCATTCTTATTATAGGCTTTTTACTATTGGTAAGTTTTGTATTGACCTCTTTATTGTCGGCATTTTCTACCCAACTCTCTAACTTATTGCCAGAAGGGATGCTAGAATTGGGTTTTGTTTTAGATTTACTGTTGTCACTTGGGTTTATCTACTTATTATTTGGGGCAATGTTTAAATATTTACCCAGCACCCATGTACGATGGAAAGCGGTTAAGGTTGGTGCAGCACTTACGGCACTTCTATTTTTAATAGGTAAGTATGCCTTGGCTTTCTATTTTGGTAAAGCAGAACCTGGCTCTACATATGGCGCGGCAGGTAGTATAATACTGGTTATGTTATGGGTATCTTACTCAAGCTTGATAGTTACCTTCGGAGCCCAGTTTACTAAAACTTATTCAGATAGGTATTTGAAGGAAGACTAAACTTCCTTCATTTTATCATTAATTTGCTTTAAACATAAATTACCAAGGCTACCTTCATGAGAATGGTGAATATCTCTTTTTGGTGTAAATGTACCTTCATTGATTTCCATACCCATTTTCTTGTATGCATCTCTAAAAGGCATTCCATTTTGTACCAGTTCATTTAGGGTGTCTACACT
>ENA-ORXC01001980-ORXC01001980.1-marine-metagenome-genome-assembly--contig:-NODE-1980-length-11507-cov-205.975591_pt1 | contig 11507 bp, 8 predicted proteins | sample MGYA00237865_ERZ511478 | MGnify/ENA metagenome assembly ERZ511478 | reverse complement strand
CGTTGACCCCTTGCATGCCATGCAAGTGCTCTACCAACTGAGCTATAGCCCCTCGCTAAGAGTGTGCGTATTTTATGTAAGAGCGGCAGTCTTGTCAACAACTATTTTAAAAATAATGCATAAATATGCAAAAAAAAGTGTTTTAGCCTATTTTAAAGGCTCAATAAGCCCAAACTAGCGTGGATTTTGCTTAAGTGCGATCTCTTTAATGGCTTTATCGGTATAAAACTCTTCTTCGCTGCCATCAGAAAAAATAATCGCACAGCATTCAGTTGGCATATATTGACCGCCTTTTTCTCGGATCGTTCTTATACCTTTGACGCCAACGATGTCATATTCGCTCAATTTATCCAGATTATGCTTGGTGTAACCACAGTAAGTGCTGTATATCCATTTTAAATCTTCGAAGTCTTGGCCCTTGGTCAGGGTCAAAGTTGCGTCAAACAGCTCCTTTACGATGGCATCATAATATTTCTGTGCTTCTTTTAGGGTATTAAAAATATAATCTTTGCTTTCTATCGTGACGGTTTTGGCGGGCATATTAGCATCCACTAAATATTCTCATATAATTGGTTTATTGAATTCATAATATTTCTTTTTCGGTAGAGCTGTTTTTACAAGTAAAATTTCATCTAGTGATAGTCAGTCATCTTTGACATAGTTGGGATCTCTTCTGCATCTTGGACAAATTATCTCTACATCACCTTCATCAGTCCATACAACTCTTCGTAAATCATCAGAAGGCCATGTGATACCACATATTGTACAATCGCTTTCTATTTCATCACTATATTCGTTGTCGCAGTAAACGCACCGGTATCCTGTTTCACTATCATTTTCAGGTATCATGGTGTCATTACCACACTCTACACAGTGGATAGTTTGTTCATTATGAGATGAATAACTCTCATACCTTTCAAATTCACGGCTCTGGTTGTGGCGTTGGAGTTTTATATTCGCCTTCATTTTTCTCAAATATAATTCAGCTTGTAGATTACGTTGAGCTTGATTATTTATGGACTGGTTCAATAATATTCTTGTTTCACCTGCTTCTTGTAAAGTTTCTTCTGAAACACTCGCTTTTAGGTAATCTCTAGAATATTTAAGAAAAAATTCTGCGTCATACATTAGAAAATTTTTGACTTCTGCATGGTTGTACATATCATCAAGTAGCTCAGGTCTTGGCTGTCGATGCTTTGTTTGAGAGTTACCATAAGATACAGCAACTTCTAACCACCAGTCTGCCTTATTATCATCTGTTACAAAGATAATGTCCTTTAGTTTTTTCTCTTTTACATGGTCTAAAATCTGTTGCCATATAAGATAGTCAGCATACTTTTTCTGATAAACAATTTGATTGTCTACACAAACTTCATCTTTTTTCTCATCCAAATAGCCCGGAGATATTTTGAGTTTATATTTAGCTTGAGCGTTTTTGTATAAAGCATCTATTTTTTCTTGAGTGTAAGCTGCACTCCCAACTCTATTATCAAAAATCGTATCTATATTTTCTTCAAGAGGATCGGATTCGTTAATTTTTTGCTGATCACTGATAATGTTATCAATTTCTTTCGCTAGTTCATCTCCTAACGACTTAAACTTTTCTTTAATATTGTCAACGTCAATTGGTGAGTGTACTTTTTTTTATTTGCAATTTATTTAGTTCTGTTGCTAAAGTGCTTTGCGATTTATTTATAGCTTCTTTTGCTTCTATAAGTAAATTCGTTCTACTTCTGATAGTCGTTAATCTATTACGCTTGAATTCGAGAGCTACATGGTGAGGAATCCAGATTCTATCATCTAGACTTTCTAGTATTTTTATAAATTCGTCTCTACTACTATTTTGATACCGATAAAGGTTGAGTAATATATTGGTATCAAAAATAAACAAAGCATTTTCCCAGATATGACGGTATTCTTGCTCTGTGAAATTATAATCATACTGCTTAAACATATCTTTCATAGGATGTTACCCTAGCCGATTTTCAGTTGAAAAATACTAGCTTCTCATAGTGGAGGCGATAAAAATTTAGAATGTATGTTTCTTTTATTAAAATATTAACTTCAGTAACTAAATGAAGTATTCTAAGTTATCTAGATTTTTTAAGACTTACTTACGATTAACTATAATGTCATTGCTAATACGTAAAAAATATCAATATTATAATTTTATTAGTCATCAAATATATGAGATTGTATTTGAAATGCTTTATTGAGATAACCTAAGTAAATGTTTACCAAAAAAAATTACCCTAATCGTATATTGATTAGGGTAATTTGAACAGCTTTTATAAAATTATTTTTAAATTTACTCAGCAACTGAACTATTCAGCAGCAGCTAAGAAATCTGGCAATTCTGCCGCTTGTTTCTCAAGTTTTTTCAGTTTCTTTTTGCCAAGGCCGCCTAATACATCAACTGCATGACGCAAGCGAGTCAATGTCATGTCAGCACCGATAATCGCCATAGAGTTCATGACTGGCGTCGATGAGGTGCTACCAGCGATAGCGATAAAGAACGGCGCCATAAAGTCACGCATCTTGATATCAAGATGAGCGGCAAGGCCTTTTAGCGTGGCATAAATGTTTTCTTCTGACCACGTCGGCAGGACTTCTAATTGCCAAAGCGCTAATTGCAGCATCTCGATAATTTGCTCAGGGTTGAGCGATTTATGAGTGAAGCTCTCAGCATTGATATCAGGTAGGTTTTGGAAGTAGAAACCACCCCAATTAACCGCATCAGACAATAGCTCGATACGTGGCTGAATCGCCGCTGCGATAGCCGTTAGCTTATCACTGTTACTAGCCCACTCAAGGATTTTATTCTTTAGCTCTTCAGGGCTAAGCGCACGTAGCCATTCTGCATTGAGCCAGTTTAATTTTTCGATATCGAAGATAGGGCCACCAAGCGACACACGTTGAATATCAAAGCTGGCAATCATTTCTTCTAGCGTAAACTGCTCAGCATCATTGGGCATTGAGTAGCCCATACGACCGAGGTAGTTTAGCAACGCTTCAGGCAGCACGCCTGCATCACGATAGTAAGTGATAGAGGTTGGGTTTTTGCGTTTAGACAGTTTTGATTTATCAGGATTACGCAGTAGTGGCATATGGCAAAGCGTAGGCATTTCCCAACCAAAATAATCATAAAGCAGTTGATGCTTAGGCGCAGAGTTCAGCCACTCTTCACCGCGCATGACATGGGTGATTTCCATCAAGTGGTCATCGACGACGTTGGCTAAATGATACGTTGGCATGCCGTCTGTTTTTAGCAGTACTTGCATATCGACTTGAGTCCAAGGGAACTCAACGGTGCCACGTAGCATGTCTTGTACCTGACAAGTGCCTTCGGCCGGTACACGCATACGAATCACGTGCGGCTTGCCCTCGCTTACCAATTGCTCAGTTTTTTCTGGAGCAAGATGAGCACAGCGACCATCATAACGAGGAGTCTCGCCATTGGCCATTTGTTCAGCGCGCATGGCGTCTAACTCTTCACTGGTACAAAAACAGCGGAACGCATGATTTTTTTCTATGAGTATCTCGGCGTGTTTTTTGTAGATATCGCTACGCTCGCTCTGACGATAAGGGGCGTGTGGGCCACCAATATCTGGGCCCTCGCTCCAATCCAGACCAACCCAACGTAAAGCGTCCAAAATCATTTGTTCTGATTGCTCAGTTGAGCGAGTTTGATCAGTGTCTTCGATACGTAAGATGAATTCGCCGCCGTGAGCTTTGGCAAAGGCTAAGTTAAACAGGGCAATATAGGCAGTACCTACGTGTGGGAAGCCAGTTGGTGATGGAGCGATACGCGTGCGCACAGGGCGCGTGCTGTCAGTAGAGGTTTGCATGATAAAAGTCTCAAAGTTTGCTATCGATATAAGCTATCAGTATAAATAGCGATGAAAGATATGAAGTCGATGTTAAGAAATAGCGTAAAATATAGCGCTAGTATAACAGAGACATGTGATATTTTTAATGAAAAGCCCTTCTAGTGCTTGACTACAGGTGTATCCTTGCGATAATAATGCTAAGCAAGTCATAACTTGTTTATTTTCATCTAATTACTGGCCAGTATGGTCGTCATCTATTGAGTTGTTTGTGTCCCTATCAAAGTCTAAGCCAAAATCGAAAGCCAGTCCTTCTGCCGCCGCTGATCTCTCTGAGTCAGTGTCTAGTCCTTCTGCTGTAAAGGATGCGTCTACGCAAGATGTCGATCTGGATGTTACTCACGCCCGCCATGAGGGCGATATCACGTCTGATGAATTAATTTTTGTCCATGATGCGGTGCTGCTGCAAGAGACTGTCGCTGCGGTGCTCGGCGTAAAATCCTTGCCTAAGCAAACAGAAGGTGACCAAAATAGCTTAAATATAAGTGGCATCTACGTTGATGCAACCTTTGGTCGTGGCGGCCATAGCCGACTGCTATTAAGTCAACTTGCCGATGACGCAACACTGGTTGTCTTCGACAAAGATCCGACAGCTATTAGCGTGGCGCAAGAGCTGGCAAGCAAAGACAGCCGCGTGCGTGTGGTTCACGATAGTTTTGCGACGTTGACTGACAGTCTGGCTGCTATGGGCATCAGTGAAGTTGATGGCTTAATGGCAGATTTAGGCATTTCATCACCGCAGATTGATGATGGTAGTCGCGGCTTTAGCTTTATGCGCGACGGGGCAGTAGATATGCGTATGGACACCAGTCGAGGCCAGTCAGTTGCCGAATGGCTCGAGAAAGTCGATGATGAGACGTTGGCCAATGTGCTTTATGATTTTGGCGAAGAGCGTCACAGTCGCCGTATTGCTCGTGCTATCAAACAGATGGAGAGCTACGAGTCTACGCTTGAGTTGGCAGAAGTGATTAAAGTAGCGCATCCCAACTGGCAGCGCGGCAAACATCCAGCGACGCAAAGCTTTCAGGCCATGCGTATTTTTATTAATAATGAGCTGGGCGATGTTGATGACTTTTTAGAGCAAAGCGTTCCTATCTTAAAGTCAGGTGGGCAGCTTGCGGTCATTAGTTTTCACTCATTAGAAGATCGCCGTATCAAACAGTTTTTGCAGCGACATAGCAAAGGCCAATATCCAGAAGACGAAAACCTGCCAATGCCGCCGAATCGCCCACGCTATTTTAGCAAACCAAAACGTGTCGGCCCAAGCAAAGCTGAGACGAGTCAGAATCCGCGTGCGCGTAGTGCATGGCTGCGTATGGCAACGCGTACTGACACAGCTTATGAGCAGACGCCAGCACCATAGAACATCATGCTGCCACAAGCCATAGTCGAATATGATTATTGAGTAGTCTAAGATTGCTAATTTTTGTCTAAATGATGCGCAAATGTCCTAATGGCTACGCCACTGTTAAAAATCTGTAAATATTGTCTGTTAGGCTCAGCAGTTGGTTTTTATCTGCATGATAGTTGCACAGATTTATATGTAGTATAGCCATGCAATGTGTCTGGTTGTGGTATGACCTATTGATAGCCATGAGTTGTAATGATTTATGGCTCCTGAATAAATTAGCTATCGAATATATTTTCTATGTTCGGTTTTTTAGGTTTAGTTTTTATACTTATAAGTGTCTTTGGTTTTATATTTATCGATGGTATGACCGAAGAATGACACGTTCATCTTTCGCAATCCGTTATCTACTCTATCGTTTACGTTCACCTTTTTGAGATCGTCATGGCAATATCTGACAAACCTGCGAATCGCCGCACTGCTACACCTTATAATACCGATGTCGGCGAGCTGTTCGTGCGCCGGTTTAATGTGGTGAGCATTTATGTGGTCGTGCTACTGCTATTGGCAGCCACGATTGTATGGAGTGGTATCAAAACTGCCGAAGAAGTTCAGCAATATCATCAGGACTACAAAACCTTGCAAGACATGAAAAAACAAGAACGTAAGCTACAAGTAGAGCATCAGCGTCTATTGATTGAACAACAAACCTTTAGTGCCACGCCGCAGATTGCCAGTCGAGCGGTTGCTGAATTGGGTATGTATTCGCCAACATTAAAGGATAAGCTGATTATCCAGCCTGGTGTCGCTACTGCATTGGTGCCAGTGGTTACGGAAGACTCAGATGAAGATATGTCTGAAGTGATTGGGCCACGTGCCTCTACTGACATCTCTCCTGAAGAACCAGCGACGGAGGCAGGACAATGAGTGAGAAAAGGCCTAAATCCACCGCAAAAAATACCAGTAAAAAACCAGCCAGTGGCAAGGTAACCAAACCTCTCCGCCGAGCCAGTGCTGCTAAATCTGGTCAGACAAGTAGCAAACCTGATAAAGCTGCAAGTAATCGTAAGGCCAAATTGTTTGGTCGCATCAAAAAAAGTGACACCCAAGGCGCTTATACCAGTGTAAAAAATCGCAAAAGTAAAATGGTTTTTTCAAGCAAAGCGTCAGGTGCTTCTGCTCTTGGCGGTTTTGAACAAGACAAAAACCGTTTTCGTATGGTCTGGGGTCTAGCGCTGGTCATATTAGCGCTACTGATTAGCCGCGCCTATTATATTCAGGTTGCCAACGCACAGTTTTATCAAGACAAAGGCAATGAGCTCATTACCAGTGAGCGCACCCAAAAATCCTATCGCGGTATGATTACCGATCGTAATAATCTACCGCTTGCGGTCAGCGCGCCGCTCGCGACAGTTTCATTCAGTCCGCATGATTACTCGCGTGAATATTACGAGCTAAAGCGCATTATCATTACCAACCCTAGCAGTCCACAATTACAGGCGCGTATGCAAAAGCGCCTAGATAATATGGATCTGACCAAGCTAGCCGCTGCTGCCAATATCTCGGTCGATGAGTTGAAAAAAGTCACGGCTATTGATGACAGTATCGATGTGACCGATGAGAAAGCCGTAAAAGCTGCTTTGCCATCTGGCGCAGGCTCGCACTATTTGCCATTGCTTAATAAAGTTACACCTGAGATTGCCCAAAGCGTCAGCTCGCTTGATTTCCCAGGCGTCTATGAAAAGAATTTCTTTCAGCGTTATTATCCACAGCCACAGTCTAATGCGCAGCTGCTGGGCTTTATGGGTCAAAACGCCAAAGATCCTGAAGGCGGTTACGAAGGCCGTGCTGGTATTGAGCGTCAGTATGAAAAAGATCTGGCAGGTGATGACGGAAAAGTTTTAGTTCTAAAAGACGCCAAACAAAATAGCCTAAAAGAAATTAAGCAAATTGAGCCAGAAGTACCCGGCAAAGATGTGGCATTGACGATTGATTCGCGCTTACAGTATTTGCTATATAAAGAGCTAGAAAAAGCTGGGCGTTTGCAAAAAGCCCGTTGGTCCACGGGTATGATTGTTGATGTGCAAACTGGTGAAGTGCTGGCGTTATCGACATGGCCGTCGTTTAACTCGAACAACCTCAATGAGATGACGGGTGAAAACCAGCGTAACCGTGCATTGTTAGATGTGTTTGAGCCAGGTTCGGTGATGAAACCGTTTACCGTGGCGGCAGCGCTAGACTCGGGTAAGTATACGCCAACGACTTTGATTGATACCAATCCCGGTTCGATTCGCGTACGCGGCTATACTATTCGAGATCATAATAATTTGGGCATGATTAACATGGCCACGCTACTACAGAAATCCAGTAACGTGGCCTCCACCAAGATTGCGCTATCATTGCCAGCCGATGCTATTAGTAATATGCAAAGACAGTTTGGCTTTGGCTCAAAAACACCTTTGCAGTTCCCAGGTGAGGGCAGTGGTTTAATCGTCACGCCAAAAGAGAAAGAAACCTCGCGCCGTGCGACGGTTAGTTATGGTTATGGTCTACAAGTGACATTGGCACAGGTTGCACAGGCGTACTCAGCCCTAGCAGCAGGTGGGGTCATGCATCCATTAACTTTAATTAAAGATGACAAGTCGCAGCCAAGCAAACGTATTATGGCGCATGAGCAGGCAATGTCTATCGTGCAGATGCTCGAGAGTGTGACTGAGCCTGGTGGTACGGCAAAAGCCGCTGCCATTGATGGATATCGCGTGGCAGGTAAGACGGGTACGTCACGCCGCATCAATCCAGACGGTGGTTACTATACGGATCAGTATCGTAATGTCTTTGCTGGTATGGCGCCTGCATCCAATCCAAAGCTGGTAGGCGTAATGCTTATCGAAGACCCGCGCGGTCAGATTTATGCTGGTCTAACGGTCGCACCTGTCTTCCATAATGTAATGAAAGAAGCATTGCGATTGTATAATGTGCCTTTGGATAAGCCACTAAAAACGGAAGCGCAGTAAGCGTTCAATTATTTTAAATGTCCAGCTCTATTGAGCTGACACGTTTTAACTGTTTAGGATTTATCTATGACTATATCATCGCTAGATAGCGCTACTGTTACTTTACAACAGCTTATAGATGCTAATAAAAGCCAGCAGCAAAAACTGACTGAGCAGCTTACAGCGATGATAGCAGCATCGATTCAGAAAGCATCAAGTCAGGCAGAGTCAGCTCAAGCTCAATCTATTGCCCATACTCCGTTTCAACAATTTCGCTTAGACAATCGCCAATTGGAAGCGAATGACGTATTTATCCTGTTAAAAAGTCAAACAGCCACTTCTGAAAAAAGTCGCGATTATCTACTGCAAGCCGCTGAGCAAGCCGCGTTTATTCTCTCAGAGATTGACCCTATTGTTTTGCTGAGCGAAGCAAACAACCTCTTAAATACCAATAGTGAACCTAAGACAGATAGTATCGCTAGTATGCAGCAACTAGCTGCATTGCCGTGCCCTGTCTCATACGTTCCTAACATTCGTGACTTTTTAGGTAGCTTAATTCAAGCGCGCCTGCAATATCAGCAGCCAGTGACTCTACCGACCGTGGTTGCGGTCACTGGTACAAATGGTAAAACAACCATCAGTCAATTAGTGGCACAGCTTACCCAGTTGATGGGTCAAAGTAGCGCCGTGATGGGTACGGCAGGTAATGGTAGACTTGGTGCTCTAGTACAAGCCAGTCATACCACGGGCGATGCTTTAGCTGTCCAACAGTTCTTATATCAAATGGGAACAGAGCAGGCAGAAATATTGGCATTAGAGGCCAGCTCTCACGGGTTGGACCAGCAACGTCTACAAGGTATGCCAGTCACTGTAGCGATTTATACCAATTTGAGTCGTGACCATTTAGACTATCATGCTGATATGGCAGAATATGCCGCTGCCAAAGCAAAACTGTTTGATAAAGCCCATTTCCCAAATTTGACCCATGCCATTATCAATATCGATGATGAGCACGCTCAGGTTATGTTAGATATGGCAAATGCCAGCGGTTTGACGGTATGGACATACAGTTTGGATTCATCAAAAGCGGCTACTTTTGTTGCCGCTGATATTACGCCGAGTCTGCAAGGCGTCAAAATAAATCTGCGTATTGATTTTGGCGATGACAAAGCTGACAACATAGAGATTGTCAGTCCATTATTAGGTCGCTTCAATGTAGCCAATTTGCTCGCAGCGATCGCAGCTGTCGTAGCACTTGATACTGACTTGGCTACGAATATTGAGCGTATCGCGCCTGCTATTGCACAGTTGCAAGGTGCGGTTGGGCGTATGCAGCGTGTACCATCAAATGATGGCTGCTTTATCGTTGATTATGCGCATACTCCAGATGCGCTGAGCCAAGTGCTGGCAAGTTTAAAAACCCACTGTAAAGGTCAGCTATGGGCGGTATTTGGTTGTGGCGGAGATCGCGATGCAGGCAAACGACCATTGATGGCGCAAGCAGGGCTGGCAGGTGCTGATCAAGTTGTTTTGACCGCGGATAATCCACGCACCGAAGACCCCAATGTGATTTTGCAAGATATGCAGGCTGGTATGACAGCTGAGCAATATCAACGAACCCATATCGAGCCTGCCCGACAAACAGCCATTGAATATGCAGTTAGTCACTCAGGTGTGGATGATATCGTGGTCATCGCAGGTAAAGGTCATGAGACCTATCAAGAGATTAACAACGTTCGCTATGATTTCGATGACAGTGTTGTTTTGCAGCAGGCATTGAATCAAGCTGGCCGTGTGTAATTGATTGGCTCGCGATGCATGCATTAGTAAAAATTGATCATTAAATATAAAAATTAAGTAGTCATCATATAAGGTAATCATTATGACAGCCGACACCGATAATACTGCCCAGTCGCAAGGGCTCTATGTCTGGCAAATGGACAATATGCTCGCAGCGACCACGTCGCTCGATGGGCATTGGCAACTACCACAAGGCCATGCAGCAGAACAGACGGCCTTGTCCAGTAAACGTATAGCCACCGATACCCGTACGATAAAGCCAGGCGATATATTTTTGGCGCTAAGCGGCGATAATTTTGATGGTCACGATTATATCGAGACAGCAATATCAAAAGGCGCTGTTGCCGCTGTTGTCTCGCGTCCTATCTCGTTGTCCGGCCCAAATGCTATTCCACAATTGGTAGTCAGCGATACTCGTTTGGCACTAGGTCAATTGGCAGCGTATCGTCGTCAGCAGCATACAGATTTGACCGTGATTGCTATTACGGGTTCTAGCGGCAAGACTACTTGCAAAGAAATGCTAGGCAGTATTTTTGGTAGATTAGCACCGACCTTAATCACTCGTGGTAACCTTAATAATGACTTGGGTGTGCCAATGATGTTGCTTGAGCTATCAGACCATCATCGTTATGCTATTTTGGAGTTAGGCGCAAACCATATTGGCGAGATTGCTTATACGACTGAAATCGTTCAGCCTGATGTGGCCTGTATCTTAAACATCGGTACAGCGCATTTGGGCGAATTCGGTAGCCGTGAAGGCATCTGCCAGACTAAAGCAGAGATTTACCATACGTTGACGGATGCGCAGTTTGCAATTGTTCCTGATAAGGATGATTTTACCAATCAGTTGCGTCGTATCGCTGAAAAGTACACCTCGCATGTGATTGGCTTTGGTAATACGGATGTAAGTGCAAGCCATCTAGACGTAGAGCCTGAACGTAGCGAATTTAAGCTACATATCGGTAACCAAATCCATGATATCAACTTGCCATTGGCAGGTGAACACAATGTCAATAATGCCTTGGCTGCTGCTGCCTGTGCGCATGCGCTAAATATTGCGGTGAGTGACATCGTCATTGGGCTAGAAAATGCGCGTCCTGCTAAAGGTCGTCTAAATAGCCAGATACTTGGTATGCATCGTCTCATTGATGATACTTATAATGCCAACCCTCATTCAGTACGTGCCGCCGCCAAAGTATTGGCCGCGCAAACAGGTACGCAAGTTATGGTACTGGGCGATATCGGTGAGTTAGGCGAGGCGGCCATCAGTGAGCACCAAAGCTTGGGCCGTACTATCGCAACCACAGGTATCAATGTGCTGCTTTGTGTTGGCGAATATGCTCCTTATACCGTCGCGGGTGCGCAAGAGGTATCTGATATCAGTGCTCATGCTTTTGCCGACAAAGACAGTTTATTACAGTATTTACAGCCGTATTTGCAAGCGCAACAAGCTAAGCCTTGTACTGTGTTGTTCAAAGG
>ENA-ORXC01001979-ORXC01001979.1-marine-metagenome-genome-assembly--contig:-NODE-1979-length-11508-cov-3.675094_pt1 | contig 11508 bp, 8 predicted proteins | sample MGYA00237865_ERZ511478 | MGnify/ENA metagenome assembly ERZ511478 | reverse complement strand
GCGCGAGCCGCGGCTTTGGGGACGTCATGGAGCCGCTCCTCGCCGCGTGGGCGGCCGCGGGCAAGGCCCCGGCGGCCGCCCCCGTCGCCGCGATTGGCGCCGCCGCCGCCGCGGTGGGGGGCGCGTCGGCGGCCGCCGCGGGTGAGGCGGCCGCCGCCCCGGCGGCGCCGCCTCCACCGCCGCGCGTGCAAATGGTCTACGTCGCCGCCACGGTCCCCCGCGGCTTGCAAGCGGCGCTCGCGGCGGCCCACCCCGACTTGGCGCTGGCGGCGACCCCCCGCCTCCACCGCGCCGCCGACGTGCGCGCCGTCGCCGTCTCCTTTGTGCGCGTGGCGGGCCCCCCCGCCGACCGCCGCGCGCGCCTCGTCGACACGGTTGCGGGCCTCGCCGCGTCGCTCGCGGGGCGGGGGGGCAAAACGATGGTCTTTTGCAACACCGTCGCGTCCGCGCGCGCCGCGCTCGACGCGCTCACCGACGGGCGGCACCCGCGGGCGGACCTGCCGGCGGGGTCGGTGGTCGGCTGCTACGGCACCCAATCGGCGGCGGCGCGGGCAGCGTCGTGGGCGGCCTTTGCGGCCGACACGTTGCCGTCGCTCGGCGACCGGTACTACTACACCAAGTACGCGCGGGTGAGCCAGCGGGCGGTGGCGGTCGTCGACCCGCCGCCCGCCGCTGCGGCTGCGGCCGCCGACGGCGTGCGCCAGCCGCGGCTGCCGCCGCCCCCGCGCGTGTGCCTCGTTTTTGGGGGGGAGGTGGCGGGCTTCACGCCGCTGGTGGGGGAGCTCGACTTGGCCGCCCCAGACGTGGGCCGCCGCCCGCGGTGGGGCGCCGGCGGTGACACGGCGCGGCAAGGCGGTGGTGACGGCGGCGGCGGCGTCGGCGGCGGCGGCGGTGGCGTCGACGGCCTCGGCGGCCGGTGCGTGCAGGTGGCCTTCCCAATGCACGCGCAGGCGGTGTTTCGCTCCTTCAACCTGTCCACGTCCGTGTCGATGGCCGCCTGGGATGCCTACCGGCAGCTGGCCGACTATGTCGACGCGGCCGCCGCGTGGGGGGGGGAATGACGCGTGGCGCGTGCGCATGGGAGGGGCCGTCGGGACGGGGGGCGGGACCGACGGCACCGAGTGCGGGCGCTGGTGGGGAGCCTGCCGACTGCGGTTGGCGGGTTTGGGGCGGTGGCCGCGCGCCCGCGCGCCTGGGCCGCAACGCACTTTGGCGGGCGCGTGGCGGGCTGCGGGTGGGCGCAGCGGCAGACCGGGAACCGAGCGCGGTCTGGTGTGGCGCCGTCAGCGCGGGTACGCGCAGGCGGGAGCGGCGCCGCGGCCCGCGTTGAGGGCGGCCGTGGGGTTTGGCGGGCGCGCGGCGAGCCCCCCTGCGCGGCCCGCCGGCGGGAAGAAGTCAGGTGCAAGCCGGTGCGGGCGGGGCCTGGCCTTTTCCCAGCTTTTCCAAATAACCTGAACCTGTGCCTGCATTCCATAACTTTCGAGTAGATCAGTTTTCTGCGATCCTCGTGTTCTTTAGTTCTTGGACCCCCACGACGCACGCCGCGGGTGCTGGGGGCCGCCTCACGTGGCCTGCGCGTACAGGGGCGGCACCGCGTACTCGCCGTCATCGTCACTGCTGCTGTCACCCGCGCGCCCCGCCGTGTACGAAGCGCCGCCTTGTCCGTCGGCCGCCGCCCCCCCACCAGAAGCCGCCGCGGCGGCGGCCGCCGCCATCGCGGCCGCCTCGGCCGTGGCGGCGGCGGTGGCCGCGCCCGCCTCGGCGTCGCGCGACGCATCCCGCCGCGTTTGGCGGCCCGCCTCGGCGAGCAGCGCCTTGCCAAACAGGCGCACGCCCGACGCGCGGGCGGCGAGGATCGCCGACCGACCCCGCGCGCGGACGCCCTCCGACGCGTAGACAGAGGGCGTGGCGGGTTGCTTGGCCGCCGCCTGGCTGCTTTTGCCGCTGCTGGCCTTGGCGCCCTTGGCGCCCGCACCGTCGCCGTCCTCGCCCTCCTCCTCGACCGACAGGCCCGGTGGCGGCGCCAGGTCCGCCCCGGACAGCACCGCCCGACACACCGCGTCGAGCGTATCCTGCACGTCCAACACCGTAATCCGCCACATCATGTCGTACGCGTTGGAGACCATCTCCGAGGCCAGGCGCGCGGCTTCAGCTTCCCCAATGGGGTCCCCCCCGAGTTCCGCTTTCCGCACGCGGCTCGCCAGCCGCCGTTGCCGGTCAACGACACGGGCTGCCGCGCCGTGCGCGCGCACCTGCGCGGTGAGGCGTGATGTGGAGTGGCCGACGCTGACGACGGCGGCGGGGAGGCCGAGCAGCCGCCGCCGGCCGGCCGCCATCTCTGCTTGCCGCACGTACGCAGTGCCGACCGTGTGGAGGAGCGCCGCGCCGGCGGTGGCCGTAGCCAAGCACGACGCTTTGGTGGCCGCCCACGAGCGGAAGGCGCTTTGGTCGCCCGCCACCCACGGGTCGAGCATCCGCACGAGGGAGACGGTGAGCTCGCGCACGCGCTCCCGCTCTAGCGTCGCGAGCAACCGCGCGGAGGGAGGTCGCCCCTCGTCGTCCACGTGGGCGGCGAGCGACGCCAACCGCAGCGGGCCGACCAAGCACTCAAACGCGTCCGACCCAAAGAGCGTGTCAAACAGGGCGGCGGCGTTGACGGGGCCGTCCCCACCCCCGACGCCACCGCCGCCGCCGCCCGAGCTGCCGCCGCTGTCCAATTCGGGGTCCAGGCCGTCGGCCGCGTCCGCGACCGCGGCCGCCCCCCCCGCGTCGTAAATCTCCCGCGTCGTTGGTGAGGACAGCGCAGCGTACGCGTCACCAAGCGCTTGGAAGGCCGCCGTCGCGCCATCGTCGCCGGGGTTGCGGTCCGGGTGGACGGCTTTGGCGCGGAGGTAGTAGGCGCGCTTGATGGCCGCATCCGTCGCGTCGGCGCGCACGCCGAGAACGTCGTAGAGGCCTGTCTCTTTGATGGGGCGTCCAGAGCGTCCGATGCGGCCACCGGGCAAGCGAGCGGGGTGGTCGGCGTTGCCACCACCGTTGGCAGCAGCCGCGGCGGTGTCGCCCTTGGGGGGCTGCCTGCCCAGCCCGGCCGCGCTGTTGAACGAGCGCGGCGGGTCCACATCGTCGTCACTGTTTCCGCGAGGGCATGCAGGAACGGAGGGGGGTAATGTGGAGACGCATACAATACGGGGGAATTGCAGACCAAGCAAACCAAGAAGGGTACGGGAAGAGCCAGCACCAGCACAAAGACGAACAGAACGTCAGAACCATAGCGTCTGCCATAGCCCCACCACCAGGCCAAGGCTGTACGCCAATCCAACATGCTGCTACCAAGGTCGAGCCCAGCGACTTCTGCGACCACGCCTGTCCTCCTGCCCACAACTCAGCCCGCATGCCGACCCGCGCCGGCACGTACATCGAGTCACCATCGCTGTCGATGATGTTGGTGAGGCCCTTCCTCCAGCTGCCGCGCTCTGGCGGGGGTGGCACGTCACCGCCACCAGCGTCGCCCGAGCCAGAGCGGCTACCGGCGGTAGGTTCTCCTCCGGCTCCCACCGGCGACGGCGACCTTGACGGATTGATGGCATCCCCCCTTTCAGGGTACGGCGCTGACGCAGATGGGGCTGGTGGTGGCGAGCGGGGTGCAGCCCCCATCCCGCTGCCGCCCCCACCCCCCCCCGTAGCGGCAGTGGCGGCAGCAGCCGCCGCCGCCGCCGCCGCCGCAAAGCGCCCGTCCCCCTTCTTCCCCTTTCCCCCCCCCCGGACTTCCTCTGGTAGGGACGCCCACTCGCGCTCCGCCGCGTCCACCGCGTCAGCGTCCCGCAGCAGCAGGTCATCCCCCGGGCACAGCTGCAGGCCCTGTCCGAGCGCCCGCCGCGCGTCGCCAAAGCGGCTCGCCTCGAGCAGCGCCACCACCCGCCGGTGCCACGCCTTGGCCCACGTCGGGTCGATGCGCAGTGCCGCCGCCGCGTCGTCGGCGGCCGCCTCCAACGCCGCCTCATCATCCGCCTCAATGGCCAAGCGGAGCCACGCGGCGCTGCGGTTGGCGAGCACCCGCTTGTCGGGCCACTCCCCGTCGGCGGCGGCCGCCGCCAGCGACGCCGTGTAGGCCCCCACCGCCGCACGGTCGTCACCCCGCCGGTAGGCGGCGTTGCCCCGCAACCGCGCGGCGGTCGACCGCGGCTGCGCCCGCTCCGCGGCGAGCGCGTCCGTGAGGGCGGCGGCCAAGTCGCCGTCGGCGGGCGCATGCGACGCGCCGCGGCGGAGGACGGCGACGGCGGCGGCGGGCTGGTGGGCAAACCGCAGGGCGGCGGAGGTTGCCAGCCAGCCGGTCGGCCACGTTGGGTCAATGTCGGCGGCGGCGGCACCGTCGGCCACCGCCCGCTGCACGGCCGCGGCGGCGGCGGGGGAGCGGCGGCCCGCAGCTGAGGCGGCGGCTGCGGCCGCGGCAGTGGCGGCGGTGGGGGTGCCGCCGGCCTCAGGCGCGGCAGCGGTCGCGGCACCGCCAGGGTCAGCGGTGGGGGATGTCAGGGGAGGTTCCGTGACCGAGTCGGCGTCCTGGGCCACCCGCAAGTGCGACACCGAGCGCGCCGCGTACAGGCGCTTGTCTGGCGGCAGGCCTGCCGTGGCGGCAACAGACAGGGCTTGGCTGTAGTGGACCACCGCCGCCGCATGGTCGCCGGCAGACACCGCCGCGTCGCCGCGTTGCCGCGCTTCTTCGACCGCGGTGTCCATCATGCTGCCCGCGCCGGGGTTGTCAGGGGCAAGGAGGGAAAAGCAGCGACAGTAGCAGAAGAAGGGGACGCGACGCAATGGATAACGGCGCAGGGAGGGACGAATTCACGAGGAAAAGTGTGGCAGCGGGGAGATGGTGGTTTGTCGTTGAACTTAGCGGGGTGGGGGGGAGGGGTGGGGAACACGACGGCAGGAGCCGTGGCGCGGCGTCCGGCAGGCAGGAGCGCCACTTGTGGTGCCGCGGAGCGTGTGCGTAGGGGTCTCTCACGCAGGCTGACTGTCGACACGAAGTCCCGACGATGCAACGTGTTCAGCAGGCACAATGCAGCTGTCAGGCCCCTAGCAGAGAGGCCTCAAGAGGCCGCGCAGCCGCTGAAAAGGATGACAGTTGAGGCAATACTGTAAGCAGAGTACACAGGGCGTTCGCCCCACGGCCTACAGTTGGTGCCATCATGGCATACTGCGGCCTATGATGTGCGACCGGGCAGCATGTCGTAGCTGCCAGGGTTGGAACTCCGGTCGCCCGGCTAACTGAGCGGCCGTACCAGCGTGACGGGGGATTGCCGCCCCCATCGGCCACCATGCCCGTCGCGGTCTGTCGCTTCCGCGCCTCGCGATCACTTCGTCTTTTAATAATAGGATCACCTCGTTGGTAGCTGTTGGTAGGAGCAGTCTTCTGTGTGGCTTTTTTTTACGCTGTTCTCTGAGCCTTTGCTGCTTCAAAATGCAATGCACTGTATATAATCTCATCGCAAAAGCGGCACACATGTCAGAGCATCTTGAGCACCTTTTCCCCCCCATATTTGCCATCGCCCAACACCCGCGGCTGCCAAGGGAACACGGGAAGATCTTGACAGAAACCGTAGCAGAGGCATACCCAGCAGACCAAGGGAACGCACTGCAACTCATGTGGATCCTCATACCCGTCCACCATCTCATCGTCGGGCCTCTCATCTGGCCTTGCCAGTGTGGACGTCATCAATGCTGATGCTCGGCGTCGACGAGTCGGTCGAGTTCAGTGACACCGACGACTCGTGCGACGGGGCCGTTTCGAGCGCCGCCGCCTTGGCCTGTCGCACGCTGGCCTTCATCTCCAACACCGCCGCCTGCGTGTCACGCATCTGCCGCTTGGTCAGCGACGCGATGCCTGTCTGGGAAGTCAGCCGCTGGATCAGATCCTCGTTGCCATTGTTGGCGACCGGCACGTGGAACTTCTTGGTCATCCATGGCGCCGCCAGCGCGTCCGACGCGGTCAGGCGGAGCTTCGGGTCCATCTCCAGCAGCTGCCGGATGAAAGCTTTGCAGTCGGCCGAGACGCTCGACCAGCCCTCCCCCTCCATGGCTGCCCCGTTGTACAGGGAGCGCAGATAGGCGGCGTCGGTCTTGCCAAAGAAGGGAAACCGCCCGCAGCACATGATGTACAGGACAACGCCGCAGGCCCACAGGTCCACGGGCGGGCCGTAGCCTTTCTTGCCGAGCACCTCCGGGCTGATGTAGTAGCTGGTGCCAACGTGTGACAGCAGCGCATTATCGTTGGCTACCATTGTGTCCACCGAGCCGGTCGCCTCGGCAATGAAGTTGGACAGCCCGAAGTCCTGTGCTCCGTAGACAAACAAGACACAATGTTACAAACAAGCAAAGGCGGAGCAGCACACCGAGCACACAGTGAGAGGGCAACAGAAGAACTGCGTCAGTCCTTACGAGCCGGCAACCACAAATCTCTGACTGCAGCTGGACTCAAAAGATACCCGAAAAACACGAACCAGTCAACATGCGGCTGCTGGCCAGCGAGGGCAGCAGACAAACCTGCCGCGCAGAACGGCCGCTTGTGCATCAACGCGTCAAGCCAACGTACAGTAAGTTTCACGTCAAAGGGCCACTCAGCGCCGCTGCAGAGAATGTTTTCGGGCTTGATGTCTCTGCGCTCAGGAAAGGGAGAAGGCGCACACAACGGGGAATGTATGCATGGACAGACCGGGAAACATCGACCAGAACACGGAACAGTCAGTTAGTCTTAACCAAATCGCAACGACCTTCGGCCAGGTGCACACACACCGACACCAGAAAACAGGAGCAAACACTCGCGGCAAGCGTCTGACCATACGTACCTGTGCACGATGCCCAGGCTGTGGAGGTACTGCACACCCAATAGAATCTGACGCATAATGTCGCGCGCCTTCTGCTCGGTAAAACACTTTTCGTCAATGATGCGGCTGAACAGCTCCCCGCCCTCAAGGAACTCCGTCACAATGACGAGCGAGTCCGGCCGGTCAAAGATGTCCAGCGTCTTGACAATGTGCTCATGGTCCACGGCCTTGAGAATGGATGACTCGCGCTCGATGAACTTCACCTGCCGTTTTGAAGATGGATTCCTCTTGATGACCCTGGTATCAAGAAGCAATGGGACGGAGGGGCAACGTGCAGGAGAAACAGCACAGTAGCGCCGAGCGAGGGTCAGAATCCTGACAGAGAGCAACAGTGCCGTACACGCCTGGGCGCACACCCAGGCCGGACCGACCACATGTACAGCGCAAGCCGCAAGAGCTCCGTCGCGCCGCACACCCCAGAAAAACAACCCACAAGAAGCGTATGAGGCCCAGTTGACACGCACACACACACGCAGCAGCAGCGGCAAGAGAAAGTCACCACGCTCCAAGTGGGCCACCAGCGCCCGAGCAGCAACATACTTGATGGCAACCATCTCGTTGGTGACCTTGTCACACCCAAGGAACACCTCGCCGTAGCTCCCCTTGCCGAGTGTCTTGCCAAACGTATAGTAATCGTCCGGCTTGGATACCGCGCTCTTCAGCGCCGCGAGCCACGCGGTGTACTCATCGCCATTGACCGCAAAGAAGGACATGGAAGACCCGTCCAGGGTCAACACCAGCTCCAACGACCGGTTGCCCACCGACACGCGGCATTCTGTGATGTCGACCTCCCAGGTGGGCGTCGTCGCCTCCTTCTTTTTGTAGTGTGACAGCATGGTTCCGTCAAAGCGGAGGAAGCGGCGCTTGCGGAAGCGGATGCTCTTCCCTTCCTTGCGCACCCACCCCTCCATGGACTGCTTCTCCCCATAGCGGAGTGTGGCCATGGTACGCGACCTATGGGGGAACAGGAAACAGGGGTGGAGGGGACGGCGTCGTCGCGCCGCGGCTGAGGCGCGTCGCCAGGGGGTGTACCGACCAAGCAACAATGGCCGCAGCTGCCGGCACCGAGGCGGCAGTGGGACACTACAACCGCCGAGCAACGCGTGCAACGTCCAGCGGCAGGTAGCCGCGACACACCAGCGCCCGCGCCCACGAGGCCGCCAGCCGACTTTGGCGCGACCCAGTTCAAGCGCCCTACGCGCGCGACGTCGCCGTTGGCACCGAGGACGAACAAAGGGCGCTCTCGGTACGGAGACGGCGCCGCCACCGATGGTCCGCGGCGACAACGCCGCGGCGTTAGACGGTACTCCGTCCTGTTAGTCCGTCGGCACCGCCCGCGTTGCGCACGGTAGGGACGGCGGCCCAGGCCGGAGGAAAACCCCCGCTTGCCACCTGTCACCACGCACACAGTGCGGCAGGTGGATAAGGGAGAGCGGGGGCAACGTCCTATGAGCAGCGGCGGCCGTCAGCGGGGGTTTGGGCTGCCCCGCAACGGGAGACGGCACCGTGCCTGTCGTCGCCCGCCCGCGCTGCCCCTGCACACCCGGCCACGAAACAGTGAAAAGTACCGCCACTCCACACGCCGGCCGTGCGTGCCCCTGCCCGCAGCGCGAACAAAAACGAGGGCACCCGCGGGCGGCACCAGTACTGCAGTGGACCACGACAACTGCGGCGGATAGAGGCGACAGGCCGGATATGTCGGGAGGAGAAAAAGGCGGGGGGGGAGGCTGAGCTCGAAAGGGACGGCCGCTAAACCAAGCAGGGTGAAGCTTTCCCATGAGCGACATCCGCAAGTGGGGTCTCGCCTGCAGGGAGGACGCAATCAGGAACAAAAATGGGACGGCCACCCCCCTCCCAGGATTGATTCCCAGTCACACGCAGAGCAAGACACGGAACGCTCTTCCGCCACGTCCTGGGGTGGAAATAAAGACGCGGCGCCGAGTCACTGTGACATGAGCGACCGGTCAGTGCAGACGGCGGGACGTCGCGCAGGGCGGTTTCGCCACACAGGGCGGGTCGACCCTCTGCCAGGCCCGTTCCCCAAGCGCCGCCCCGTGAGACACATGATACACACGACATAGTCCACCGCACGGCTCGCCGCCAGCGCGCAGTCTGGCGCGCGTATGTCCCCAGTTACGGGTCGACCTACCTGCGCCTCGGGCCGACTGCGGCGCCACGGCTCGCGCCGACGGCGCGTTGCCCGGTCTGCGGCAAGTGGTGAGCGGGGCGGGTGGGGGGCATGGGGAGGGAGGACAGTTGGGGTGGGTGTGGGGAAATTCTTTGCCACCCGTCGCCGCGGGGTGGGTTGGCCTGGTAGAGGCCGACGACGCAGCGCCGGGTCGAGAAGGCGTGGACCTGGCGGTGGCGGTGGGGATGAGAAGAGAGAGGGAAGCGCATGAGAGGGGGATGAGTGGTTCATGGGCCCCGTGTGCAGGCCAGTCAGCAACTGCCACCCAGTGACGGCGATAGATCACCAAATGTATTTTTGAGGGAGGCCACTAGGACAATTGTTTCTCAAAATTCTCGAAGTTAGAAGTTGGGCCATGATCGATCTGCTCACGGCATTCGAAGTACAGTATGTATCTGTCTCCACAGGAAGGCCGCCCTTGGTCTTGCTCACCAGATGTACAGAGCCGGCAGCGTTGTCTGATTGGCCACGGGTACCTCACCTTTTGGAATGGAAAGATGTTGACACTGTACATGACTCAAGGAGGGCCCGATCGCAGAAGCGATCGAGCGCGTGAAAACTCGATCGAGCGCGTGAAAACTCGATCAAGCTCTGTATTCACCGAAAATCAATGACAACTGATATCAGTGGTACCTTCTGGTTGGTCGCTTGCCTGCACTCTCTCTATCTCCACCACGATCGAGCGGGTGACGCCGGAGATGCCCTGAATTTTAGTGCGGGCACCGCCGGCGCGTCGGCACGAAGGCTTGACGCTGTGGCCGTGCTGGCGAGTCCGCCACCATTGGCGTGCTCTCCACGTGTGGATGGTGACTGGCCGCACATGTTATTTAGCCTTGCGGCTGCGCTACGAGCTCATTCCCTCGTGGTCTCTGTCATCCCTTTGAGCATCAAGCTGAACCCGCTGCTGCCCCTGTCGCAGGAGTCTAGAAGACGAGCGTTGTGGCCATCCGTCGGCGCCCCCACCGCCTTTTGCCTCGAGAACTGCCCGTTGCGCGCCGCCGTCTCCCGTCGACCACTTGCACCTGACGGCCCCGCTTGCCTCGCACCCGGACTGCCGCCCCTATATGTCCGCTCCTTGCGGTTGGGAGCATGCATGATGTTGCGCCCGCAGACGGTGGCGTTCCACCTGCCAAACGCGGACCGGGGGTGCTTGCTGCTGCCGACTGCCACGCCGCTGCGCCGACTGTGCCGACGCTGGCCCCCATAGGCGGCACCTCTGCCGCCTTGCCTCCCCTCACTGCACCAGGGGTGCAGCCGCCGGCGGGCATGAACGGTATGACGGGCCTCGCAAATGGCCACGCATCCATGCCTGGGTCCCTCCGACCGCTCGCCACCCTACCGGGGTCCTTCCCCCCCATTGGCCACTCCCCCACTGGCGCTGCCGCCAACCTTCCACCGCTGTCGCACGCGGCGGTCAACGGGTCTGCGACGGTGGCCTCGACGGCGGGCGGGGCGGCGGCCGCTTCCCCCTCCGTCGCCGGCGCGTCTGCCCAGCTCGTCGCAGCCGCCGGGGCGGCAACCCCCTCCCCCCCCGACGCCCCCCCCGGCGGCTCCCGGAAGCGCAAGCACATGAGCGAAGACGAGCGCACGGCGACGATTGCCCGCTCCGTCCGCACCATCCTCGAGTGTCTCGACGACGACCCGACGCGGGAGGGCCTCACCAAGACCCCCGAGCGCTTTGCAGCGGCGCTGCAATTCTTCACGTCGGGCTACACCCAGGCGGACCCGTCGACGCTCGTTGGCGACGCGGAGTGGGACGAGAACCACAGCGAGCTCGTTTTGGTGCGGGACATTAGCGTCTTTTCGCTGTGCGAGCACCACATGGTGCCCTTCCATGGTAAGGTGCACATTGGGTACATCCCCAACGGCAAGGTCGTTGGGCTGTCCAAGCTCGCCCGCCTGGCCACCCTCTACGCGCGGCGGCTGCAGGTACAGGAGCGGCTGACCACCCAGATTGCAGACGCGGTGGCCAACATCCTCAACCCGCTGGGCGTGGCGGTGCTCGTCGAAGCCACCCACATGTGCATGGTCATGCGCGGCGTGCAAAAGGTCGGCGCTTCAACCGTGACGCATTGCATGCGAGGGGTGTTCCGGACGGACCCGGCGCTACGCAAGGAGTTTATCAACTTGGCGACGCGATAGTCTGACGGGAACGGAAGAAGAGCGGGGGCAGGGGAGGAGCGTTGCTTTCTTACCGCAGAATAGCGGGCCTACGACGTCGCAGGGGGGTGCGAGCACTGCCGTGCTGGGTCCCCACTTTTTTTGTATTCTTCATTGCCCCTGCCCATACGCACCCTATTGCATGCACGCATGGGCACGGAGGCGAGCCGATCATCCACGGTGCCAGTGTCGTCATACGGCAGTCGTTGAGATCGGAAGAGCACACGTCTGAACTCCAGTCACGCCAATATCTCGTATGCCGTCTTCTGCTTGAAAAAA
>ENA-ORXC01001978-ORXC01001978.1-marine-metagenome-genome-assembly--contig:-NODE-1978-length-11517-cov-5.595892_pt1 | contig 11517 bp, 15 predicted proteins | sample MGYA00237865_ERZ511478 | MGnify/ENA metagenome assembly ERZ511478 | reverse complement strand
TTGTGGTCGGCTTGGGCGCTTCGATCAAGGCAGGCGCGGTCGTCGGCGCGGCGGTCGACGGGAAACTGGCGTTCCCCCCCCCCCTCCACCGCCAAGGCCTAGCTGCGCTCGCCCCCGCCCGGCTGCGAAGACATCAGCGGCTGATGATCGGCGCTCGCCACGCCCCCGGCCGGCAAAAAAGTTCCGCGCCCGCCCCGACAACGTTGAAGACGCCACCCGGGAAAGCTCCTCCTTCCGCGGCGGGGACTCCGCGGGCGGCGATGATGCGTTGAGGGAAGGGACAGGTGCCGACTCTCCACCGTCGGCTGCCGTTAACGACGCAGGACCCGACGTTTTGGGCGCTGCCGCTCTGACCTGTCCCGGCGGCGTCCTCAGGCCCGTGCAGTCTCAAATGAGACGCGTACTGCACAGGAGGGCATCGACACTACGAGCGTGGCGGCGTGTGGCGGCAGCGCCGTCGCGTCGCCGCCGGCCGGTACCGTGGGCGGGTGCGCGACGTCGGCTCTGAGGTCAGGGCCTCCTGCGACCGCGCCTTGTCGGTGTCGGACGGGGGTGGGAGGCAATCCGCGTCGGGCTTCCACGGAGCGCCATCCAGCGACCCGGTCATGGCGGACAGCGGCACGGCCGGCTGGCGCCGGCTGCGCCGCCGCCTCTGCCGCCGCCGCCGTCAATGCAGTCACCGCAGCCGCCGTTGCTGCCCAGCCGCCGCCTGTCTCTGCTGTCGCTGCCGCCTGCGGTGGCCAACGGCCCCCTGTCCTCGGGCACCCCGACGTGGGCGGCCACGCGCGTTGGCGGCCGCCGTGGCCCGCGCCGCCACGACTTGAAAAACCAGCTGCGGCCGCTCGTGTCTGGGCGGTGTCCGTAGAGGAAGTGAAGTGGTGCAGGTGCGCCGGTGGGAGAAGGGTGCGACGCGATTAGAGGTAGTCGGAACTGAGAGGGCGGTTGTGGATGGCAATGAGGCTCGTCGTGGAGTCACGGCCCACAACAGGGCGAGGGACGCATCCCGCCGCCGTCCGCTGGTCACTGTTGAGTGTGGTGGTGTGGTAGCGGTGTGTTTTCTATTTTTCTGTCTCTCTCCTCCCTGGCCTCACCGCCCACTGTTTATCTACCTACCGGCAGTACCGTGGTCGTCCGTCTGGTCCTCGCCCGCGCGTGTGCCCGCCTGTTGCCCAGGCTGGCCCCAAACGCCCACACCCGACGGCGTGCTTCGCGCGCCCCGGCTTGCACGCGGCTCCTCCACGTGCCCCTCAGCGCCCGTTTCGCTGGCGCCCCCTCGTATGCTTGTGTTCCCACGTAGTGCCACAGGGGCGGCAGCCGCCACGCGGCTCCGCCCCCACGACCCCCGGTGTTGCGGCTCCCACGCAATCCACCGTCAACGGTCGTGTCGACCGGCCCAATCTGGGCCCGGCCACAGGCAATTTCCCAACCCTGGGGAAATTGCTCCGCCCGGTTGGGCTACCGTAATCTCTTGTCCCAACAGGGACGGCCCATAGACACGATATGGCGCACCCGTGGCGCCACGGGCCAGGGGCGCCATGGCGCCGCTATGGCCTGTTGCATCTGAGAAATATCCCCACAGTGAGCCGGTTGGCCGTAATGACTCTTGACCAGACTCGTAGGATTCTTACCATGAGAAGGATGTACGCGTGATGAACTTTTTCTGGTGGACTGGATGCCGGGCGAGGAGGAGCCCGTGGAGAGGGACCGTCTCTATCGGCTTGATGTGGTGCTCACCAACAGTGACGACGACCAAGACCGGGATGACGACGCGGCTATGGGTGTTGAGGACTTCTGCGTGATGAGCGCTGATGAGAATGGCTACGGGACCGCTTTGCTGCTGGGGCAGCGCGAGCCCCCCATGTCCAACGGGAAGCTCCCCACGGCCGACGCGTTCGCGACGGTGGTTTGGACGGCACGGCCCGCCAACCACACTTCCCCCGTCGGCCTTTTGACCGCGATTGCCGTGCCGACCGCCCAGGCGTGCGTTGGGGGCGGGGGGGGAGACGCCGGCGCCGCCGACGACGTCGGCGCCGCGGACGGCACGCGCCACCGGGTCGGCAGAGTGGCGGCGATGGCGGCGGCGGCGACAGCGGCGGCGGCGGCGGCGGCAGCGGAGGCAGCGGGGCCGGGCACAGCTGGGGCCTGCGGAGTGGTAGTAGATCGAGTCTACGTGGAGGGCCCGCGGCTGACGCTCGTGCAATCATTGGCCACATGAGCCCACATATTGCTGTCTTCCCAATTTTGGCCGATGCTGTCGATGTCAAGAGGGGTGATCAACTGTGCGAAACTGTTTCTCAGCCATCGATTCAGCCGGATAAAGTCGTTCGACCAATGGGCAGTTGACCGAGACCCTTTCTTGACTTCGACCACATCGGCCAAAATTGGGAAGACAGCAATACTTGCTCAACAGAGTGAATCCACAAGTGTGAGCACAAGACCGACCGTGTCGTTGTGTTTGGTTTTTAGCTTCCGACATGGTTTCCCACTTGATTTCTCGCTGTCCACATGCCCAGCATGGCCCTTGTGGCCACTGCGCCACCCATGCCCAATCTTTCTCCGTGGGTCTCATTCAGTAATCTCGCGGATCTCAACATATATCGTACACAATCTTCTTCGATCACATTTCATCTCGTGACTGTCTGTCAGCAATGGTCCAAGTCTGTCGTTCGAGTGCGGTATTCGTGCTGGGATCCATGTTGGCAATACTAATCACGGGGTCTCTGAAAAGCCCGTGACCCGCCACGTTGCGGCTCATTCCTGCTGTGATCGCGTGTTGAAGTCATCGTTCTTGTCTCAAGTCTTCAGTCTACGTCCTTTGTATGTCATTTCTATGATGGGCTTCTTCCCAGCTACGAATGCCCCTTGAGCGCAGTGGAGCAACGTTTGGCTGTTTAAACGGTTGCAGCCATTGGTGGACGTGCTCTCCCGGAGCGTCACCGACCCTAGCACACACAGTCGGCCAACGTGTGCTTGGACGGGCAACTTGGAGGTAGCCCCAGTCGAGGACTTGAAGATGGACGACGGCATGAAAGCCAGTGGGGGGGGGCAAGAGGGTAATCGTATACAGCGTGAGAACTGGTATTGCCACTCCCGACGACCCTCCCCGGGATCGTGCTCTCGAGGCCAAGTGCCCAGGCGGGGATGCGGCGCACTCAGCTGGTGCGCCATGCGCATCGGTGGCTGTGCCAATCCCAGGGGTACGCTGTCGATGCGGCGAGCGGCAGCCGCTGGAAAGGACGAGGAATCCCTCGCGTCACCGTCGCCACTGTGGCGCTGCTCGGGCACCACAACATGCTTTGCCGAGGTTGATGGCACGTCGGCGGACCAGCGCCCATGCGACCGCGACCCGACCCCGCCCTCCCTCGCGACGTGGCCTGGCAGACTGGACGGTCAGCCCCTCTCGAGATCCAACATCTGTGGCGACCCAGGCTCGTCGCTCCGATTCGGCACGTCGACGCGTGGCGTGTCACGCGCCAATACAGGGAGCAGTGGTGCAATGAGCTTCAGTTGCGGCAGCCTTCATGGCCGAGGAAGGTCATCCGAGTCAGCCTTCGAGCCCGAATATAAGGCCGAGAGCGTGACTCATTGGTCACGACAAACGGCAGCATACCGCCGGTCGTCAACAGAGACACGCTCCGAGGTACGGTTGTGTGGGCATTTGGCGAACGGGGCTGGGATCGGTTTCGGGTGTGTGTCACTTCCTCACCGCTGTTGTGCGGAAACAACAAGGATAAGAGCCCTCGCCTCGTCCAGGTCTTCGGTGCTAGGTTCTGTTGGCGGGCGACATCTGCAGCGCTTCTCGCTCGGTCGCCATAGCCAGATGACTGAGGGTGCCAAAAACCAGCTCAAACCTTCAACCACAACGTAGCTTGACTGGCCGAGAAATCAATAGGACCTCATGACATTTGTCTCATTCGTTTGGAATATATTTTTCGCAACGAAAGCATCCTTCGGAAATGGCGACAAAGAGGTTCCTGATGTTCGCATCTCGTCTGAGGTTCTCTGAATTAATAAGTGCTGTCCTTTTCCCTTTTAGGGTGCATACTAGTGTCGCAAGCGACAAATGGGCGAACAAGAAAAGTGTCCTCTCATCTGTATGCAAAACAAAGACAAGGTAGTTGAAGAATACATTGAGATCGACGATGGAGCCTCATCCTCTATGCCTACTGTGCCAGAAAATTCCATTGGTTCTTCGCCATCGGCAAGCGCTGGAGCCGCCGGCCGCCGACTCCCCGACGGAGGCGGCGACAGCAGCGGTGACCTCGGCGCCCGCCCCCGCTTGCAACACAAGCCTGCGCGCCGGACCGTGCGCGTGCTCCAGGCTTACGCATGTACGGTTGTCGCCAAGCACTTCTTCCAGGCAGCATGCTCTAAGGACGGCGACGCCGCCGCTCGCATCAGTGGCAATAGCGGTGCCGCCGCGCCAAATCGAAAAGGTGGGTGTACGAGCCGTCCATACATTAAAAAATGCACAAAGCGCAACTAATAGTGTCGTACCTTGCTACAAAAAAGATTCCAACCGGGAAAGCGCAATGGGCAAACAACAAAGGGAGCAATCCCGCACAACAACACTACAGATGCTGTGCAAACGTCAAACTGCTGTTCCAGAGAAGAGATCTGTCCAACGAGACTCACCAGACCCCCCCCCGCCGCGCTGCGACCTCCGTCGCCAGCGACTGCACGATCAACTTCGATGTGGTCACCCTGTCCGCGTGGCGGCACAAAGCACTCGGCTGACCGGTCGGTCGTGAAGGGCGCACACGCCAACCAGAGAGGCTGCGCGGGCCGCCTACCGCAACTGCGCTGCTGCCGTCACACCTCCCATCCCAGCTCCACAACCTACGGCATCGAATTGCATCGAAGTCGTCACAGCAAGGCGAGCGTGTTGCACCGATGCCGCCGTCTGTCGTTGCTACGGCGATGCCGAGAAGCGTTGTGGTGCCTCTGCGAAACACTGGGGACGCCAGCGCTCAGTGACACCAGTGGAAGCGGCTGCAGAACGATGGCGGTCCCAGACACCTCCGGCAGCTTCTCCGACGGCGGAAGCGGCGCGACGCAACCGCCGCAATCGCGCGGCGCCACTCGCTCTCGTCAGCGCGCTGCGGAGAGAGGGGGCGGCGCCGCGGAAGACTGCCAACACCGCCGCAGCCACCACACGGGAAGCCGCTGCCCTATAGTAACACCACTCGTCTCCATCAATGCGTCCGCCACCGCCGTCGCGACTGCAGACACGGAAGTGGCGGCCACGCCGCTCTGACCTGCGTCGCTGTCGGCCAATATGCCTCCCGCGCCCCCATTGCCGCTAGCCATCCGTCGTTGGTGGGTGGGACCCGACTGGCGCCGCCTCCAAAGACCATGCAGGAGCTTTCTACCCTTCTGAGGAGTACCACTGTACCAAACGCTACTCCAGGACAGCCGACACCCACCGTCGACCTGTCGGCGACTCCAGAATCGTTCACTACGCTACTGCAGCCGCGATGGCGTAGTGATTGTGGCTGCTACTGCGAAGGTGACAATAGCAGTGACACAGTTCCACCTTCTCCCATATCTCGCCACTTGAGATGCCGTGGATGGGGGATTGGGGCAGGGCGGAAGTGACGGGGGAGGACAACCCCGCCACCTACGGCAAGCTGGCGCCCCAAGTCCTGGAGTCGTTGTGCCCCGAGATGGAAAAGACCTCCAGCGGCGCAGCCCCAGAGCCATCCAGGAAGCAACACTTTTTCTTCCCACCCCCGTCCTCTTCCTCGCCGCGGCTGAGGCCTCCAGGCCAATCAAAGTAGGTGTGTCCGCCGCAGCCGCTCCGAGGAACGGTAGCGGCTGTGACGGCGGCGGTGACGGTGCCCTTCACTACTCGTGCCGTCCCAAGCCTATGGTTCGCAACCGAGATGTGCGGCGGCGGCCGCAGCTGCCCTCTGCGACCGCCCGACGGCGCCGTGCCCACACGTCCACGCCAGCGGTTGTCCCACAGATCCAAGCCGTGACACAGTTTCTAGTACGCGCACGGGCTGAAAAACGTCCCCTATCCCGCCCTACGCCCCCCTTCACCGCCGACCGCAAGCCGCCAACCGAACTCTTTCCACAGACATGAAAAGGGAGGACTACAGCCGCTGACCGGCCCCCGCCGCCGGCCACGGCGCCGCGGTGGCGCCGGCTCTCGCGTGGCGCCGCTCACAGGAGACAGTTGGCGGACCGTGGGGATGCCGCGCGTGGCGCCGGGTCTTCGGTGGCTGGCAGCGGTGGTACTCGCGGGGGAGACGGGACGCCGCAAAGGTGGGCGATAGGGGCGGGGACGCGACTTCTCGGCAGCGGTGGGCTTGGAGACTGCTTCGTACCCAACAAGGAAAGAAAAAATGGGGCCCTCGACGCTTTCAAAGGAGCTAGTGCGTCAGCGTCAGCCACAGCCCGCCTCTGCTGACTGCGGTGGACACGATCGGGTCTGCATCAGCGTGCGTCCTCTGTGCTGCAACGAGACGAGTGAGGCCGCCTGTCAAACGAAGGCCTCGGCGGCATCTTCCCTCCGTTTGTCCGTCACCACCATCTCCACGATTGGTCTTCATTCGCGTGGTCGCCTCGTATCCTTCTCTCCCACTCGCTCCCCTTGCATCATGCCACTGCCCTACCCTTCCCATGTCAACTTGAAGATCAAGAAACTCTAGGCGTGGCGCTGCGCGATTTTCCACCCTCCCGCGAGCCCTCCGCTGCACGCCGCTGCACGCCACTGCCGGTAGGAATAGAGAAGTCTTCTATTTCAGACTTGCCACAGCGAAAATACAAACACGAGCCGCACGAGGCACTCCACCAAAGATCAGTCTCTCTGCAGCCAAGTGAAATGCACAGCTGGCAACCCCCTCCGCGCCCCCCTCTCCGCTCACCACCCACTGAATCCACTGGCCGCAGCGTCTTGCGCTTCTCCTGACTCACCTTGTCGCTTTCCACATCAAGCTCTGAAAACGCTGCAATACTATAGAGCTGCAGCGCTTCAAGAGCTACAAGCGCTACCATGGAGACAGGCGCTACAGCGCTACTTCCCTGCAGCGCGACAGGCGGTACAAGCGCTACAATCGCAACTTCAAAGCTGTACCGTCACTACACCGCTTTGGTGCCACTCTATATATTTACAGATCCAATCGTGAGCTGTAGTGCGGCCGATGCCGACACCGCCGCGCACACGCATGGGCACACGGGGATTGGTGGCGGCCGCTCCACTGCCCCCACTCCTTCTAGCCGCCCACCAGCCGCCCCCAACCTCCGTGGCGCCAGCGGCACTGTCCAATACGGAGGGCCACTACCGTACAGCCGGTTGACGGCGGCCGGTGAATCGAGAAAGAACTCCCACACCTCCAAGAGGTGGGGCAGTGGCGGTTCCGGGACGCCACCGCCGCCGCTGCCACAGCCGCTGACGCCGCCTTCGGACTCGGCGGCAGACGGCGACCGGTCACGCTGGCCGCCACCCTACCCTCGCAGCGCCGATGCGTCTAAAGATTTGTTCCCCAGCTGCGCACGGTCCACAGTGCAAATCCCGGCGCCCACCTCCGCACCTCGTCACCCGTCAACATTTCCGACGGCGGGCGCGTCTTCGGCGCCTTTCACATCCCCCCACACATCGTGAAAACCGCCCATAGAAGCGGACAAGGACCGAGAGTCGCGACCACGCCGCCACGCTGACGAATCTAGGCAGCTCCTAGGGCGCTGAGTTCGCGGGCGCGTCTTAGGTGGCGGGCCCGAGGCGGGCCCCAAAAAGGGCCGTGCCGACGGCGGCGGCGAGGAGCTCGCGGCGGAGGGATTGGTGGGCGGGAAGGGGGCGGCGGGGGGGCGGTGCTCCCGCCCCCATTGCTGCAGCTGCGGCCGCCGACACCCCCTTCTACGGCGCCTCAACATGGAGTGATCCGGCCCAGCTGACAGCAGAGATCTCTAGGAACTAGTGGAACATAAGCTGGTGGGGCCGCTGCCGCCCGCGCCCGACGGAAGCGGCGGACGCGAAGTAGGGGGAGCCGGCTGCCGCTCCGGCCACTCCCGCATATTATGCCGGAGGTAGCGGCGGCCGAGTAGTGGGGGAGGGAAGCGGGGTTTGGGAGAGACGCCGCGTCGCAGAGAGGAGAAGTGTTCAGCCTGACAACTGCGCAATCTTCGGGACAATGTGCAACCCGGAACGCGTGCACAAGAACGAACCCGAGAGCGACAGTGAATCTGAGGAGCGATGCCACAGTGTTCCCACATATCAACCATGAGTTGGGATGTTCCTTTTGGGTCCTGTCAACCCGTCTTGTGTTCATGTTCCCGCCGAGTTGAACGAGGGGCGTCTCTTCGTATGTCAAGACTGCCTCAGGGTTGAATAAGTCTGGATCCAGGAACAGAGAAACCTCATGACAGAAGGCCCTGGCACCCTCATAAAGTCGCGAACAACGCCTCTGTCCATCAATGGCATTTAGAGCCGCAGGGACAGCGGCTCGCGGTAGGTGCGGACCCAGTCCGACACCACGCTGGATGAGACTTTGACAGCGATGCAGTCTTTTTCTACCGAGTGTATCTGGAGCACAGATTGGGGGAGGCTGTTAGCAAAGAAGGTCTTTGCGAGCCCCGCGAGCATTTTTTTTTTGTCCGCTGTCAACAGGAGTTGCGATGTAGGTGCCCGGCGTCTACGCCATGGAGGCTGTAGGCTGGCGATAGGGCAGACATCATGCAGCCGATCTGTGCCGCTATGGCCTGCCAGGCGGCAAGGACGGAAAATGCATCTCGCAATTGCACGCTCTATGCCAGAAGCCTTGTTGAAAGGCACTATAGCGCGCGGGCAGGCTCTGGCTTGCGTATTGGGGTCGACAGAGTACCTCGTTTGCAAGTTCAGACAATTGCACATTTTAACTGCAGGCTGCACATCTTTTTTGACTGACTCAAGTGCATTGTGGGCGTCGCTGTGAGCGGAGGTGTACAGAAGAGGAAACACCGCAATGCTGCATCGTATTCCATATAGAGACTACAAACACACTCCACTTCCGACCATGTGTGCAGCGCGCATGCGGGCCCAAACTGCCTGTGAGCACCTCACTTCTCGACCACGCTTGGAGCCTTCCACTGCCTTTCCATCTCAAGTTCTGCACCCCACCTCCGCTAGAGACAGTCTTCAGCCCTTCCAAAGAGAATACCTGCTCGTCGTGGCGAAATCCAAACGTGACGTGACAAAGAAAACTGCAGTCCGCCCGGCACGTCCCCTCTTGGCCGCACCCAGATCACCCTGCACCATCAATATCACTTCTTTCTCAACGAGGTATCCCACAGTTGTCAATAAGAGCTCTGCTGGAACCATGAATACATCGTGGAGTACAGTCCCTGTGCAAGAAAAGATACTCGGAGGAACTCAGCCCCGAGCATGAGCCAGTCGCAGATGACAGCACATGGCACCCTGCTGTTGACTAAAATCGGGAACGTGTTCCGTCTCCCAAGGACTCTTCAAAGCAATGTGGGATTCTTTCAACGTCCCTCAGCCAATGCGAATACGCGAATCGGGCTGTTTGACAACCCTTTTCCCCGGCACTTGCCTTGTATACACACAGTTCTGTTTTTTACCATCCTGTGGAGTACAGCCAAGTAACTTCGGCTGGCTAGCAGGGACCTCAGATGGAGCCGCCGTCGGACTAAGATCCGCAATTCAAGGCACCGCAACACCCACGCTAGCTGCAGCGGAGGCGTCGCCGCCGCCACAGACTTCTGTGTAGATGCAGCAGACATCTAGCCCCTAGTGATGAATTCAACAGTGGTTGGGCCAGCAACATTAGTAGGAAGCGCAAACTGTCCACCCACTGCCGCGTTCCCGCACGAAATTGCCCGCGACTCGGTCGTGTGGCAGCGCCACGCCCCTCCCTTTTCCACCCTCCAACCCGTACCAGCCCCAGAAGTCCACAAAAGACAGTGACAGTGGCGCTTGTGACTCTGACCCAAGTGACTCGCGACAGCAGTTGAGGTAGGACACATGGACCCAAGAACGAGAGGTAAGAAAGGAACAAAAGAATCGAAACAGGATTATTGCATGCGGATCTAAGATCCTGAGTACAGCTGAATCTTGGACTTGAGACTGAAGGCATGGAAAAAGTAACTTCGGTATATACCTTAGTGATGCTCAAATGCGCCGACTCTGACTGAATATTTCCAATCACTTGTGCTCATCGCTGGGCGGTGTCCGCTCTGCTACAGTGCTCTACTCTGAAAAAAACCACTGTACGCTACGCTAGCCTGACTCGTACCATTTGTGCTCTATTGCGAGGAGAACTGCACTTGGCCTCACCTTATTTTTACAATGCGACAACAGGGCACAGATTGGACGCTTTTTTCGACAGCACCAACCACAAAAGTTACTGTTGCCAGCCTTCAACGATCGTCTCAAGCACCAGAGTCTTGGCTACACAGAAGGACTGCGTCCTGGCCACGACTTGCGGCCTCGATAGACAGCCAGTGGTCCTGCGAGCATCGAGACAGCCGCACTCTCTGGAACGGGGCAGCTGCTCCAGTCTTCCGGGTGTGTCTTGTGTATCCACCTCAAGTAGGCCAGTGGTTGGCCGCGGGCGGCGGACGCTCGCTTCCAAGGGCGGGGCTCGTGCCCCGAACGGAGCACCCCGATCCGGGGGATGCGCACATCCCACTTTCGCGGGCCGCCTCGTCCCGCCATACTGATGGACGCCTGTGGGCACCCAGTCGCGGGAAGGGCAGCTGGACACCCCCTTGCCAAAGGCAGTGACGACCGCGGGGGGGCCGCTGACCCGCCAATCGAGGCGGCGGAGCTACCAGCAGGGGCTTGCTCTCGCAACGCCGTCCGCCACCACCCTTTGTCGCGACCACGCGCAGACTAGAGCGCTCGCGGCGACGGGGTGCACGTCACGCCTTTCTTTTTGGGCCAAGGGAGATGGTGAGGGAGCCGACGCGCCCCCGCGGCAGAAGTGACGGGGATCGGGATGGGGGGCTCGACCGTATTGCCGCGGGTCGGCATGCGGGGGGCCACGCGCCTTCCCCCAAAGCGGAAATGACAGGCCGGCAGGAGCCCAAAACCCCCGCCCCCCAACCCCTTCTTCCATTCGACCGGGTTGCGTCACAGGAGCATGTTAATAGGGTTTGGCGGCCGCCGCAAGTCTCAACTGGTGGTGGCCCGTCTGCCGTGACAGGCGGGCCACTACCAGCAGTAGTTCCGACTGCTGCCGCAAGCGGTTGGTGACGAGGGGCGTGTCCTCACCCGCCACCAAACGCTCACAGCCACAACCGGCGGTGGTGGCGGCCGCGACGGCGGGTGGCGCCTTGCAGGGTGGCGGGTCACCCCTCTGGTGGCCAACAGGCGGCCTCCCCGGCCTGCAATCACGCGCGAGCAACCGGGGGGCTAGTGCTAGCCCAGCCGGTGCAATGGCTATCGATCGAGCCCGGTGGGCCTCCACGACGCCTCTGCACAGCCAGCCATTGCGAGCATGCACGTGTGCCGGTGGTGACACTAGCCGTGGTGGCGGGTCCCTCTCCCCACGTGGCCGACGCTTGTGACGCTTC
>ENA-ORXC01001976-ORXC01001976.1-marine-metagenome-genome-assembly--contig:-NODE-1976-length-11519-cov-56.733788_pt1 | contig 11519 bp, 9 predicted proteins | sample MGYA00237865_ERZ511478 | MGnify/ENA metagenome assembly ERZ511478 | reverse complement strand
GTAGGCAGGTTTTTACGCCAGGGCTTATCATTATATAACGATTTTTTAAATAACCGCATAATAGGATTCCACTTTGCCTTTCTTGGTTTATCACTAAGCGCAACCTTTAAAGGAAATTGACAGTGCGTTACCATTTGCCCTACATTCATCTTACCCCAGCTAGCTGCACTATCTGGTTGTAGTGCTTGTATTCTAGTTTTGGTCTCTTTGTATGTAGTTGGGTCAAAAAGTGATTTCATAGCCTATTCTTTGCGATTAGTATTTCTTACCTCAATATTAGACTATTAATGTACAACAATTACAATTCTCAAAAAAAATATGGTTACAGTGATTGTAAGTATAACATTCTTTAGAAATGAAATAAAATGTAAGGCTGTAAAATGCTATATTTAAGCCTTATGCAAGAAAAAAGTGCCGCAGATATATCTTCATATATATCAATAAAAAATTGGTCTGAAGATGACCGACCTCGAGAGAAATTAATGATTAAAGGTCGCTCTGTCCTTTCAGATGCAGAGCTTATAGCGATACTTATAGGCTCTGGCTCGCGAGAAGAGAGTGCCGTATCCCTTAGTAAACGCATTCTTGCACAAGCCGAAAATAACTTGTCTGAACTAGGTAAGCTTTCGGTTAAGGATTTAATGAAGTTTAAAGGAATAGGTGAGGCAAAAGCAGTCACTATCGCGGCGGCACTAGAACTGGGTAGAAGACGTAGCGGTGGAGAGACGCTTTCGCGAAAGCGTATTACTTCCTCAAAAGATGCATATACCATCTTACAACCCATTATAGGTGAGTTGCCTCACGAAGAATTCTGGGTGTTGTTTCTTAATAATTCTAATAAGGTTTTACGCAAGGAGCAAGTAAGTAAAGGAGGTCTTACAGGCACGCTGGTAGATGTGCGTATGGTAATGAAAACCGCCATAGAGCTCAGTGCTGTAGGGATGATACTAGGGCATAATCACCCATCTGGAACGCTTAAGCCCTCTCAGGCAGATAAGATGCTCACTACAAAGTTAAAAACCGCTGCTCAAAGCTTAGATATACAAGTATTAGACCATATTATTGTGACCGAAAAGCAGTATTTTAGCTTTGCCGATGATGGTATTCTATAACAGCAGCACCCCATATGTTACTCGTTTACACCCATAAAATTACCCCGCGAGTCTCTTATGTTTTTAAGCATATTTGTACCCGTGTCCTTGGGATTCCTGTAAAGTTTACTAGCAAACTAGAAGAGTTTATTGCACACGAGGGAGCAAAACTGTCTTACACCTCAAAAAAGCTAGGTAATGAGTTACATATACGTAGTGTAGACTTGCTTTTTGAGCAAGGTATACTAGCTATGGATATTGCCGTACAAGACTGGGATGGCGTGCCTTGTTTTTTTCAAATTAAAGATGCCACAGCACAAGTGCCTTATGATATTTTTGCTGCAACTTTTTATTTGCTTAGTAGGTATGAAGAGTATTTGCCACACGTAAAAGATAGTCTAGGTCGCTTTCCAGCAAGCGAGAGTATTGCTGGTGTACACGATTTTATAGAACAGCCAGTTGTAGATGTCTGGATACAAAGATTTGCAGAGGTGCTTGCTATGCAATTTCCTAACCTAGCTATACAATCTACTACCTATAAAGCACATATGCTTGTGACAGTTCCGCAGGCATTTAAATATAAAAAGCTTGGAGTATTGCGCGCTGTGGGTGGGTACTTTAAGGATTTTGGGAAATTACGCTTTCGCGAAATTTTAAAACGCACTCAAGTCCTTCTCGGGACGAGAAAAGATCCTTACGACAGCTTTGGCTGGCTTGCAAACGTGCAAAAACAAAGTGCTATTCCGTTTCAAATTTTTTTTCAAATAGGTGATTACGGTCAGACAGCAAAAAATATAAAACACTCAAAACGTAGTTTTCAAAGCACCATAAAGATGATAGGTGACTATTGCAGTGTGGGGCTCTTACTATCTCCACAAGCTGCAACAGATAGGCAAGTACTTGCAGTAGAGCGCAAACGTCTTCAAGAAATCATACATAGACCTATGAGAAGTATGCACGTCTCAGATTTTAAACTCAATTTACCGTATGTGTATAGAGATGCACTAGACCAAGAGATACAAAGTGACTATACAATGGGCTATGCAAATACCACTGGTTTTAGAGCGGGAACCTCTCTGTCATTCTTGTTTTATGATCTGGACTACGAGATACAAACGCCATTACTTATACATCCTGTATGTATGCAATCTGATAATGTGATTAATTACAAAAATCACACTATAGATTTTGTAAACCTCAAAGAACTAAGTGACCGAATTAAAACCGTAAACGGTGTGTTTAGAATTTCATTTTCAAATCATTCCTTTGACGATATTTATAGTAAAAAACTTTTTAGACACCTTATAACAGATGAGTAACATTACAGATGTTTTTTTTGACTTAGATCATACACTATGGGATTTTGATCGCAACAGCGGTCTTGCGTTTATAAAGATTTTTGAAAAAAATAATCTCAGTGTCAATTATGATGAGTTTCTAGAAGTATACAGTCCCATTAATTTTAAACAATGGAAATGGTATAGAGAAGAGCGCATCACAAAAGCTCAGCTACGTTACGGTAGGTTTAAAAAAACATTTGACAAGATGGGTATCTCTGTTACAGATGATATTATAGACAAACTCTCTGAAGATTATATAGATTGTCTACCGGAAAACAACCATCTCTTTGAAGGCACCATAGAGCTGCTAGATTACTTGTCACCACGCTACAAGATGCATATTATCACAAATGGGTTTCAAGAAGTACAGACTACAAAAATGAACAAATCAGGGCTCGCACCATATTTTGAAACAATGACTACCAGCGAGTCTGTAGGAGTAAAAAAGCCTAATGAAAAGATATTTCATTTTGCTATGGATAAAGCCGGTGCAAACCCATCTCAAAGTATAATGATAGGCGATACTTACGAGGCAGATATAGTAGGGGCTTTAAAGGTAGGTATGGATGCTATATGTTTTAACTATCATAAGCTCGTGCTACCTCAAGAAATTAAGGTGGTGGATGATATTAAACATCTTAAGAGCTTTTTATAACAGCAATAACATATGGGTAAAAAACGTTTATAAACCATAAAGAGCCCCAATTATGAAACAATTATCTGTAAGACTATGCTTGAGATATGTACTACTGTTACTACTTTGTTTCACCTCTTGTGTAGATGATGTAGATTTTGACCGCTTAGATCAGGTAATACTTGCGCCACGTTTTGATCTAGACCTGCTATTTTTTTCAGTTAACTATACTAGCCTTAGCAACGAGGAGATTGTAAATAGTCAGATAATTTTAAGAGATACCACACAACTCAATTTTTTAGACGATGAGGTTACACAAGAAAATCTTGTTGAGATTGCAATTAGTTATAGAGCTACAAATACATTTAACCATTCTATTACAAACAGAGCTGCATTTTTAAATCAAAATGGAGATGTAGAGTATGAGATTATCTTTCCAGTATCTGGTTCTAGTGATGGAACACCTGTTGTCACAGAATTTACTGAGGTTGTTGAGACACAAGATTTAGAAAACATTCGTAATTCTATACAACTAGCAAATGAGGTTGTTATTTCTGCTGGGACTTTACCGCAATCTGGAGACTTGAGTTTGCAAAGCAAAGCTATTTATTCACTAGAGTTTACAGATTTATAAGATGCGATATATCTTATTTACTACCTGTTTTTTTAGTCTGTTTTATGCTTCGGCACAAAACAAGCCACAATTGTATAATCAAGATGAGCTACCACAAACGTTATTGAGTAATCCAGGCGCAGCCATAAGTTTTGATAAACATATAGGAGTCCCGCTACTTTCTGGTTTTTCATTTCAAGTAGGCTCGTCAGGAGTAAGTGTTTATAATATTTTCAGGGATGATATTCCTATAAATGCTGCAATAAATGAGGCGCTTTTGGATTTGAGTAGTACAGATTACTTTAATATGAATGTGCAACTAGAGTTATTGTCTTTTGGCTGGCGTTCCTCAAGTTCAGATATATATTATTCTGGAGGAGTATATCACGAGATAGATGCTTTCTCATATTTCCCTAAAGATCTAGCAACACTTGCATACAACGGTAATGCAGATTATATAGATGTACCTTTTGAGTTTTCTGAGTTGGCATTTACTGCAGAGTCCCTTTCGGTTTACCATTTTGGAATTAATAAGAAAGTAAATAACTCCTGGCAACTAGGTGCAAGAGCAAAAGTGTATATGAGCGTTGCAAACGTAAATAGTATAAATAATAGAGGAGATTTTACCACTAGAACAACACCTAATGGGCCTAATTTTTATACTCACACCCTGCGCAACGTTAGTCTCGTGGCAAATACTTCTGGTGTGGAGTCTTTTTATGATGACGAGATAGATACAGACGTTACAGAGCTAGTGAGTAATGCCTTTTTGAGTAAAAACTATGGTTTTGGATTAGACATAGGCTTAACTCATTTTATAAATGAGCAGTGGTCTTTATCAGCCAGTATTATTGATCTAGGTTTTATAAATCATAGGGAAGATGTGCGAAATTTTACTGCAGCAGGTAATTATGAGACTAATGGTATTGAGCTTACATTTCCTGCGCTTATTGAGGGAGATGAGTTTACAGACTACTGGCAAAATATAGAAGATGAGTTTGAGGACTCAATTAATTTAAGTGATAGTTTATCTAATGATTACACCTCCTGGCGACCGGTAAAGTTTAATACTTCTTTACAGTATGCGTTTGGTGAAGATCGCAGTGGCGAGTGTAATTGTAAGTCTGGAGGCGATAGAAAGTATATAAATAATGTAGGACTTCATATAAACAGTATTAAGAGACCTAGAGGGTTGCAAACAGCCATAACAGCTTATTATGATAGAAAATGGAATAGTGGGTTGCTTACCAGAGTTACATATACCTATGACAAGCGTTCTGCTACTAATCTTGGGTTCTTAGTTAGTACAAAAATTAATAAATTTAATCTTTATCTTGCTGCCGATAATCTTGTGCAGTCTACAAACATTGCAAAAGCTAGAGGTGCGAGCCTACAGCTCGGGATGCAGCTCGTATTTGAAAATAAATAAGAACCTTATGAAATATCTTTTTACACTACTTATGATTGCCAGCTTAAGTAGTAATTTATATGCACAATCTGTTAATGATTATAAGTATGTAATTGTCCCAGAGAAGTATGATTTTTTAAAGTCACCAGATCAATATCAAGTAAACAGTCTCACAAAATTCTTATTTAATAAATATGGTTTTGAGGCATATAAAGAAAAAGATAAGGAAATACTTAAAAACCCTATTGACCCTTGTGAAGCACTTTATGCACAAGTAACCAGTGAGTCTACTTTTATACAAGCAAAACTCACCGTTATTTTAAAAGACTGCAATGATCAAGTGATTTTTAAAACCTCAGAGGGGAGGAGTAAGAATAAAGATTATAAAAAGGCATACCACGGTGCATTGCGAGAAGCTTTTCTAGATATAGGGGCCTTACAATATAATTATAACCCCTCTGCAACAGCAGTTGAGCGTAAAACTACGAAAATACCAGAGTCTAGTATAGCAAAAGATAAATCACCAGATCTAGAAGAGAAAAAGCAGATTGTATCTAAAACTTCTAGTATACCAGCTGCTATTATTTTTACCAGCGAAGATGGTTTTTATAAAGCAAAGCAAACAGGAACTACAATCACATTTTATGATGACACAAAAAAGATAGGCCTTGCAGAGATGGGTAATGGAGAAGCATTTGATGTTACTACAACAGACTTTAGCGGAACAGCTTTTTTCTTAGAAGGTAGGCTTGTGGTACAGCGCAAAATAAAAGGTATAGCAGGCGTGGTTGAAATGATATTTACAAAAGAATAATGAAGCAATTATACACACTACTTATAAGTATACTTATACTGTCTTGTGGGGATAAGACAGAACAAACTATATTAAAAGAAACTAGCCCTTCAAAAGTCGTAAAGACTAAGGACATAAAGATTTTTGAACAAATCTCTAGTGACTCAAGTGGCATCACTTTTTCAAACACTCTTAAAGAAGATGTAGGTTCTCTAGCAAACCTATTTGATTTTGACTATTTCTATAATGGAGCAGGCGTAGGAGTAGCAGATGTTAATAATGACGGACTTCAAGATTTATTTTTTACAGGTAACCAAGTGCCTAACAAATTGTATCTCAACAAAGGTAATTTACAGTTTGAAGATATTTCAGATGCCGCAGGTATAAATGTAGGTAAACAATGGGCAAACGGTGTCACATTTGCAGATGTAAATAATGATGGCCTCATAGATATTTACGTATCACAGGGAGGACCTAAGCAAGCACAAGAGCGTGGTAACTTGTTATATATAAATGAGGGTGAAAACCGCTTTCGCGAAAGCGCAAAACAATACAACATTTCAGATACGGGCATAAGCACGCAATCTTCGTTTTTTGACTTTGATAAAGATGGAGACCTTGATCTTGTTGTGTCAAATGAAAACGAACTTTATGGACTAGACCCGCAACGATTTTTTGCAAGTATGAAGATTCGTAAAAATCTTGAAAAAAGCAGCGTGCAACTTTACGAAAATACGGGCAACACGTTTAAGAATGTAACAGAAAGGGCTGGATTGCTCAAACCGGCATTTGGACTAGGTCTCGTAGTAAGTGATATAAATAACGATGGCTGGCTAGACCTCTATATTGCAAACGATTATTATGTGCCAGATGCGATGTACATAAATAATCAAGACGGCACTTTTACAGATAAAATAAAAGAACAGACCGCACAAGTCTCATTTTATGGAATGGGGGTAGACATTGCAGATGTTAACAATGATATGCTGCAAGATATATTTGTGCTAGATATGGCGGCCAGTGATCACGTGCGCTCTAAAACGCTTATGGCAAGTATGAATGAGCAGCGTTTTAATATGCTTACAGAAGATATGGGTTTCCAGCATCAGTATATGTTTAACTCACTACAGCTTAACCGCGGTAATGGTAGGTTTGATAACGTAGTGCATCAAGCACATATGGCTAAGACAGACTGGAGCTGGGCGGGACTTATAGCAGATCTTGATAATGATGCAGATCGTGATGTGTATGTTACAAATGGATATAGAAGATATGCCCTTGATAATGATTTACAAAATCAGGTAAGAGACACGCAGCGCGCTTTTAATGGTACTGTGCCTCTTGATGTAAAGCAAAAGTTATATGATGCAATGCCTACAGAAAAGCTTAGTAATATTGCCTTTGTAAACAATGGAGATTTAGACTTTAAAAATAACTCCTACCAGTGGGGACTAGCTGTGGCTTCCTATTCTAACGGGGGTGCTTACGCAGATCTTGATAATGATGGTGACCTAGAACTTATAACTAATAATATAGATGATACCGCTTTTCTTTTTAAGAATACCTCTGTAGAAAATAAGCTAGGTAATTTCATAAAAATTAAAACAAAAGGAACGCTTTCAGAAGACTTTGCAAAGGTCACTGTTATTACAAAAAATGGTACACAAGTCGCCGAGAATAAAAGGACAAGAGGATACCTTTCGGCAGTAGAGGAGGGTGCTCACTTTGGTTTAGGCACTGTAGAGAATGTAGATAAAGTGATTGTACAGTGGCTCTCTGGAAAACGTAGTGAGTTTACAGATATAAAAGCAAACCAGACACTTGTTGTAAAAGAAAACGAAGCAACACTTACTGGGCTTCCTGTTATTGATACAAAAGAGCCTATGTACGCTTTCGCGAAAGCAAAAAATGACTTAGGCATAGATTTTAGTCACAAGGAAAATACCTTTAACGATTTTACAAAGGAAGTATTACTACCTTATAAGCAATCACAACTAGGTCCTTTTATATCAAAAGGAGATGCAAATAATGATGGTCTTGAAGACTTGTTTATAGGAGGTGCTGCAGGACAAGCGGGAGCGTTATACATACAATCAACAACTGGATTTAATAAGATATCACAGCCTGCATTAGATAAAGACAAGGCTTATGAAGATATGGAGTCATTACTTGTAGATGTAGATGGTGATGGAGACCAAGATCTTATCGTAGTAAGTGGAGGTAATGAATTTGCCAAACAGGATGCGCTATTAGAAAATAGGCTGTATCTAAATGATGGTGCTGGTAATTATGATAAGGCAGCTTTTGATCAGACCGGGAATAACCGTTTTGTTTATAGTAAAAGTATTGCTGCAATAGATTTTGACCAAGATGGTGATCAAGATATTGTAATAGGCAATCGTATTGAGCAGGGGCAGTTTCCTGTTAGCGCCTCTTCTGTGCTTTATCGTAACGATAGAGGTGTATTTACAGATGTAACTGTAGATGTGGCGCCAGATTTATTAGATTTTGGTATTATAAACGATGTGCTTACTACAGATTATGATAATGATGGAAAAGAAGATTTACTTATAGTAGGAGAGTGGTCACCTATAGGATTACTTAAAAATATAGGAGGGCATTTTGTACGTCAAAGTCTTCCAGAACTTGACGAAAATCTAGGTTTATGGTTTACTGCTGTGGAGACAGATGTAAATAATGATGGAATAAAAGATTATGTGATAGGAAATATAGGAGAGAACACTAAGTATAAGGCCTCAAAGAAAAAACCATTTAAGGTCTTTGCAAATGATTTTGATAATAATGGCACCTTTGATCTTGTACTCAGTAATGAATATAACGGTAGTTATGTGCCCGCAAGAGGTAGAGAGTGTAGCTCACAGCAAATGCCTTTTATTTTAGATAAGTTTGCTACCTACTCAGATTTTGCAAATGCAACACTAGATGATATATATGGAGATGCATTAAAAGAAGCCTACACAAAAGAAGTAAATACATTTTCTTCCATACTACTTATAGGCCATAAAGATGGAGGATTTACCACCTCTAGGTTACCTGCAATTGCACAAAGTGGTCCAGGTTTATCTATAGAAACAGTAGATGTAAATGATGATGGTTATCAAGATTTAATACTAGCAGGTGCCATTTATGAAACAGAAGTAGAGACTCCTAGATATGATGCGGGAGTAGGTGTTGTACTTCTGTCTAATAAGAAAGATGGTTATAAAGGACTTTCAACCGCAGAGACCTTACTTTTCTTAGATGGAAATGTAAAAGATGTGGCATCTATTACTCACAAAGGATTGTCAAAAAAACTACTTATATCTGCAGTAAATAATGGGCAAGCTCAAGTTGTAAATCTAGATTAGTAATTATACTTAGTACCCCACTTTGCTTTTAGGTTTTCCTTGATGGCTTTTTCTCTTGTGTTATCTGTAGGCTCGTAAAAAGTGGTTCCGCTTATTTCTTTTGGTAAAAACTCTTGTGGTACGAAGTTTCCAGGGTAGTCGTGAGAATACTTGTAATCATCACCATAGCCTATTTCTTTCATAAGCTTTGTAGGAGCATTGCGCAAGGGTAATGGTACAGATAAGTCTCCAGTTTGCTTAACAAGCTGTTGAGCCTTCCCTATTGCAAGATATGCAGCATTACTTTTTGGCGAGCTAGCAAGATAAGTAACGCACTGGCTAAGTATAATGCGCGACTCTGGGTAACCTATAGTCGTAACCGCTTGAAAGCAGTTATTTGCTATGACAAGAGCAGTAGGGTTTGCATTGCCTATATCCTCAGAAGCAGCAATAATGAGTCTTCTGGCGATAAATTTTACATCTTCTCCACCTTCTATCATTCTAGCGAGCCAGTAAACGGCTGCGTTAGGGTCGCTACCACGTATGGATTTTATAAAAGCAGATATGATGTCATAGTGTTGCTCCCCAGTTTTATCATAGCGCACAATATTTTGTTGCACTTTAGAGAGCACCATATCATTTGTAACATCTACCTCCTTTTCTTTTTCTGTTGTAACAATGAGCTCAAATATGTTGAGTAGTTTCCTTGCATCTCCACCACTTAGCCGCAGTAATGCTTCAGTTTCAGAAAGTGTGATGTCTTTCTTCTTTAAGATTTCATCTTTCTCAATGGCTCGATTAAGGAGTAAAACAAGATCTTTTTTTTCAAACGGTTTTAAAATATACACTTGGCATCTCGACAGTAATGCAGGTATAACTTCAAAACTAGGATTTTCTGTCGTTGCACCCACAAGCGTAACCCAGCCACGCTCTACTGCTCCTAGTAGAGAGTCTTGTTGAGACTTTGAAAATCTGTGTATCTCATCTATAAATAAAATAGGATTCTTTTGGGTAAATAACCCTCCGCTTTGCTTTGCCTTGTCTATTACCTCACGTATATCTTTTACACCGCTGTTTATGGCACTCAGTGTGTAGAATGGTCTCTTAGACTCTTCGGCAATAATTGTTGCTAGTGTGGTCTTACCTATGCCTGGAGGACCCCAAAGTATGAGAGATGGTATAATCCCTGCCTTAAGTGCTTGTTGCAGTGAGCCATTCTCACCTACTAGGTGATGCTGGCTGAGGTAATCTTCAAGTTTTTTAGGGCGTAAACGTTCTGCAAGAGGTGTATTCATCATACAAAAATAGCTATTTTGAAGTTTCTTATATGACAATCTTTCATTTCACATAGTAATGGTTAAAGATTTGCTTTAATAAAGAAAATCATACACTTATGGAGAGTGAGTCGTCTTATTTTAAGTTTTATAATGGAGTAGTGGGGTACCCCTTGCTGTTTGTGCTCATTATCTGGTTTGTGTTTTGGATAGAGATCAAGTTTGGTTTAGATTTTACGCGCTGGGGAGTACGACCTAGAACAGGGATGGGTTTACGAGGTGTGCTTTTCTCACCCTTTATACATAGCGGGATAAAACACTTATGGCATAATACCACCCCATTGCTGGTACTTAGTACTGCACTGTTTTATTTTTATAGAAATATCTCGTGGAAGGTTTTATTATGGATTACCATTTTGAGCGGTTTGGGTACTTGGCTTATAGGCAGGACGTCATATCACATTGGGATGAGTGGTGTGATTTATGCGCTCGTATCATTTTTATTTTTCAAAGGAATAATAGCGAAGCATTATAGGCTTGTTGCTTTGTCGCTTGTAGTTGTATTTCTTTATGGCAGTCTAATTTGGGGGACAATGCCTACCAGTGAGAATATATCGTGGGAGGGACATCTTTCAGGTTTTATAGCTGGGGCATTTATTGCTTTACGCTTTCGCGAAAGCGTACCTAACCCTATAAAATATGCTTGGGAACAGCCAGATTACAAAGAAGAAGATGATCCATTTATGCGTCAGTTTGATGAAGACGGTAACTTTTTTGAACTACCCCCAGAGCCTACCGTAAATACGGAGGCTGATACTTACACCATCGTTTATCATTATATAACACAGGATGACGAGAAGATTAAGGGTGATAATGCTTATAAAGACGAATTATAAGCGCTGTCTTACTACTTCATAAAGAAAAGCTCCACAGGCTACAGAAACATTTAAAGATGCGATAGAGCCTTTAAGAGGGAGTTTTGCTTGTTGATCTACAATTTTGAGAACTCCAGGAGATAC
>ENA-ORXC01001973-ORXC01001973.1-marine-metagenome-genome-assembly--contig:-NODE-1973-length-11532-cov-3.912353_pt1 | contig 11532 bp, 13 predicted proteins | sample MGYA00237865_ERZ511478 | MGnify/ENA metagenome assembly ERZ511478 | reverse complement strand
TACGATTGAAGCATTTCCCGTATGATCTTCATGGTGATGCGTTAAGATTATTTGGGTATAGCGTTCATTTGAAAGAAAATCACTGATTTCTTTTTGAAGCCGACTTGGACCACAGTCGATTAAAAGTTCGTCAACAAGGTACATATAGACATTCATTCGAACGCCGCCAAGTTGAAAGGTTCCTTTTACCGCTTGAACCCCATCAAATTTTGAAACGGTGAGCAAATTCATCACACCTTCCACTAATCTACTTCTAGTATAGCGATTTTAGCATAGAAATAAAGGTGAACTGTTGGTGTGATGGGTGGATATTGGCTGAATTTTGATTTTATTGGCCAAAATCGAGATTTATTGTCTAAAATTCGATTATATTAGCCAAATTCCATTTTTATTGGCCAAACCTTAAAAAAGAGCTGCCGACGATCGGCAGCTCTTTCGCAATTCACTTATTTGGCGATGGTCTCTAGCTCAACTTCCATATTTCCGCGTGTTGCTCTTGAGTAAGGGCACGTTTGGTGCGCAGCTTCGACCAGCTCCTCGGCAGTCGCTTGATCAACGCCAGGGATCGTAACGTGAAGTTTCGCGCTAAGACCAAATGCGCCGTCCTCTTCTTTTCCGATCGAAATGTGAGCTTCAACTACTGTATCTTTAATTTTAATACGTTTCATGCGGGCAACCATGTTTAACGCGCTATCAAAACAAGCAGCATATCCAGCTGCAAACAATTGTTCAGGGTTTGTTGCTTCTCCACCCTGACCACCAAGTTCCTTTGGCATACGAAGATCCATGTTAATCACGCCGTCTGAAGATTCTACTTTACCCTGTCTCCCGCCGTGAGCAGATGCTTTTGCTGTGTATAGTGAATTCATAATAAAATTCCTCCTTGTTATTTAGGTTGTGCACAATTTAATTTTACAAGATTAAATATAACGCACCACTTTTCATCTGTCAACAAAGGGGAACTCGTTCTTCTTGTAAAAAGTTAGGAAACACTCATGTTGACAACACGGCTAAATCGGGATAAGTTGATTGTGCACAACTTATTGTAAAGAAGGGATCACTATGAACCATAATGAACAATTAAAACTAGAGAATCAGCTCTGTTTTTCCGTATATGCCTGTTCAAGAGAAATTACGAAGATGTATCGTCCTTATTTAGATCAGCTTGGCCTGACGTATCCGCAATATCTTGTCTTGCTTGTTCTTTGGGAGCATCATGAAACAACGGTAAAAGCGCTTGGTGCCGAGCTTTACTTAGATTCCGGTACGTTAACACCGCTGTTAAAACGGATGGAAGAAGCGGGTCTTGTGAAACGAGAACGTTCAAAAGAAGATGAGCGTAGAGTGATGGTTCATTTAACGCCAAAAGGGGAAGAGTTAAGAGATAAAGCCTCGATTATTCCTGACGCAATGGCGACAAATAGTGGCTTATCGAAAGAAGAATTCAAGAAAGCATTAACAGGATTTCAACAGCTGCTCGATCATATTCACTCTGTTAATGAAAAATAGTACCTTCTTTTTTGAAAGAGTTGACAGAAGGAATTGGAATTAAGTATAATTATCTCGAATTCAAGATATTAGAAGTTAAGGGTGAACGTTATGAATGAAAAAGATCGCGAGCTTTCACTAAAGTTATTCATTGTCCTGGCTAGATCGAATCGCTCTGTTACCGATCATATTAAAACCGATATTCAAAGCTATGGACTGAATCCAACGGAATTTGCCGTTCTCGAATTGCTTTATCACAAAGGTAATCAGCCACTACAGCAAATTGGTGAGAAAATTTTACTCGCAAGTGGAAGCATTACGTATGTGGTCGATAAGCTTGAGGGAAAAGGGTACTTAACACGTAATCCATGCCCGAACGATCGTCGGATCACACATGCTGTTATCACAGATGAAGGTAAAAAGTTAATGGATCGCATTTTTCCTAACCATGAGAAACAAGTACAATCGATTTTTGCCGGATTAGATGAACAAGAGAAAGAAACGGCTATTACATTACTGAAAAAATTGGGTCACTACGCGGAGGAGCTGTAAAAGCTTCTCTTTTTTTATCCATTTTTACCCTTTTAAATGTTTGAATTAAGATGAAAAGGGTATATCTTGAAATAGAGATAAATGAATTCAAAGTAAATGGCAAACGAAACGAACCGAGTGAAAAGGAGTGGAAAAATGAGTACAAAGATTTTAATTCCGTATTACAGCGCGTATGGTCATATTTTCGAAATGGTTCAGTCTGTAGCTGAAGGTGCAAAAGGCGCTGGTGATGTAGAAGTGAAGATCGTGAAGATACCTGAATTTGATGTCGTGAAACAAGCGATGTCGGATCAACCACCTTACGTCGAAGCACAAGAAGCACAGAACAGTATTCCTGAAGCAACGCTTGATGATTTACGCTGGGCTGACGGGATTATCTGGGGAGTACCAACTCGCTATGGTTCTATGCCTGCTCAAATGAAACAATACCTTGATTCAGCGGGATCACTTTGGATGAATGGTGAATTAGAAGGGAAAGCGACGGCGGTTGTTACAAGTACCGCTTCGATTCATGGGGGACAAGAAACGACAGCACTCACAACGTTTGTTCCGCTTATGCACTTTGGTTTGATCTATGTTGGGCTGCCATATGGCGAGAATCCTGAGCAGCTAACAACAGATGGAATTGGAGGCTCTCCTTATGCCGCTTCAACTCTTGCGGGTGGCGATGGTTCAAGAACGCCAGTTGAAGCTGAACGAACGATGGCTTCCCGCCTTGGTGCACGCGTTGCAAAGGTTGCAGGCGCCTTAAAAAATATAAAATAGGCGAAAAACCAGCTTCTCACATTTTACATTGAGAGGCTGGTTTTTTTGATTTGCTTCGTCTCCTGCATCGCTGTTACGCCAAGTAGTCCAAAGAGTGAAAAGCCGAATGTATTTACGAATCCATGAAAAAAGACCATTAAAGGAATGCCGAGAATCACCGTTTCATTAATATGAGCAAATCCATAGATCATCGCGGAGCTCATTGAAAACAGGAGAGAGGCGAATGAAATTGACAACAGCATTTGCACCGTATACTCAAGTGTTGGTACTAAGTAGACGAGGCAAAGGATTGAAAAGACGATCAGCGGTGTGACAAATTCAACGACTGAAATAAACTCAAGAACAGGTAATGAATCTGAAAGTGTAATTCCTGTTGCGATAAACGGTGGGCCAAATAAGACAAGGATGGCGATCAGTTTAAACCAGGATTTTAAATGAGGAGCTTTTGCAAGCAGACGTTTTCCAATGAACGCCATCGTAATCGGTGTAATAAATGCCGCATAGTGAAAATGAATGGATGTAAGCAGTACGATAACCTCGCTAAAATGAAGAATTTGCACACCTGAACGATGCAAAATAAGCCAGAGTCCACCGATGCTAATGTACATCAAGCCAAGTTGGATTAACACATCAAAAATCGTACTTTTTTTCCACGTTTGTAAAAGGCGCGTGAATCCATAAAGCGCGATTAAACTAGTTGTCAGTAACCATGGAACGGCTAGCAGAACTGCTAACATTCCTTGTTCAAGAAAGAAAGATATGCCCGCTAGTACAGCTGAAACAAGTTGCAAACGGGTGGCATAATGGTAGAAAACATTCTTTTTTTGCTGTACGAGGTTCAGCGTTAGCGGAACGAGTACCAGATAGGCGAACATTAATAAAATCATCACATATTGAAGCGTATCGATCGGGGTTGTGATCAATTTTGTTACAACGAACGCAATCCATATAAATAGACCGGCAAAACTACTTGTTTTCATTAGGAATTCACCTCTCCTTTAGTGTACGATGAAGACAAGCGTTAGAAAAGGAAATTTTGGGAAGAGAGGCGATTTACGATGGAGAAAAAGCCAGTACTCGGGTTTATTGGAATCGGCGTTATGGGAGAAAGCATGGTTCGAAACTTGATCAAGTCAGGGTACCGAACCCTTATCTCAACGCGAACAAAAAGGAAGGCTGAAGCCCTTATTCAAGAAGGGGCAGAATGGTACGACGAAGTGAAGGGTGTGGCAGCGAATGCTGACGTGATTATCACGATGGTCGGTTACCCGAAAGATGTGGAAGAGGTATACATAGGTGAGAATGGGTTGCTTGAACATGCGCGAGCGCAGTCTATTTTAATTGATATGACAACCTCAAGCCCAGCGCTAGCCGAAGAAATTTATCAGCATGCTTTGTCCAAGCAGCTCTACGCTCTTGATGCACCTGTATCAGGGGGAGACGTTGGTGCCAAAGAAGGAAAGTTATCAATTATGGTAGGTGGCGAATTAGAAGTCTTTGAAAACGTTCAGCCTATTTTTGAAGTAATGGGTCAAAATATCGTTCTGCAAGGACCAGCTGGAGCAGGCCAACATACGAAAATGTGCAACCAAATCGCGATCGCCAGCAACATGATTGGCGTTTCTGAAGCGATTGTTTATGCTGAAAAAGCAGGGTTAAATCCGACAACGGTCCTGGAGAGCATTGAATTCGGTGCTGCTGGAAGCTGGTCACTAAGCAATCTGGCACCAAGAATGATCTCTAATCGGTTCGAGCCTGGCTTTTATGTAAAGCATTTTATAAAAGATATGACGATTGCCCTTGAGTCGGCTAAACAAATGGGAATGTTAACCCCAGGACTAGAACTTTCGAAGAAGTTATATGAAGATCTTGCTGAGCGGGGCGAGGAAGATAGTGGCACGCAGGCACTCGTAAAGTTATTTCGCGATACAAACTAAATGAAGCCCCGGAGCTTATGCTTCGGGGCTTTCATTGAGATTAAAAGGGAAGTTTCCCTCTCCTATCGAATAAACTCTATGAAACAACTATTTTTCTGGTTTTGAACGTTTTTCAATTTCTTCAGATACGACAAATGCAAGATCATCATTACCAAAGAGGGAAAGGACGCCCATTACCGTTTGATCAGGGATATGTTCTGATTCTTCTTTCGGCACCACGAGTTCGATGCTTTGCTTGAGAGCCGGGTTATTGATTTGATCAGGATAAGCTTTCTCGTAAAGCGTTTCTGGATTCAAGTCATTGTTGACGCACCACTGGGCAAAGACGAGAATCATCATGTTTTCATCACGCTGATAGTTTTCGATCACTTTGTTTTGAATATCATTTTGGTCCATAGGACGACCTCCGTTTCATCACTCTACCGTTAGTGTACTCGCACCAAGAATGTGTGGCAAGCCTGCTCGTTGTAAAAGGTTTATGAAGAATATTCCAGCGCGAAGAATGACACGTTGAGACCTGATATGCTGAAAGAATACGAACATCATGGGGGCAAAGAGATGAGGAAAAAAGAGATTCGTAGCTGGATGATGTATGACTTTGCTAATTCTGCTTTCGCAACAACAATGATGGCAGCCGTTTTACCCGTTTTCTATTATGATGTTGCTGCCAAAAACATTGATCAAAGTCTTGCTACTTCTTACTGGGGCTATTCGCAATCGATCGCTGTTTTAATTGTTGCGATTTTAGCACCCGTACTCGGTGCCATTGCCGATTACTCCAATTCTAAAAAAGTATTTTTGCGCTTTTTTGCCTACATGGGGATGATCGCAAGCATCTTAATGGCGTTTGTTGGCGAGGGAGGCTACCTGTTTGCTTCCATTCTATTAATCTTTGGTACGATTGGTTTCTCGGGAAGCAACGTCTTTTACGATGCGTTTTTACCGGAAATCGCAAAAGGAGAAGAGATTGATCGCATTTCAGCAAGAGGCTATGCGTTTGGGTATATTGGCGGTGGCCTGCTCCTTCTCGTGAATCTGATGATGATCCTAAATCCATCCTGGTTTTTTCTTCCGAACACGCTTGTCGCAACGCAGCTTTCATTCGCAAGCGTTGGGGTATGGTGGTTTATCTTCTCCATCCCCATGTTCAAAAACGTGAAAGAAGTGGAACATACTCAGCCTAAGTTAAGCGGCTCCTATGCGACGATCGGGTTTAAAAGGCTTCGCACGACGTTCAAGGAGTTAAACCACTACAAACAGCTTCTTCTTTTCCTTGTCGCTTTCTGGTTATTTAACGATGGGATCTCGACCATTATAAAAATGGCGACAATTTATGGAAGAGATATCGGCATCGATGCGAACGATTTAATCGCAGCGCTCCTCATCACGCAGTTTGTAGGAATTCCCTTCGCGTTTTTATTCGGCTATTTGGCCAAAAAAATTCGTCCTAAGCGAGCGCTTATGCTCGCACTGTGGATTTACGTTGGGATTGTTTTTCTCGGTTATTTCATGACTACTGCCACGCATTTCTATCTGCTAGCCATAATGGTCGGCTTCGTTCAGGGAGGCGCCCAGGCATTAAGTCGATCGATTTTTGGAAGCATGGTTCCCGATCACAGACATGCAGAGTTTTACGGATTTTACGGCATTTCCGCTAAATTTTCAGCGATTTTCGGTCCTTTTCTCTTTGCCTTCGTTGGCCAAGTAACTGGATCAAGCCGTCTTGGTATCGTTTCACTCGTCGTCTTTTTCTTAGCAGGCATCTATTTACTTAACAAAGTAAACATCGATCAAGGGAAAGAGCAGGCGAAGGTTGTTATGGCAAATGAAGGGCTGGATGTATAGGAGTTAATGGAATCGCGGAAAAAATCTTAAATTCGCGGAATTAATCGTACTTTTCGCGGAAAAAAATGAAATATCGCGGAATTATCCAGAAAATCGCGGAATTCCGCGCATTGAACGTAAAAGTCAGTTCCCAGGCCACAAATGAGGCTCAGAGCAGCATCTCCACCTGCTCTGAGCCTTTTTCTATCTTGAAACCCCTTACAAAATGGGGTCGAAGTGTTTTAATTCAAGTGGAAGGGTGCTATCTTTTCCTGTGTCATACGAGCGGTTTCCAATTTGTGTTTTCAGTTCCATCATACAATTTTCTTCGTTGTGCCAGTAGTCATGGATGAGAGGGAGGATGTTCGTTGCTTCTTCTTTCGCTTGCTCAAGCAGCTCTTCAAAAGTTGCGGTTGATTCCTCGTCTTTCACTGCGGGGTGAACCCATGGTGTTCCTTCTCGATTTAGATAATCTTCATCACCGATTTGTTTTCGATAGGAAAAAGAGGAGACTTGTTTCTTTAGAAGCTGATTTTTCCAGCCGTGCGGGTCAAATAATAGTTTAAGCGCGAGCACCATATCGCGATAAGATTGGTTAATGTAATCCTCTGGCATGCGTTCAGCTGTCTCAGGATAAAAGGATTGAATACATTCATAAAGCATCAGTTCAATGGGAGGATAGAGTGATTTTCCAATTTGGATTTCTTGATAAACGGGGGTTTTCCATGTTTCCACATCTTTATATTCTTTCATCAAAATGGTATCAATAATAATTTCAAGCTGCTGATGTCTGTTGCCTTCAAGACCAGAACGGTAGTGGATATAGGGGTGAGTGTTTCGATCCAGAATATGATGCGTCACAAAGCCAAGAATATAAGCTCGCAGCATCGGATTATCTTGCTTTCCATATTCAATCATTTCCATGAGGAATGGGCCGCAATGATCTTGATGAAGAGCAGAACCAACTTCCTGCACCGGCTTATTTTTTTTCCACGGCCAGAAATTATGGTAAAAGAAAGGGTCAGGTCCCTGAGCACCAAGTCGAAAGTAAGGCAGGTCACCTTTGATCGTGTTCCATATGCCGGCTTCCATCGCAGCTTCTTCACCGAATAAAATATGTGTCCAGACATTTGGCATCGATTGATCCCCTCCTTATATGTCTTTCTATTAGTATACCTGATGAGAACCTGTCTTCTTGCCACTTTCTTACGAAAAGAAAACCTTCTCCTGAACCAATTCCCTTATTTGTGAAAGGATAATCAAAAAAAGCCCGGCATTAGCCGAGCTTTCATTACATCCTATTCACTTAAAAAGACGTCTTTGATATCATCAAGCATCAAGTTAGCGGAAAGTACGCCACCAGAAGTATTCCAAATCGCATCACTTACTTCATGAACATTTCCGTCTTTTACAACCTGTAGATTGTTCCAAAGCGGATCATTCGTCCATTCTTCAGCAGTGGAATTCGCTTCACCGTCTCCAGCTTCATATGTGAAGTAGAAGAGTACGTCGCCATCCATTTCTGGAATGCGTTCTTTTGTTACTTCTTCAGCGAAATCTTCTTTTTGCTGAGATTCTGGACGATCAAAGCCGAGCTGCTCAAGAATAACCCCAGAGAAAGAGTCTTTGTAGTAAATTCTCGTTTGGCCAGCTAGGAAACGTACAACGGAGACCTTTTTGTCTAGCTGATCACCAAGCCCCTCGCTCATTGAATCAATGCGATCATTATAGGCATTCATTACTTCTTCGCCTTTATCTTCTTTGTTTAGTGCTTTGGCATAAAATTCGAAGTTCTCCTGCCAGTCACCTTTTAACGTTTCGGAATAAACCGTTGGAGCGATTGCGCTAAGCTGATCATAAATATCTTCCTGACGAAGCTTATTTCCGATAATGAGATCAGGTTTAAGTGCAGCAACAGCCTCAAGGTTTACTTCACTTTCCGTTCCGACAACTTCAACGTCTTTCATGTCGTCAGAAATATGATCGTACCACGGATCACCGAGCCATGATTGCACTGCACCGACAGGTTTTACATCCATAGCAAGTAAAGCTTCCGTTCCTTCATTTGTTAAAATAACAACTTTTTCAGGATTCTCTGGAACTTCTGTTTCCCCCATTGCGTGCTTGACTGTACGGGTTGTTTCCTCTTCCTTTTTGTCACCTGAGCTGTTATTTCCATTATTTCCATTATTTCCGTTCGTTCCACAAGCAGCTAGAATCATAAATGCTGCAAGGCAAACGATGAGCCAACTTTTTTTGAACATATGTATTTCCTCCTTGTTAGTGATAATCGTTTTCATTTACGATGTAATCATACTGAATTGTCACACAAGAGTCAACCGTTAAATGAGATTGATTCTCAAAATCATTGACACATTTTCAATCTTTTTTTACACTTAAAAAGGATGATTAGGAAAGGGATTAACCTTTATGACACATAAATTACATTCAGTAAATAGAAAATGGCTCGGGATTGTGATTGGCTTCCTTCTTGTCATGATGTTGATGGTGGCAAGCGTTGTTTATGGACTAACGAGCATTACATGGGCAACGGCTTGGCGGGCGTTTACGCAATTCGATGGAAGCAATGCACATATTATAATTATTGAAAATCGCGTTCCGCGAGCGTTAATTGGCGCTGCTGTAGGTGCAAGTCTCGCTGTTGCGGGAGCGCTCATGCAGGCAATTACACGTAACCCTCTCGCATCACCATCGATACTAGGCGTAAATGCAGGGGCGAGTTTTGTCATTGTAATTGCCGTTACGTTCTTTTCCGTTTCCTCACTTACGACGTTTAGCTGGTTAGCGTTTCTTGGAGCAGCGTTCGCCTCAATCCTCGTTTATGTACTTGGCTCACTTGGAAGAGAAGGACTTACGCCGATGAAGCTGACGCTTGCTGGTGCAGCGATGGCAGCGATGTTCTCCTCGTTAACGCAAGGTATGCTCGTTTTAAATGAAAAGGCTCTTGAAGACGTTCTCTTTTGGCTTGCTGGGTCTATTGAAGGACGTAGTCTAGCGATGCTTTATTCGGTGCTCCCGTATATTGGAATCGGTTTAATTGGTGCACTTCTTATCAGTACAAAAATTAATACGCTCGTGATCGGAGAAGATGTCGCAAAAGGGCTAGGCCAACGTACGCTTCTTGTAAAAGCGGGTGCTGCACTTTTCATTGTATTTCTTGCAGGCGGTTCTGTAGCCGTAGCAGGGCCTATTGGATTTATCGGCATTGTGGTGCCGCACGTGGCTCGCTTTTTTACTGGCCCGGATTACCGCTGGGTCATTCCCTATAGTGCGATATTAGGCGCAATACTACTGCTATCTGCAGATATTGCGGCACGTTATGTTATTTTGCCGCTTGAAGCGCCTGTTGGCGTATTAACAGCTGTGATCGGTACACCGTTCTTTATATATATTGCTCGAAGGGAGTTTAAACAGCTATGATGAAATACACTTCCTTTCGAATGAAAGCTATTTCTTTTTTACTCGACCGCCGTGCATTATGGGTGATCGCTGGACTCGTTGGTGCGGTTATCGTAACTGCGCTCCTTAGTATCGGTCTTGGTGAGATTTTTATGACACCAGATCAAGTGGTTAAGGCGCTGTTTGGGTATGGTGATGAAATGAATAAGCTTGTCGTAAAACAGTTTCGCTTCCCGAGGATTGCCATGGCGATTTTAGCTGGGGCTGCTCTTGCCGTGTCAGGAGCGATCCTACAGGGGATGATTCGAAATCCGCTTGCTTCTCCTGATATTCTCGGGATCACTTGGGGCGGTGCCCTTGCGACAATTGGCTTTTTAACAGTGTTTAGTGACAAGGCGAATGCACTAACAGTCAGCATTCAGTGGATGCCGCTTGCATCCTTTACTGGAGCGGTTTTAGCAGGGTTTCTCGTATTTATTTTATCTTGGAAAAACGGCATTTCACCGATTCGGTTAGTCCTGATTGGAATTGGATTAACGGCGTTACTGCAAGCACTAACAACGCTATTAATGATCGTTGGACCAATTTATCGAGCATCTGATGCTAATATTTGGATTACGGGGAGCGTTCATGGAACGAATGGGCAGGATGTGCTTACGCTCTTACCGTGGGTTGTCATCCTGATGATTCTGCTCATGGTTTACTCTAGAAGAGTGAACTTGCAAGAGCTTGGCGACGATGTGGCAAAAGGAGCAGGCGCTATGCTTTTAAAAGACCGCATCGTTCTCCTTTTAATCAGTACGGCACTTGCGGGAGGGGCTGTCGCCTTCGCAGGTGGCGTTGGCTTTGTTGGCTTAATGGCACCTCATATTGCAAGAAAGTTAGTGGGCTCTTCTTTTGGTGTGCTTGTTCCTGTTTCAGCCCTTGTCGGCAGTATGCTTGTCATGATCGCAGACTTAATTGGACGCACGCTTTTTTCACCGCTTGAAGTTCCGGCAGGTGTGTTTACGGCAGCGATTGGCGCACCGTATTTTATCTATTTATTGTATCGTTCGAGAAACAAATAAGGAGGTGGCGGCATGTACGCACTGCAAACGAAAGATTTAACGCTTGGATATGGAGAACAAACGGTCATTGATCAGCTGAACTTACTCATCCCAAAAGGAGAGATGAGCGTTTTAATTGGTGGGAATGGCTGCGGAAAATCAACGCTTTTACGAAGTCTTGCCCGTCTTTTAAAGCCGCATTCAGGTGGCATCGTTCTGGATGGAGAGGCGATCTCAAATAAGCCAACGAAAGAAATTGCCCGGAAAATGGCCATTCTTCCCCAATCCCCTGTCGCCCCTGAAGGACTGACGGTTCTGCAGCTCGTGAAACAGGGTCGTTATCCGTATCAATCCTGGTTCAGTCAGTGGTCAGAGGAAGATGAAGCTGCTGTGCAAAAAGCACTTAAGGCGACGCATATGGAAGACTTTGCAGAGCGCGATGTCGATTCACTATCCGGAGGCCAGCGTCAGCGTGCGTGGATTGCCCTTACCCTTGCTCA
>ENA-ORXC01001972-ORXC01001972.1-marine-metagenome-genome-assembly--contig:-NODE-1972-length-11534-cov-24.802304_pt1 | contig 11534 bp, 4 predicted proteins | sample MGYA00237865_ERZ511478 | MGnify/ENA metagenome assembly ERZ511478 | reverse complement strand
TCTGTAGCGTTGTTTGCTGTTATTTCATCAATCACTTCTGTCAAATTGAAAAGACTGAAACCATCTACGTCATCATCGCATTGTTCTATTTCGACAATAGGATTCACAACTGGCACTTCATAAACTTGAACAGTTTGAGTTTCAATGGATGTATCACCATTTAATGTTACTTCTAGAGTAACCATATATTCTCCTGAGGATTGATAGGTGTGAGAAGGGTTTGGATCGTTAGAAATAGTTCCATCACCAAAATCCCAACTTAGAGTATCATAAGGTTGTAATTGATTTATTAAAAATGACACTTCTTCTCCAAAGCAAACGTTGCTAAAAGAAAAACCAACATTAAAAAAAGATTGTACAAAAGACGGGAAACCCTGCTCCACTCTTCTACCTCCTAAAGGTTGACCATTAATAACATAATTACACAACACACCTATTTCATCCGGATTTTGAATAACATCAAGAGACGGACTTATTTCTCTAGCGACATAAATTTTTCCATTGGGACCAAGCTGTAGTGCTGAATAGCCAATACTAGTATTAGGTACGACTTGAGTCATAGAATTTACAATATCACTTTCTGTTGCTAGATCAAGATTAAATTGAAATACGCCCTGTAAATAAACAGAAGAATACAACCTATTACTATTAGGTGAGAACTCAATTCCATATACAAATTGATTATTGGGAAGATCCATTACCGTAAGAGCGTTAGACACAATACCTGTCGTACTATCAAAATCAAATAGTTGAACTTCTGATAGCCCTTCTCCTCTAGCAACAGCTAGCCTCGTACCATCTGGTGAGATTTTAATAGCACCTATTGTTTGTGTTGTCTGTCCATTAATAAAAGTTCCTACAGCACTTATAATAGGGATTGGGTTTACACCAGTATTCGTGACATCATAGGTAATGAATTCGTCACTATTCCATTTATGACTCACTACCCAATAACCAGAATTGTCTTCTTTTCGCACAGAAGTAATCTTTTCTGCAGTGGGGGTTTGTAACAATACATTTTTAAGTGATGTTACAGCGCCAAGACCAGAATCAAGTGAGATATCTACCTCAGAATATTGCAATCCATCTTCTTCTGCCCTCTTGTCTACAGTAAAAACATAGTAAAGAGTAGTACTATCTGGTTTTGGAACTATAATGGCAGAATTAGTACTAGATGGATCTCCATTAAGCCCATCACCATTAGCCATTACAACGTGATTCCTATTGTACACAGTGATTCCATCTGTATAAAATAGGATTTCACCATTTGAATTAGAAATACTTGCGCAACCTTCGTTCGTATCTAATGCTCCATTTAATAGATGGACTGGATCTCCTCCATTGAAATCTAATCCAGCGTTTTCACCGAAGTACCAGGTGTTTGCTTGATTTTGACCAATAACGAAAGATGTGGTAAAAAAAAGTATAAATAAGAATTTTTTCATCCAGCATTTCTAGTAGCTATTATTTAATTCACTCTTCTTATGACAATTCATAAATGTTATCATAATAAATCTTCTTAATTAGTATGAGTTCTATTTTACTCGATTCAACTGCAAAGTTTTATTTTTTCCAAGATTCATCCAATTTCTTAGATAATTCCAACTCTAGTCTCTGCTTACTTTTCTTGTTAATTCTTGATTCATTGTGTAGAAAATCGCAATTATGCAGATGTTCTAAGAAAAATTCATCAATACTATATTTAGGATGTTTTTTCAAGTAATATGTAAAATAGGCGGGCCATACATAATTTCCATCGGTAAAATAACTATCTGGGGTAATTAAATTACCATCATCTATATCTATAAAATAACCCATCCAGGACAAAATAAGCTCGCCATTATTCAAGTAACGAATTATCTTTTTCATTATATCAGGAGTGACAGAATTATCACCCTTAATACTATCGTAACTTCGAGCTTCTACTATATTATTATGCTCTTTTATAAATCCTATTAATTTCATAATTTAAAATTGTCTCCAAATTCCATTTCCAAATATCTCATATTGTCCACCTTGTAAGATTCGTACCTTATCAGTTGGCGCTAAAACAGGTGATTTCATATATCGAGAAAGTTGATATGCTGCACCATCACCAAAAGCTCCTGTATGACAAGATATACATCTAATAGGAGTGCCAGGTTTTACACCTGATTCCAATAATGTTCTAGCGACGGTTTTAGGAGAAGTTCGTGCTCCATTTACAATAAAATCATCAGCAAGACCATGAACTAATAACTGATGAACTCCCTTTTCAGAAACCATTCGACTTGCATTAGCCATTGTAGCCGCATCTGATCCTAATATGGTGGCGCCTCTAGCCGAGTTAGAAACAACTGATCTGATGCCCCCAGCAAATAGCCCCGCGCCCTTTGACAAAAGTACAGATTCTGCGACTTTTTCTGTCACAAATCCTGTGTGATATCCTACTTCATAAGCAGACATACTAGGTATCCTCTCAATAAAATTTGATGAGGATTGAGCAATTTGTGCTCTCATAACTACTTGTTCTCCTGACATAAGAGGCGATCCCAAAATTGCAATACTTTTGAGCCCTTGTCCTAAATCTTGCCATCCTTTTGCTGTGCCTAGGCTCGTAATGAAATTCCAAGAACTCTCCGCTCCTGCAATGAAACCATTCCTGAAGCCAGACTGGAACATTAATGCTCTTCCCGCTTGTTGTGTAAGCCAAGATTCTCCGCCATTACCAGATATTCCTAAACCACCTATACTACCTCCACCACCTGCAAAGGAAGATTCTGGCATTGCCATACTACTTCCAGCTAAAGGGTCACTCGTTAAAGTATTAGTATTGTAAGATTCACTAGTAGGTCCTTTATGCCTTGGGCCAAAAAGGTCGCCAAAAAAATCTACTACATCATCATAAGCACTTTGAGCATTTGTTTCCACCCAATTTCCAATTGCTTGCCTATTTTCATAGAGAAAACTATAGTACCCTACAGTACCCATTACAATGGTACCTATTGATCCACCAAAAGGGATTTCTATGCCTCCTCCTCCGCCTTCTATCATATTCCCAGAAGGATCTGTGTACATTAGTGGATTATTCCATACGTAGCTGTATCTATTAAAGTTTTGAGAATTGCTTATATCTTGAATATAATTATCAGGACTTAGAAAACGCTTTAAATGTGGATCGTATAACCTAGCATTCATATGAATTAGATTAACACTCTGTAAATGTTCGTGACCAGTATACCCGCGATCTGAATATTGAAATTTATCTAATGTATTACCTGAGCCATCTGTAAGTTTTACAATTTCACCCCAAGCATCAAAATGCCTCTTCTCCTTAATATCACCACTCTCATCAGTAATCATTAAAATACTACCTAGATAATCTCTATGAAAATAATAGTAACCATTATTAGGAGAACTTGTAGTTTGCTCTTGCGTCCAAATTGCAACAGCATTTGTGGCATTCCCTCCTATATAAGTAGTGAATTTGGTTTTGTTTTCTTCAGCATCGTAAGCAATCTCCATACTTCCGTTAAAAGAGTAATGCTTACGTTTATTCCTTTGATAGATATCATCTTCAAGACCATCATAAAACATATGAGATCTTCTTAAGAATGGGTTATATTGAAAACTTACTTTGTCTTGGTCTTGTTCAGTGATTTCAACAGGCTTATTGAATGCATTAAAACTAATCTGTTGCAGTGGGTTTTGTTGATAATACAAATCCCCCTGATTATTCAAATCGATACTATCAACTTTGTATGAACTACTAGAGTAATTATAGCCCCCTACTGCATTATTTTCAAGAATTCTTCCCGAGCTATCATAAGTAAGTTCATTAACTCCATTATTATCATTAAATGTCACTAATCGATCTAAGTCATCATAACCAAACGTTTCACTCCAAGAGAACAGGGAGTTCATTCTATCAGACAGTGTACCTCTTTGAGCATCAAATGATGTTCGTAACTCCATCAATACATCGTCATTGTTTGTAGTTACCTCATTGAGTTTCTGATAGCCGTAAATATCGTAATCATATTTAGTTACGAGTCCATTTCCTAAAAAGGCTTTGCCTATTTGACCTCTTGCATTTATAGAGCCTACTTCCCATATAGAATTTCCTGTATCATCATCTAAGATCTTCTCTAGAATACCATTAGAATATGAATTTTGAATTGTTTTAGCGCTCGTAAAGTTATTTGAAAGAAGCTTAGCATCATATGTTTCAGTGCTCATTCTGCCGAACGAATCATATGTATAGCTCTCTTCAAATTCAGCAAAATTATTGTTTTCCTTGATCGAAGTTAACCTAGAATCATTGTCATATTCATATATTAATGTGCTATTATTTCCATCAACATTAGTTGTAGATATCTGACTTATAAATTGATTAATTGGATGGTACGAATAACTCATAGCCATGTCAACATGATCTCCCACAATTTCCTTAGAGATTAATTTACCATCGGCAGAATAATTATAGGTAGTTAAACCTTTTGGGCTAGTTTCAGAAGTAATTTCCCCATATCCAGTATAAGAATATTCAAAAACACCAGCCGAGGGATCAATTAATTTAGTCTTGCGTCCCCACCCATCTTGTTCAATACTTACTAACGAACCACTATGCTCAGTTTCTTTAAGGTTCCCGTTTCCATAATATGTATAATTAATGGTGCCTCCCATATCAGTAACAGACTGAGTATTGCCCATTCCATCAGAAACAGACGTAACAGTTTGAGTTCCGTCAGAAACTGTTACAGATAAACCATTGTAATTTATATCTATAGTCTTACCTGTATAAAGAATTTGCGTCTCGGTTCTTCCATATGAATCATATATTGTTTCATTCCATTGGGAAGGACTAAACCCTGAATACGGCTCACTTACTTTGGACACTCTATCAAATTTGTCGTATACAAAACTCTTACTTATTACATTGCCTTTAACATCTTTCTCGTCCACCTTAATAGTTCGTCCTAACTGATCGAAATACACTTTACTTTCAGAACCATCATCAGCAGTTTGTATAACTTCATATGAGAAGTCGGGATTTTCGAGATAGGTTGTATAGCTTGACTTGCCTAAGTAGTTCTGTTCTACGATAGGACGATACCAATCATCATAATCATATCGTGTTAATTGTCCATAAGGATTTAATGATTTAGTTAGGATCCCTTTTGCAGTATTATAAGACAGTTCTGTTTGCATTCCATGTATGTCAATACTTTTTTCTAAGAAACGACCAGTACTGTCATAATAGAATTTTACTTCTCTGGGTGATGAGCCATTGGGTACAACTCTTTTCGAGGTAACATTACCAAATTGATCGTAGTCATAAAATTCATCATCAAATGCAGTATTGTTCCCTTTTACTCTTTTATTAATTATTAAATTCCCTGAATTATAAATGTATTGTTCATCTGTTTGAAAAGTTTCTGATCCAATTGTAGAAACGGAAGTGCGCGTTCCCACTTGATCTATCACGTGACCGCTACCCCCTGGAGTAAGATATGATAGCGTTTCTACGGTATTCCCTCCATTGTAAATAGATTGAATGCTTAGAGGGTTGTTATTACTATTGTACACATAGGTAGAATTTCTATAGGTATCATTTAACTGATCATCTAAGAAACTAGAAGTCATCCAGGTTTTAAAAACTTTGGATGGACTTATTGAATAATTATGCTGGAAAGTAGATAGACTAATAAATGTTGAAGATGATGTTGGCTGCGTGAAAGTAAAATCAAACCGCCTTGAAAATTGAGAAATAACAACCCCTCGCAAATCTATATCATACTTAGTGGTTGTAAAAATTCGATCAGAAATATTAGTATGCCAATTACTCCTAACAGTTCCATTAAAACCAAGAAATCCTAATCCTTGGACATTATAAACTGCACCTTGATAAGCAAACAGTTGCTTTAGAGTTTCAGTTCCTGCAACAATCCTCTTTAGTGTACTTACGACTTTTGTACCTTGAGCTGATACTAGATCAACGTTAGGGTAAATTTCACTGTAAGGTAATGGGTGATAGATCTGCATTCCATCCTCATTCAATTTAGACTCGTCTAGAATGCTATAATCTATTTCTTGCGTGACACCGTTATTAACAATAGAACGTATAAGAACATCCTCCCTGTGATCCTTATTGAACGTAAAATTTGTTACGTATTTATCACTAATAGAGGCAAAATCTAAGCCTTTATTTGCTTGGTTCGTAAGAAAAATGGGGATTGGAAAGTGCCTAAGATTTCCACTAGAAGTTTCAGATCCGCTTTGTGTGAATCTAATTTGATCGACATTTGCATTGCCAACAAATCCTCTATTTAAATGTGCTCTTACTGTCTGACTACCTGTTGTTGATCCGTTAGTGGTAGTTGTATTGTACTCTACAATATCAGTTTTCCCATCTCCATTAATATCCACTGGAATAAGATTAAAACCATTAAGCACTCCTCCACCTTCGTTAATTGTATTTTGAAACTCAAATGACTGATCTCTTGTTTTTTTACGAAATGAAGTGCCTTTAGAAGTGAACAAGTTGAAAGAGGTACTTCCCACCGCTTCAGGGTCCAAAATATCAGTTTTCCCATCTCCATTAAAATCTCCTAAAAATAATGGCTGAACAGGATTAATATCGGAGTCGTTCGTTTGCCATAGTAAAGTAATCTGATTACTGTCGTTTATTGTATAAACACTAAAATTACTAGGGCTAACATGAATAATATCAGTTTTCCCATCTCCATTAAAATCTCCTGTTCTTAAGACATCATTGTCGTCAACTTCTTGTAATATCTGCCCTGCGTAATTAGACCAATTTGTGTTTAATCCTCTTTTTAAATCTAGGAAATAAGCACGTTTAAAATTTGAGGAACTGACAAATCCATCCCTTTTAGTAATCGCCACGACATCAGTCAGTCCATCTCCATTAAAATCTCCTGAAAGATACTCTAATGGAGAACGAACTTGACTACCAGAAACTGTTGCATAGGGAGCATTCCAATCCTTAGTATATTGCCAAGCTAGGGTGTTCGAGGATCCATTAGAATATACCTTAAATTCTACATTGAACGCACTTCCTTCATTTTGCACTACCGTTAATCCTTGACCAGGAAATACTTTATCTTGTGAATTTAAAAGGCTTGTTACAAGAACATCCTCATAGTCATCTCCAGTACTAACCTCAACACCTGTATTTGCGTTACCCGCAGTAACATCTTTAAACACCCAAAATCTATTTCGATTTTCCTTAGGTTCAATTATAAAATCTAAATTTCCATTCCCCGTTAAATCAAAAGATTTTGATAAAGCATTTCTTTGTTCAATATTACTCACATTGAGAGATGTAGTAACTTGATTCTTGGTTATAGAGTTACTTGTTGTGTCATAATTAAATTGAATAGGTGAGTGTGATAAATTCCCTTGTCCGCTGTTTTCTACAACACTTGTTAATAAGGGGTATCTTAGATTTGTAACACTATGAGATAAATCATAGCTTTTATATTCTATTCCTTCACTCCAGACTTCAATGCTAGATAAAATATTTTCTCTTCTAAATTGAATGTCATTATAATAAGATAAATCGAATCTAGAATCATTTGTATCGCCACCTTTATCCCTTGAGTAGTGATTGAATCTTATCTCGTTCATTCCAGGTGTAGAGTTTCTACCTCCATACTTGATTTTTTCAATATATAGAGTGTTTCCTGAAGTTTCATATTCATAGTCAATTTTTAATCCTTGAGGATTAATCCAATAAGAGATTGAAAATGCAAGACGACTTCTCGAGTCAATATCATAACCAAAATATGCCTTTGACCCATCAGGATAGAAAACGACAAAGTAGCTAGGGCCATAAGAAGAGCCATATGGAGACGTTCCATACGAGACTATCTTAAGATTTGAATATTTTTCAGTTTCATAAACTGCTCCATTTCCTCCATAGGTGCCACTTTTTAGTACTAAACGTTGTCCATCAAGGGCAAACCTGTCCTGATTATCAAAATCAATTCCATCAATACTTCCATCATAATATTCCGTAGAAGAAATCCTTGTGATTTTTGATATTCCTGCAATATTCCAACCATAGCCCGCAGAACCTAGACTGCTTTGACTGTCATAACTCAGTGAAATTGCTGGCTTAACTCCATTTATACCAGGAGGAACCATAATTGGAATATCATATAGCGCACCTCCTGTTAGTGATACAGAAAGAACACCTAATGTTTTACCAATACCCGAGTTTGTTGAATTATTTAAACTTCTAGATTGTGAAGTTTTCTCTCCATCTCCGCCAACTAGTTGGTGAGTAGTCTCTTCGTTGCTAGTCGTTTTAATATCTGAGTAGGTAAATGTATCTTGTCCAAAACCAAACTGTCCAAAAGATAAAAGTGCAGTCGTAATAAGAAGTCTTAATTTCATAGTTCGATTAGTTTTTTATAATTTTTTTTGTAATCACTTCCCCGTTACTTCCGTGCATATGAATAAAATATATTCCGACAGCATTATTTTCTATGTCCATTATAGATTGGTATTGATCTTGACCTCTTAAGTTATAAGTATTTACTAAAGTGCCTTTAGCAGTGTAAATTGAGATAGTTTCAATTGTAGTATTAGAATCTCTAGGTAATTCAATCGTTGCTTTTCCTGTTGTGGGATTTGGATAAATATTCATTGTTGTCATTTCACTTAAACCTGTTTCAACATCAGAAAGTGGATTTTCGCTCTCATATTTAGATTTACTTTCTTCTAGAACTACGCTCTGTTTTGAAACTTCATCCTGATTTTCAATAATTCCTTGTGGTGGGTTAGGAATTACGCAGCCAGAAGATTGGCAATAAAATCGTTGTTTTTGAGAACCTGCATTATCATAAACAAACAATAATTGGGAATTTGCATTAATTCCTAGTATTTCGTTTATAGGCATTTCAGATCCTTCGGCTATTTCCATTCTAGGTTCATAGAAAAATTGCCTATCATTAATATCAGAATCAAAATTGAGATAAGATTTATGCCTTAAATTTATGGCGTTATTAGAAAACTTAAAATCTCGAATATTAATTGACGATACTACTTCACCTGTAACCCCATCATAAATCGCACCTTGGCTATTAGTAGAAGAGTATGTACTCTTATGAATAAATCCTATTAATAAATACCATCGGTCTAGTATTGGCAAATCCGATTCGAAGAAATACGGATCATTATTTACAGTGCCATCTAAATTTAAGCACTCAGACCCAAAACCTACACGACTATCTAATCCAAAATATGTCCTACCCCCAGCAGAATTAGTTTTTTTTATCCACACTGTTAGTCTATACGTCTTAGTTCTATCTATATTTTTAAAACTAGTCTTCCAGCCGCCATCAGCGTCCACATTTCCATCTGGAGAAGCTTTCCACAGAATAGCTTCATTACTCAAATGATCTAAACCGAATTCGCGATTATTTTCAGAAGTTGACCCATTTTGGTTAAAACCAAGTACACCACCCTGACCCACAGTCCAGGTTGATGTATCTAATAGGTTCTGAGATGATACTAAATTTGAAAGAAGAAGGAATGTGCTGATTAAAAAGTAATTTTTGGTCATAGAATTATAATTTAGCCTCATTTAGTTAAAGTTTGCCTTTCTAATATTGAAAACAAATTCAACCTTTTATTAGTGATTGTGAGGTTATTAATTTGGGTCAATTATAGTATTAATAATTAAAGGGTCTTTACGGATTTCCTTACTTTTTAAAAGATTCTAATAAATGGTCGAGTTTATAACACTGAAAATCAATGTATTAGTTCAAAAGTAAAAAAAGCTAATGTTTTGTTAATAGGTTGAATACCCCTGTTAAACAGGGGTACATTTTAGACAAAACTTAAATCAAAAGAAGAAATCAGCTAATAGAGAGGTTTAAAAAAGTTTTAAAATTTCAGCAAAATAATCAAGAATTCAAATCTCAGTGGATCCAAGTGAACTCGAGTAAAATTGATTTGAACAATAATAATTCAAAAAATATTGACTCTTTTAGTATGTTATCTCTTTCGAAAAAACTTACTTAATGAAATATTAGGTATTCTCTCATAATTAGGCTGTTTATGGTTTTGATAATGATAAGAATAGATCTGAATAATTTTAATGTATTAGATATCTCAACCAGTTTTAGTTAGCCCCTATTTAATTTCATTGATAGATTCTCCATTTGCTCAGATACTCTAGACTTCACAATTTTACCATAACTAAGTTGTGTAGTAGCCATTTTACTATGACCTAGTAGCTCTGATACAATCTCCATAGGGACATCGTTATAAAGTAATACAGTTGTTGCAAAAGTTCTCCTAGCCATATGATGAGTGATATTCTTTTGTATGCCTATTACGGCAGCTATCTCCTTTAAATAACTATTAAAGTTTTGATTTTGTATTCGAGGCAGACAGTGTTCATTACCTTCATATTTTCTTAGAACCTCCTCAGCTTTCGGTAATAGGGGGATAGATAGTGGTCTATTAGTTTTAGATCTAATAATATTAATCCACTTACGATTATCAAAGCCACTAGTAATATGCTCAGGTTTTAGACTGGCCATCTCTTTAAATGGTAATCCGCAATAACAACAAAACACAAACATATCCTTAACCCTCTGTAGACGTGATTGTGAAAATTGATATTTTTCAATCTGCAATAACTCCCTTTTAGTAAGAAATATCACTTCTTTCTTCTTGACAATAGGTCTATAAAGCATAAAAGGATCTTTACTAAGATAATCTTCTGCAATTGCATACTTGATTACCTTCCTAAAGCGCTGTATCGCCTTATTAATAGTGCTTTGTTGTAGCTTCTTTTCTGTCTTAAGATAAAACTCATAGTTGTCTAAGAATGTAGATTTAAGCTTTTTTAACTCAACATCATTCTTCTTAAATTGCCATTTAATAAAATCTGACAGATGATTACAAGACTCCAGATATTTAGAGTAGGTAACTTGTTTGATTTCTATTCCTACAAGTTTCTCGATTCGTGAATTATGCATGTGAAAAACTTCTAATGTTCCTTTTTCAGATTTAGGAGAGACACCTTTAAAATCGTGAAAAATATCCTCTACTGTCAATCCTTCTTTTTGCACTTTAAGCTTGAGATAGCTTTCTTGAATTTTATGTCTTATAATCTCAATATTGTCATTGATAAAAGAATCATCTTCAGATAATAATTTGACTTGATTTTTACTATCCCATAACTCAGGATTTACTGACAAGCCAATTGAAAATATCTTACGCTTTCCATTGTAAGTAAGTCTGCATCTGAGAGGACACAAACCTTTTCTGTTGGTTCTTGATTTTAATAAAATAAATAAAATTTTTAATCCATTACTTTTCATTTTTAAGTGGTTTATGAAAAGTGGTTACCTCGTAGAAATTTATGGTGTACCTAATGGTTACCTAATTTCTGCTCCCGAACAGACATTTTACGGTTTTACGAGAGTTGTGCTATAAACAAAAAAAGCCTTTCCAATCAGGAAAAGCTCTTCATCGGATTCAACTACAAACCCTTACCACGTGTGACGTGG
>ENA-ORXC01001971-ORXC01001971.1-marine-metagenome-genome-assembly--contig:-NODE-1971-length-11543-cov-75.832810_pt1 | contig 11543 bp, 9 predicted proteins | sample MGYA00237865_ERZ511478 | MGnify/ENA metagenome assembly ERZ511478 | reverse complement strand
CTAATATCTGATTGGTGTGTTCTACATCTGTCACAAATCGTTTTAAGTCTCTATTATTAACACCTATAATTTCTGGATTAAGCTCGTAAGCTCTTTGCAATTCTTGACTATCATGGACTTCTACTAATACTTCTAAATCTAATTGACAGGCATATTGATATAAACGATGGAGCTGTTCATCAGTTAAAATATTTACTATGAGTAAAATAATTGATGCACCTGCTGTTTTAGCTACATCAACTTGGATTTCATCTATCATAAAGTCTTTGCATAATACGGGTAGCGACGTTTGTTTAGATAATTGTTGTAAGCGTTCAAAACTACCACCGAAATAACGTTCATCCGTTAAGATAGATATGGCATTTGCTCCATAAGCTTCATAATCTTTAATTTGTTGCGACAAATTACGTTCAGGTAGTTGCTTTACAGATGGACTTTTCGATTTAATTTCTGCAATGATAGATAATTTTTTGTCATTTGCTAAGCTTGATTTCAAAGTTTTCTTTTTAGATGGTTGATTATATTGATTATTATTTTTTAAAGTTTTAAGTTTTTCATGATAATAATGACTAGATAATAATTCTTTTTTATATAGTACAATTTCGTCTAATATTGTCATTTAATTCCCCACCATTCTTAAATATTGTTTCATTGCTGTTCCGTCATCGATGAGTTGTTGCGCAAGTTGAATACCTGTAGCAATATCATTTACTTTTTCCGAAACGTATAAAGCTATGCCTGCATTGAGCACTACTACATCTCTCTTACTTGAATGATCTTGACCGTTTAAAATATTTACCGCAATAGCTTTATTTTCTTCTGGGGTGCCACCTTTCAATGTGTCATTTGCAGCATTTTTTAAGCCAAAATCTTTAGCATTAATCGTATAATGTTGAATTTCCTTACCTGCATTCACTTCATATATTAAATTGTCACCTGACAAACTTGCTTCATCCATGCCACCAGCACCATGTAATATGACTGCTTTTTTCCGTCCTAAATCTTTTACTGTTTGTGCTACATTTGCTAATTGAGATTGATCATAAATCCCCATGGTTTGATATGTTAATTTGAATGGGTTAATTAAAGGTCCCACAAGATTAAATATCGTTGGTTTAGATATCATTTTTCTAATGGGTTGAATATACTTCATAATTGGATACGATTCTGTCGCACTGACAAAAGCTAAATGACATTGATTTAATTGTTGAACAACCTCTTTAACAGGTGTGGTTTTAATTTTTAACTGATCTAACAAATCTGTACTTCCTGAATTTGAAGTGATACTTTTATTTCCATGTTTGATGATTGACGCTCCGGCACTTGCAACTACGAATGAAGCGGTCGTTGATATATTAAAACTTCCTGATTGATCACCACCAGTTCCACAAATACACATCGAACCTTCATAAACTGGTTGTTGTTCATACATCGTTTTGATTAAACTTTTGGCTAAAAATGTTAATTCTGACTGTTGCATTTCCTTATCAGTATATGACTTCAAAGCTTTATATTTGATTTGATTTTCAATTTGAGGATTGATCATCAAATCAATAAATGCTTTCATATCTTGTTGATTTAAATGTTGTTGCTGTTCTAATTGTTTTAAAATTCCCATCTAATCACCTTCTACTACTAAATTAATAAAATTCTTAATTATTTCTTCTCCATACTCCGTCGCGAATGATTCTGGATGATATTGAATACCAAAATGTAAATGATTGATATGTTCAAATGATTGTATGCAATCAGATGTCTCTCCTGTCACGACTAAAGTTTCTGGAAATTGTTCTATATCGCTAACGAGCGAATGATATCTCATAATATTAAAAGTGCTTGGTAAACCGGTATACAATTTAGAATGTGTTTGAAGATTCAATTGATCTACCTTTCCATGCATGACGGTTTTACCTTGTATCACTCGACCACCGTAATAACATGTAAGTGCTTGTGCACCTAAACAAACACCTAAAATAGGTTTATCTTTATAATGATGAATAATATTTAGTAATAAATCATTATCTAAAGGATGCCCAGGACCAGGTGAAATAATAATACCTTTTACATTTTGACGCATAACACGGTCATCATCTGGATATAATACTTTCACTTCATTCTCATTGGTTATATTTTGGGCTACTATATCTACTAAGTTATAGGTGAACGAATCATAGTTATCTATGATTAATATCATGGCGACACCTCCAATAAACTTTTAGCTTTTAATTTTGTTTCTTCTAATTCTTTGTCTGGTTCAGAATCATACACAACACCACATCCGGCTTCTATATTGACATAAGTATCATCTATCATCATCGTTCTAATAGCTAATGCCAAATCTAAGTTATGATTACAGTTAATATAACCAATACCACCGCTATAAACGCCTCTCTTATGTGGCATCACTTCATAAATTCTTTGAATAGCTCTTAATTTGGGTGCACCAGATACAGTACCTGTAGGCAATAGACTTGCTATAACAGACATAGGTGAAATATTTTCTTTAATTTCGCCTGTCACTTCACTTACAATGTGCATCACATGTTCATATTTCTCGATTTCCATTAGTTTTTGAATATGTGATGTGCCCGTTTTACATATTCGATGAATATCACTTCTACCTAAATCGACGAGCATACTATGTTCACTTTTTTCTTTTTCATCATTAATCAGTTGATGCGCATTGCTTTGATCTTCCTCTGGTGTTTGACCTCTTTGTATTGTTCCGGCAATAGGATTTGTGACGACTCTGCCATTGTGAACTTTAACAAAACTTTCAGGCGAACTACCGATAATAATCGGTTGATTCATATTAATGTAATACATATATGGACTAGGATTTTGTCTCTTTAGATTTTGATATAACTGAAACGACAATGTTTGTAATTGATTGTTAAAGTGATGTTTGTATTTATAAATACGTGATGGGACAACTTGAAACATATCCCCTTCAGTTATTTTCTTTTTAAAATCACTCACTATATTCATAAAATGTTGTTCACTCACATTTGCTTCTATTTCTTTATCTTGAACTTGAAATGTGACTTTTGGCTGATATACTTGGATTGTTTTAAGCTGTTCAATGCGTTCTTTGACCCGTTGTATTAAAACGTCTCGTTTAACTTGAGAAAATAAATTCGTACTAATGATGTAAAGTTCGTCTTTGTAATGGTCAAATACATACACATCTTCAATCATGTAAAAGTTCACATCATGTTGTGGATGATCTTCTAACTCCATTTGTTTTAAAACCGGAAATTCATGTCTTACTAAATCAAAGCTACAAGAACCAATAAATCCAGAAATAAATGGTAATTCTTGTAACGTTTGATCTTCAATATCATCATAATAACGATTCACAAATTCCTTTAAGTATTGATAAGGCTGTTCCGTTATCGTTTCTTTCTTTTGTTGGGTAATAATTTGAAGGCATTTATTATCTAATGTGACCGTGCCATAACTATCAAAAACGACAATAGAATATCGCCCTTTTAGTTTTTCTTGGCTTGTGCTTTCTAGTATGATTTTGTTGTGTTTGAGTTGAGCTAAAGTTTCTGGTGTAATATTGGCCTGTAACTTTTCGTAATAGAGTTCCAATTAATTTCACTCCTTTATGTTTGAGTTCGTTTAATTATTATTGAAGATGATTTTTATTTTTTAGTTATTCTTAATTTTGAAAGTTTAAAGTAATGATTCGATTGTTAAACATAAAAAATCAGCCTCCTATAAAAAGGACGCTGACGCGTGGTACCACCTTAATTAACGCAATATTCTTAATATTCGGAATATTATACGTTCACTCATTGTTTATATTTAATTGTTAGAATACAAAACCCAATTTCATTTATAGTGGTGTTAGTTCACATCATCCACTAACTTTCTGACACTACCTTACTATAAACTACTACATTTTGTACGAAATAAAAGCACCACGATACGCGTAAAATCAATAAGGACGCGTTACCGTGGTGCCACCTTAGTTAACAAATGTTTATTGTTCACTTTAATGCTATTTAATTTTATATTCGAAAGCCCAATTCACTAAATATGTTGTGCTAATTTTCATTACCCATTAGCTTTCTATTTGCTACAATTCATATTTGCTACTTTATCTTCCGAATTGTTTAACAATTCTAATTATTTAGTATAATACATCTCTCAAATATTTTTGTCAACGCCAAATCCTAATTTATTTTAAAATTGGGGACATACAGTAGGCATATAATAAATTTTGTGTTGCTTCTATGGATTCAATATGTGTTCTTTCTAAGGCATGTGAAGATTCAATACCAGCACCAAATAATCCATGTCTGATATCAGCTCCAGCTTTTAATGCCGAAGTAGCATCGGAAGCATAATAAGGATATATATCTACTTTATATGGAATATCGTTCATTTTACATAGTTGCACAAGTTGTGAACGAAGTCCCTTATGATAAGGTCCAGAACTATCTTTTGCACAGATAGATACAGTATATTCATCTGAAGATTGACCATCACCTAATGCACCCATATCTAATGCAATAAAATCTACGATATTGTCTGGTAATGAAGCATTTGCACCATAACCTATCTCTTCATTATTTGAAATATAAAATTGAGTTGTATGTGGTAATCTAACATTCTCTTCTTTAATTTTTTTCAATAATTCTATAATCATTGCTACGCTTGCTTTATCATCTAAATGACGTGACTTAATAAAACCAGATTGAGTAATTTCAGTTCTAGGATCAAAGCTAACAAAGTCTCCTACTTCTATGCCTAAATCTTTCGTATCTTGAATTGAATTTGTTTTTTCATCAATTCTAATTTCCATATGCTCTATATCTCTAGGCACTTCATGATTATTTTTATATACATGCACACTAGTTTCATGTAAACATATTGTTCCCGTATATATGTCGCCTGCCTCTGTTTGAATCTCACAGTATTCTCCTTCAATGGCATTAAAGTGAAATCCCCCTATTAAATCAATTGCCAAACGCCCATCTTCTTTAATTTCCTTTACCATTGCACCTAACGTATCAACATGAGCTGTAATACATCGTTGCTGTTCTTGATTGTCTCCAGTAACATTAATAATCAAAGCACCTTTATTCGTCAATTCTGTAGAAAACCCTATGTCTTCTACTGTTTCCTTCACATACTGTATTGCTTTTTCAGCATTTCCAGATGGACTATTAATCTCTGTTAAAGTTTTAATCGTTTGTAGAATATCACTCATTTTTATCCCCTTTCACATTTCTATCTTATTTAACTTTAGTTTAGACTATTTATTTAATATATACTAATCATATTCTTATTGATTCCATAAACATCCTCATTTACAATGTTAGTATTCTGAAAATTTCGAAACAGGCGATTACTTATGCAAAATATTTTATTTGTAGGTCTTGGTTTAATTGGTGGAAGTTTAGCAAGTAATTTAAAATACTATCATCAAGACATTCATATTACAGCTTTTGATGCTGATGAATCTCAATTAGATAAAGCTTTATCTATCGATATCATAGATGATAAATCAACGCATTATGATCAAGCTATCGAAAAAGCTGATATGGTTATATATGCTACACCTGTCGAACAAACTGTTCATTACCTAGAACATTTACCAAAGCTCAATACTAAAACAAATTTAATTGTTACAGATACAGGAAGCACTAAATCAACTATTCAAACATTTGAAAATATGTTGTTAAAACACAATATTCATCTCGTTGGTGGGCACCCAATGGCTGGTAGTCATAAATCTGGTGTGCTCAATGCTAAAAAACATCTCTTTGAAAATGCTTACTATATTCTTGTATTTAATCAAGAAGCTAATAAGCAAGCAGCAGAAAAGATTAAAAATTTACTAAAACCTACATTAGCAAAATTTATTTTCACTGATGCCAATGAACATGATTTTGTTACAGGTATCGTTAGTCATGTTCCTCATATAGTTGCATCAAGTTTAGTTCATCTCAGTGCTAATCAAGTAGAAAAACACCATTTAGTACAACAATTAGCTGCAGGTGGATTCCGTGACATCACTCGCATTGCTAGTAGTAATGCTGAAATGTGGAAAGATATTACATTAAATAATAAAACTTTCATCCTAGAAATATTACAAGATTTACAAGAACAAATCTCCTCAATTTCAGCTATGATATCTTCTTCTAGTTCAGAAGATATTTATAACTTTTTCGATCATGCAAAAAATTATCGCGACCGATTACCCGCTAAACAACAAGGTGCACTTACTACTGCGTATGATCTATATGTCGATATTCCGGATAAACCGGGTATGATTAGCAAAGTTACAAATATATTGAGTTTACATAATATTTCTATAAGCAACTTAAAAATATTAGAAGTACGTGAAGATATTTATGGTGCACTGCAAATCAGTTTTAAAAACCCTGAAGATCGGGAACGTGGTATTCAAGCTTTAAATCAATTTGATACTTATATAGAATAGCAACTTCATTCATCAACCTGAGACATCTCAATGTAATGTCTTAGGTTATTTTTTATTTTAGTGTTTGAGAAACCTTCATCATTATCGTGTAATACATTACTACATTTTATGTCCTGCCATGAGTCCTAAACGTCCATGTTTTGTACCAGCTTCAGTATAAGATGTTGCCTTAGACACAATGCCCTTACCATATTTCACATGTAAATGATCAATTGTTTTTGCTAGTTTTTCATCTCTCTTACGCTCGTATTCATCGATGAATAAGTTCATTTGTCTTTCGTTTTCATCTATAAATTGTGTAAGCGACACACTTAATGTACGATATAATGCTTGTTTGTCACATAATTGATTAGCAAAATAATTCACTACTTTAAAAATATCTTTTTCTAAGTTAGTACCTTCTTCTAATGTATACTGCTTATGTACACCACCTTCATCACTATAGCCAAATGAAAAATGTATGGTGCGCGCCAATTGTTTTCTTGCTCTAACTCTACTTGCTACATCTTCAATTAACTCTTGCATCACCACTTTCGCTTCTTCAAATTCGTAGTCTCTCATCAAAATTTGACTTTTACATATTGATGGATTATTCACTTTATATTTTTCTCTCATCTTGCTTTGATCAATACCATTAGCGTGAAGATGCATATCCACACCTAGTATTCCAAAATCTCTTTTCAAATATTGATATGGATATTGAGCTAAATCACCTACTGTAAAAATCCCTCTTTTGTTTAATTTAGCTTCTGTTTTTCTATTAATTCCCCAAAAATCTCTTAACGGTTGAATAGGCCATAACTTTTCAGGTACATGTTGATAGCGCCATTCAGCTATACCATTTGTTGTGTGTTTGGCTTCAATATCCATAGCTACTTTACTTAATAACATGTTTGAGCCTATACCAATCGTACATCTAATACCTGTTTCTTCATGAATTTCTTTCTGCAATCTTTCGCAAAATGCTTGCACGGTTGAATTGAATCTATGATAACTATCTGTCACATCCATAAAAAATTCATCGATGCTATATTGATGCAAATCTTCAGGTGGCACATATCGTAAAGCAATCTTAGATATAGCAACTGATACATTAAGATATTTTCTCATACTTGGATTAATGATAAATATGTCATTACGATGTGGTATTTCAAATAATCTTGATCCAGTCTTGACGCCTAATTCTTTAAGTTTAGGTGTCGCTGCTAACACAACCGACCCCTGTCTTTTAGTATCTGCGACAACTGCTAATTTCGTCGTTAATGGATCTAACCCTTTTTCTATACAAGATACACTCGCAAAAAAACTCTTTTGATCAATACAAAGTACATCTCTATCCTCTAATAAATGATAGTCATACATGATTACCCCTCCCTAATACATTTTCATTATATACGAACAAACGTTCTTATTCAAGTACAAAAAGAACACTTGTTCTCGTCTAGTAAAAAATGTATTTTTATTGATTATTCATGCTATACTAAAGTTGTAATAAGAATATTGGAGGAATGACATATGCCAATCGTAAACGTTAAATTATTAGAAGGTCGTTCAGATGAACAACTTAAAGATTTAGTTACAGAAGTGACAGCAGCTGTAGAAAAAACAACAGGTGCAAATAAAGAAGCAATCCATGTCGTTATTGAAGAAATGAAGAAAAGTCATTATGGTGTTGCTGGTGTTAGAAAATCAGATCAATAATTAAGTAAAGAGCCTCACGTTGACATCGTCAATGTGAGGCTCTTTGAGTATTACTTTTTATTATTTTTATCATCGAAAAAATCTTGAATTGCTTTTTTATTTTTCTCTTTATCAATTTGCAAGGCACTACCATCATTATTAGTGGTAATATCTTGATATGAGTTCTTAATAGGGACTGTTAATGAATCTACATTTTTATCGCCTCGAACACCGAAACTTATTCCAGTTTGGAACATCGCAGAATCAGGCATATCTGTATTAACATATCCTCTAAGAATACCTGCTACTTTAGGTAACTTAGCAACTGTACCAAAATTCACTAATTCAGATTTAAGTGTTTGCATCACCTGTTGTTGACGACGTACACGCCCGAAATCGCCTTCTGCATCATGACGAAATCTAGCATAACCTAATAATTCTTTACCATTTAAACGATGATGACCTTTTTTCAATGATACACCAATATTTTCAGACATATCTTTTTCAACATCCATTGGAACACCATTAGGTTCTAACTCATCTATCATCTTTTCGAAACCAGTAAAGTCAACAACTGCATAATATTCAGGATTAATACCTAAGTTTTTATTTAATGTTTTTCTTAATAATTCTGGGCCACCTAATGAATATGCAGCATTAATTTTATACTTATCGTAGCCAGGAATATCAGCATAAATATCACGCATTACTGACATCATTTTCATTTTTTTATGAATATAGTCATATTGAACAACCATAATTGAGTCTGTACGTGATTTACCGCCCTGTGCTTTATCTGCACCTAATACTAATACAGAAATTTTACCGTCATTTTTTACTGGTCCGTTAAATTCATGTACTTTAATATCTTTCGCATGCTTTTCCGCATACTTTACACCACTATTATATCCATGAACAATGTATGCAATTATAACGATGAGAATAATTAAAATAAATAAAATAATAAAAGGTAATTTGCGCACTCTCTTTTTCTTTCGTCGCCTAGAAGGTGGAGTTGATGTACCTGCTTGTCGTTTATACTCAGTTTCTTCTCTGTTATCCTTCTGTTCTCTCATATTTACCTACCTTATACCTTTAAAATTACAATTCTATCATCTATAATTAATATGTATTAACGTTATAGAAAAAGTATACAAAAAGCAAGGATTTTTTTAATAAATGGTACTAAGGTCCAATGAAAGGGTGTCATAAATGAATATAAATACTGCATATTTTGCGGGTGGGTGCTTTTGGTGTATGACAAAACCTTTTGATACATTTGATGGTATAGAACAAGTAACATCAGGATATATGGGTGGAGACATAGCCAACCCTACATATGAGCAGGTTAAAAGTGGCACTACTGGACACTATGAAACTGTCAAAGTTGAATACGATGTTGCGTTATTCTCATACAATAAATTATTAGAAATCTTTTTTTCTGTCATTGATCCACTAGACGATGAAGGTCAATTTCAAGATAGAGGATCTCAGTATCAAACAGCTATTTTCTATTCCAATGAACATCAGAAAAAATTAGCTGAAGCGTATATCGCAGCGATGCAAGATACAATCAATGCAGATAAAGCAATTGCTACTAAAATTTTGCCTGCAACAACATTTTATAAAGCTGAAGAATATCATCAAGATTTTTATAAAAAGCAACCAGAAAGATATGCCAAAGAACAACAAGATCGTGAAAATTATAAGAAAAATTAAATCTAGATATAATTAAATTAAAGATTAAAACAAAAGCGATTGATGAAACCACTCAGTTTCATCAATCGCTTTTCATTATATATATTTATTTATGACGAATAACTCTCATCACTTTAATCATTGATTGCCATAAAGATGCATCTTTTCTATAAACTAAGAATCTCGGCTCCCAATTAGGTCCATATTTTTCTTTATAACGTCTTAAACCTTGGAAACTATATAAACCATTAAAATGTTCAAAGATTCTACCAGCTAATCGTTCTCTAAGATACGAGTAATGCAATTGACCTACATTAGAAAGTGTTGCCATCCCCATATTAAATGAACGATAACCCTTTTCTTTTCCCCATGAAAGCATGTGTAAATATAGACCATCCATTAACGGTAAATCTAATTCAGGTAACCAACGAATTAAATCGACTGAAATTGCATCATTAAAGTATGTTGGCATAAGTGTACAAAACGCAATAATTTTTCCTTCTTCATTACGCATAATACCAATTGGTGCTTTAGACAAATACGCTTCACTAAATTGACCTACTGAAAAATGCATTTCATTTCTGCCATCTAACCATTGATCACTTACATGCTGTAATGTTTCAATCATTTCTTTAGAAAATGGTGGTTCAATAACTTCAAAGTTAATATTTAAATCATCAAACTTATTTAAAGTAGCTCTAAAACCTCGACGCTTTTTACCTGAAGTCGTAAACGTTGTTAAATCAATAATCGCCTCTTCTCCTAATTTAAAGAATTGATTCCCAAAATTATGATAAAGTGGCATGAAACGATCACTAACTTGATAAAAGATAATGTCATAACCATAGTATTCTGCATATTCATAAAATGCTTCTAAAAGAGATTCGAAAGATGAAGCATCTCCAACTGGATCCCCTAAAACAACTAATGCATTAGATTTATATCGATACATTAAAAAGGCAGATTCATTATCATGAACAAAATAATCTTTATCTCCACTATAGATAAGATGTGTTAAATAATTACCACCATGTTCGTGAATAATTTGTTCACAAATAGTTAAATCTTTATTTTGATTTGATTTGGAATAACGATAATCAAATAACCATGCAATTGACGCCACAATCAGAGTAATTAAAGCTATTGTAATCCAGAAATAATATCTTAAAACTGTTGTATCAACTTCAAGATTGTACACATCTAATGCATATAACGTACTAGAGATAATAATATGATTGATATATAGTACAATCAAACTGATGATTACTATTAAAAATACGTTTTTTAATCTCAATGGTCGTTTTAAAACTTTGGCACGACGATAAGCAATAATAAGTAATACAAAAATAACAACTAACCATGTTAAAAGTAAGAAAGAAGCATAAGTATATATCGTTGCGGTAAAAATTAATACAACTGATATAATAGCAAAAATAATAGCACGTCGACTTTGTTTAAATATACCTTTAACATTTAACATTAATAATAAACAGGCACTAGTATGCACAGACAATGTTATATAATAAACAAAATGGTTATCATCATATAGTCCGTCATAAATAATAGTTAAATTATTGATGAAGAATATCACACTCGTTAAAAACACTAAAATCGCTAATGAAAATGATGGGATTTTAGATAAGATATCTTTTTGATATGACATTAAGAATGATGTGACATCTTTTGCAGGCACAAAATATTTAGA
>ENA-ORXC01001970-ORXC01001970.1-marine-metagenome-genome-assembly--contig:-NODE-1970-length-11544-cov-8.865963_pt1 | contig 11544 bp, 13 predicted proteins | sample MGYA00237865_ERZ511478 | MGnify/ENA metagenome assembly ERZ511478 | reverse complement strand
ATCGGATGACGGCCAGCCATTGGCTGAGGAAGGACTCGACATTCGTCGAGTGGGCGTGGTCAGTTACTCCATGGTCGGCTCGCTCACTCTACGGGATCCGTATTTGCCAGCGTTGAGTCGCAATTTTTTTATCTCTGCCCAGCGTTTGTCAATACAGTGTCCTTGCTGTCTGAATTGTGCACAAGTTCTGTCTGCACGTCCTTGCCTGTGCGCGGCACTCTCTCGCCAGGCGGTCCACTGCGCCCGCGGAGGAAGACGTGTTCTTGTTGACCGTCTTTTTCGCCGCGCCGCCCAGCCTCCCTTTTCGATCACTTCCCCCTTTTACTCCCCTCTGTTCTCTGTTCTCGCCAGCTGTCTTCCGCTGCTTCAAACTCTCCTTGACGGCGTGCACTCCCTCCCGTCGTTCGACGGCTTTCTCCCCCTCCTGTTCGTGGGCAACCGCACCGCCCTCGCCATGGCGCGCGTGCGCGCCGCCCCCTCTGCCGCGGCCATCGCTGCGCTGCTGCTCCTAGCGGCCGCGGTTGCTGCCTCTGCGGGCGCCGCTGCCGCCCAAGATGCTGCGGTGGCGCCGCCCGCCGCCGCGGCGCCTGTCGTCGCTGCCGCTGCGGCGGCCGACGAGGACATGGCGGCCATCCCCGGCGCCCTCCCCGTTGCACCCCCCGCCGTACCGACGCCCGCCGCGAATGCGAGCGAAGTGAGTGCGCAGGCGGCGGCGGTGGCCGCCGCGGCGGTGACGGCCGCCCTCCACGGCTACCGCCCCGTGGAGTTGAGCGTCGGCGTCATCATGGGCGTGTTGATGACGCTCCTGCTGCTTGCCATTCTGCTTCCAGGCTTGTGTTGCTTGTACCAGATCCAGACGCCGAGCACGTTTGAGGTGGTGGACCGGCCGGATGCGAAGAAAAAGATCAACTAGGGTGGTTGGCTGGCGGGAAGTGAGGGGGAAGGAGACCCCTGCGTGCATCTTTGTGGTGTTATTTGTTCTTGAGGGGATGGAGTAGCGGGAGCTTGGATGGCGGATAGGTGCCTGTGATCGGGGTGGTGTGTGTGCGTGTGGGTATGGGGATGGGGCGTTGGGCAGGACTGCTGGGGTGAGGAGCTAGTCAGTTAGGGTTACGGGGCGATGGGTGTGCGGAGTACTATTTGTTTATGGCTGATGGTGGAAACGGTGACGGGAGAGGTGATGCGGGTCGTGTAGAGCACTATTCTTTCTTGCACCGACTCGTGTGGTGGCATTTGGCGTCACGCGTCGTGTTCTTTTTTTTCCTTTTGCCTTGGTCCATGGCATCTCTGGTCGCTGGGCGAGTGACTGACAGGAAATTGGGCAGGGCTCGCCCGACAAGACCCTGCAGAGGCGGAGGGGTTGCGGGGGCGCGCCGCTGTCGGGCGCAGCGTGTCGTGCGCGAGCAGAGCGGTATGGGGGCCTGTTACTCTCGCCCTTTTTTGTCAGGCACCGCCCCTGTATCGCGTGCCGTGCAGCACGGCGGGGCGGCAGTGTCGTGCGCGCGGTACGGTGGGTACCCGCTCCTCCTCACGGGTATGCCAGTGTTGCGGTACGGGCGGCGCCGCGCCGACTCGCACGGGGCCACAGCGCATGGCGGAAACGACGATGGTCTGACGCTCGACGCTGCACTGACGCGTGCCACCGTACGACGTTCCAGTGGCCCTGGTGGCCACTGGACCTTTGGCAGGGCGGCCGCAGCGGCGGCGGCCGCGCGCGTCCCCGTGTCCGTCTCGTCCGCAACGGCTCCGTCGGCTGTTCCGTGCGATACGGCTGGGGCAGCGGCGGGCGGCACCGCAGTCCCACGCGCGGCGGTGCCCTGCCATCCCGTGGGCACACGCGGTGGTGCAACGGGGAGGGGCTCGCGTCCGACATCGACCCCCAACACCCGGCTCCTCCTCCCATTGCGACGACGCGGTCGCTTCCAAAGTGCCCACCCTCGCGTCCCCCCGCCGCGGTGGTGACGGCAGCGACGGCGGCGCAGCCGCCGACACCACCACCGCCGCCGCCGCCGCGCGTGGGGCGGCACCGTGGCGGCCGCGACGACGGGGGGGAAAGACACACCGTGGGGCTGCCCCCAGCGGTCGGGCGTGCCCACGGCGGTCTGCCGCGGGGCGACGGAACCGCGTGGCGGCGGCGCGGCGCAGTGGCGGCGGTCGGCGGCGGCGCACGCGCGTCGCCGCGCTTGCGCTGCCGACCGCCGGCATTGGGAGGGCGCGACGGCGTCGCGACGGCGGCCGGTGGGACAAGAGAGGGATCCGCCCCAGCCCGCCCGCCAGCGGCGGGTGCCACCCCGGACGGGCGCCCGACGGCCAGGCCACGGCACCCGCTGAGCCGCCCACGCCACGGGGCGGCCGCACATGCGGCGGCGGCAGCCCCTCGGTCGAGGCACGCGTCGGCGGGCGGGGCTGGAGGCGACCGCGGGCGGCGGACCGCCACGCGCTGCCCAGGCGACACCACCAACGTACCACGAAACAAGCGGGAGAACGGGCAGCAGAGAACAAGAGGCTCTTTATGGAAGGATCGTATGGAGAGCCAGAGAGCAAACGGACGTGCATGGGCACTACGGGCGTAGAGGGGTTAAGTGTGCGGGGCTGGCAGGTGCGCGGCGGGCGCGCGGCGCGGCGCGGATTGCAAAAGACACACGCGCAGCTGGAACCTGCAGGGGGCATGGTCGGCAGCCGTACAGACAAGACAGGGAGGAACACGAAGAAGCAGTGGCTGCGTCAGTATCGAGACCACCCCGTGCAACTGGGCGCCGTCTGGCGTAACGCGCAGACCCGCCCCAACGGTCGAGCGGCAGAGCGGTCGAGGCACTGCGTCCAACGGCTCAGAATGAGTAGGAGTATACAAGACACAGTCCACCCGTAGGTGATTCATCACGTACAATAACGACTGGAACAGCCGTGATTCTTCATTGCCAGGCGCGCCCCAACAGCATAAGGGGGGAGAGGGGAAACGTACAGACGCACAGCCGCCACGAGGCACAAGGGGTCGTCGCGTGCCGACGGGATCGAGAAAGATTCAACATACGTACCTTTGACGAACACACAGGAGCAGCTTAACAACACAGGGGGTGACGACGTGCACAAACGTTCAGCAGCGACTGTACGTACAGTTCCTACAGTACGACCCTGCATCTCGTCCTCGCAATAAAATAAACGAGTCGGAGACGCCTCGCCGCATCAATGCGCGACCGTCGGCGGCCTTCGACGGCCGCGACAGACCAACACCGATTTTGTGAATTCGATTCACGTCACGCACACGTGGCCCTTGTCAAGGCACTCCGAATCTTGCGGCCACATATTGTGTGTGACATCAGCTGCAAGACGGAGAGACTGCGCAGCGACACGCCATTATTGTACCGTCACAAGGCTAGCGCGAGCCCACCACCCGCCCAACCAACCCCCCCGTTCGACATCGAGGTCCGTGTCCCACCACGCGAACCCATGCCGTGCCCCCCGTTTTTCTCTACAGCGCATCTCATCTACCTCCGTCCATTCTCGCGGCGGTAGTCGTTGTTGCAAAAGCCGACGGCGGCAGCTGCTCTGGCACTCACCGGTTGGCGGCATCCTTGTCGTGTCCCCCTGCCTTCGTGAGACCCAGACTTGCGAGCACCGCCATGCCCGTCGACACCGTCGCCCCCACCTGTCCTTGCACCGGCCACTCCCCTTGGGTGTGGCGCCCTCCCCCACGATGGCCGCCCGTCCCCCCCGGCGCGAGCGCCGCCACTATCCGCGCGGTGGCGGAGGCGCAGCTGGCGCCTCTCCAGCGCGTGCTTGTGCACCCCGTCCACAACCCGGCGCGGCCGGTCATCCCCCGTGCCGTCACCGCCGCGGCGGTGGTGGCGTGTGCCGCCAAGGTGGTGGTCGTGTCTGCCGTGGTCGCCGCCCACGCGGTCCGCGCGGCGGGCGTGTGCGCTGAGGGGGGGGCGGGACGCGGCGGTCTCGTCAGCACGGCGGCGGCGGTGGTCGTTGCCATCGCCGCCGCGATGATGGAGGTGGCCGGCCACCTTGTGCGGTACCGGCCGGGGCGTGTCCTCCTCGAGCCAATGACGGACCGGACCTTGTGCGACGTGGCTTGGTTGCACGCCGTCGACGTGGCGCTCGTCTTTGGGCCAGCGGCCCTTCTCCTCGTGGTCGCGGGCGGGATGATTGGGCTGTCGATAGGGGAGGCGGCCGCCGTGGCCCGCGCCGACGATGCGCTTATGGCCGGCTTGCGTGCGGGGCATCTGACCGTATCCGCCTACCTGGACGGCTTTGCGGCGGTGCGGCGCGCGCCGCCGACTGCGCCGTGCCCACCGCCGCCGCCACCACCACCGTCGACTGGGGGGCGGGGGCGGTGGCGAGCGTGGGCGGCGGCGGTGGTCGCCGCAGAGGTGGCGTCTGCGCAGGTGGTCGCGTCGCACCTGTGGTCCGCGGCGAGGGTGGTGGGGCGGCCGGGCGCAGCGTCGGCGGCGGACCGGGCGCGCGACGTGGCGATGCGCTGCCTGATGTGCGCGGCGGTGGACGTGGCGGAAGAGGGAGGGGGGGCAGACGCGGCGGTCGTGGCCCGCTTTGAACAGTACTTGGCCGCCGCCCGTGCGGGCGGGGCGCTAGCAAGCTGACGCTGTGGCAGACACCCACTCTTTTGCCTTCGTTTGTCACCCGTTGCGTTGTCCTAGGTGCTCTGTGCGTCTGTCCACCAGTCTGGCGACGGTGGAAGCTTCACCGGCTAGCCCAGTGACAGAACGGTGGGGTACCTGCGTCTACTCTGGCTGTCTCCCCATGGATTCGAGCACAGCTACAGTCCGCGGTCGTCTTGCGTGGGGAGGCAACTGAATGAGGTCGGCGGCTTTCCGACCACCTTCGCGAATGATGGGTACACGCCCAGTTAAGACCGGACATCTGGGTCGAAATAGTTTTGACCATTCGGCGCCACGTTTGACGAGCTCTTACAGTGCGAAGCGCCTTTCAACCCGTCACAGCGGCCCTTACGCCACCCTCCATCTCGCACGCACCTGCATCGCCACCACCGCCGCCAACGCACAGCGCCACCACCTCCCCACCCCGTGGACCCCCCGCTGTCTCTTGGTCTCCTGAGGTGGTACTGCTCTTCCATTGGACCTGTGGACACGCACTGCGTGGACCGCGGCCCCCATGGAGCACGACGACGAGAGCGAGTGCCTGAGGTACGTCTGCGCCCCCTCCCGTAAAGTCGGATGAAGCAGCGTGAAGCAAGCGGCCACGTGTGTTTTTGAGCATACGGTTGGGATGGGCATTGAATGAGGATCATTTTGGGTCTGGGACCATATGCGGACTCGCTCTCGTTTTGCTCTGCACGCGTTGGCAGTTTTCCTGACATGCGCACCGTTCATTCCGACCTCTTATGCCGCTGTGTCACTTCGCTTCTCTTTCCTGTCCTTGCAGTGCTCTGATTGACCTAGCAGATAAAGTAAAGGGTATCATCCACCCCGTCACGGGGCTTCCTATGCCGTTTATTTGTGGAATTTGCGTACGCGCCTTCCTCCCTCCCGCCGCCGCCGCTGATGAGTACTTGTGCACCATCACCCATGCACCCGCCGAGTTGGACTTTCACTCCGAGGCGGCGGCACTAGGGCGGAGCCGCAACACCCGTCGCACGCGAGTACTGTCCTGTGGTGTGGTGATTGGAGTATGCACCTCTTGCGACGCCTCCCGCAGTCTGCCGCGTGCAAGGACAAGAAGGCAGTGGGGTCCATGCACCAGCCGGCGCCACCCCGCTTCCAGCTCATCCCCCGCTAAGTGCACCCCCGGTCCGGGCGCAATACCCCATCTCTGGACCCCCACCACGGCGGATCAAGAGCGTGCCTCCGCGCCGGCGGAGCGCACCAAGGTGTGCTCAGGCTGTAAGACGGGCGCTGAGCGTGATGCAAAGCGTGCACGCCTCGCGGGGCAGGCATCCGAGACACCCCGCAGTGCTGCGTTAACTACATTGGCGGTGGTGTCATCCGCGGCGCAGTATCTTCCGGTGCTCCCCCCTGCTACCCCTGCCCTCCCGGCCCTGCCGGCCGCCCCGGAACTCGCCAATAACCGCGGTGGCTTACTGCCCCTTGATTATGCGACTGCCAAGAACGGCCGGGAGGGCAACGCACGGACACATGCGGTGACTCAATTTCACGACCCCCAACCTCTCCGGGTGGCTTCGTCATGTGGGACGTCCCCTGGCGCCCCGCAGGACCAATCGTGGGAGTCCGCTGAGCCCTACCTGGCCGCACTACTGGCCAGGTATGACTCGCTGACAGCGCCTGAGCTGGGGTCCCTGGATAAGCTGATTAATCTACACCTTGCTACAACAAGGCCCCCAGAGATATCGGTCGCGTTCAAGAACGGTGTCAACCGCACTTACGTGTGGGTGTCACAGGGTCGGGGCGGGCCTGTGGGGGATCGCCACCTACGACGGCAGGCTGCGACTCTGTCCAAGCTGCAAGCCCAGATTACGTCTGGCCGGGCCTCCACCTACCAACCGGCCCTAATCCGGCTTTTGCGACACGCTCGGCAGAGCAAGGGGCTTGCAGTTGTCCCCGGTCAGGGGTCAAGCCCCCTCCCACCGCGTCTACAAGCACTACTTGCGGCGCGGAGCAACATTAGCGGCATGCAATGGAGCCAACTGCGGGAGGGTTTTGGAGGACGGGACAGCTGCTTTGCTAGTCGCGAGACCATGCGGGCGGCGGCTACGGCGGTATCGAAGGAGCCGGGGCGACAAGTGCGGACGGACGAGCGAGGAGCCCACTTAGTCGACTTCCACAGCGCTCTCGAGTGCCTTGCGGAAGAGCTGTGGACGTCTGACCAGTGGGTGGACCGATTTGTGCGGGACGGCACAGGGGCTAAGGTTCCGCACACCGAGGTTTTCGTGCCAACCCCGCCTGGTCAACCCTACACCCTGCACTCTGATTCGACAGCAGATTTACATCTGTGTGTCGGGTTAGACAAGGGGGGGCGCGGCACTCCCACTGCCAAGCTCGTGGCGACGGTGGCTAATCAAGCACGACCCCAGAGCCGTTCCAACAGCATACTGATGTCAACAATGCCTTGCATTCGAGATGACAACGCTGGGCTCCATGAGATGATTGGACCGTGGGTTGTGGAACTTCAACGGACGCTCACGCGAGGCGTGGCGGTGGGCGGTACTCTCCGGGCTGTGCGGCTCATTTGGACGGGCGACCTGGCGTTTTTGTCAGCTTTTGTTGGCCATGCGGGGGCCACGGCGCGGTTCCCGTGTGTGTTTTGCCCCGCTGTGAGCCGACCAGGTCCCCTACACGCGGAGTTAATCGCCAAGTATGGTACACTCCAACGGCCTGACGCTCCTCCCGCGGACCTGCGGACCCGACGACAACTACAGGAGGCGATGGAGGCCTTCCACGCGTGCGACAACGACGGACTTCCGCTGCCGTTGTCACCGTGGCAGCATCTCTCCATCGTGAAGTGCCCACTTATGGCAGTATACCCTGCGGAGATTGCGGTCATCCCCTTGCACGCAACACTAGGGGGCACGCTGACCCTCATCGACTTGGGATTAGAGGCTGTCTACGAGGCCAAGGGGGCAGCTGCGTGTATCGAAGCTGCAGAATCGCTCGGGCGGACCCTTTTGGAGGATATCCGTGTCAGCCCTGTACCCTACCATGGCGGCGCCCTGGAGGGGCGCGAGTGCCACCGCACCTCTGCCAAGTACCCTCTGATTTGTGACGCCCTGGCCCCCTACCTGGCGGTGGACAAGCTGGCCTCCCTGCGCGCTGGGTGGACCGATTGGGCGGCAATTGTGGGGACGCTGAACACCGCGTCTGACGTGCCATTGGCGGAGATCGAGTCGTTTACGCGACTGGCTCGAGGGTTGGTGCCCCCTCTGCGGTCGGCCTTCCCCTGGCTAAATGTAACGCCGAAGTTGCATGCCATCGCTCACCACGCGCCAGCCTTTTTGTGGCGGTTTGGCTCCCTGGGCGCCTACGGGGAACAAGCGCTGGAAGCGTGGCACGGCTTCTTCAATTTCGCGCAGGCACGATGCTCGGCCGACTCCTTCCTAGGGGCGTGTAAGCGCCTGGTGGAGCAGGCGGCGCTGCAGCGCCAGCCGGGGGCTACCTCAGCCCTGGAAAACGGGCAGCGGCGAAAGCCAGCCAAGGCGGGGGCGCGCCTGGCGAATCGCCCGGACGACGGGCGCTTGCGCGGGAATAAGGACGCCCAGCGGCACACAGTCGGCGGTGACACTCGAGCGGACGACGAGATGCGCCAATGGGCCCAGAAGCGGGCGGGCAAGGCCAAACGCCGTGTAGATGCGTTCACCGCGCGGGACGAGGAGCGGCACGACTCAGATGATGAGTACTCGGATAGCGAGCTGGTGGGTCAGGGTGGGGACATCGACCCAGTGGCGGCCCTTGTGATAGCCTAGATTTTTCTATGTTTTTTCCACCCTTGAGCTGTGCATACGGACCGCTCCCCCGCGCATTGTTTTTTTTTTTCGAAGGGTGCCCGTTGCCTGGTCTGGCGCGCCGACGAGAGCGGCTCCACTGGGCGTGACTGGTGTTGCAACGATGAGACAAATACGCTTCAGTCCACCTCGTCTTCCAAGCTATTCGTGAAAAGGACAACGGCCACGTGGACCGTCGGGCCGCTTGACCAGCCCTCTGAGCAGACGAGGATGGAAGTGAAGCTTTGCACCCCCCTCGAAAGGTCGAAAGATGACTTCCGGGGCATGTAGTTGGAAGGAGTTAAGTAACTGACCAATGTGATGCCGTATCGGTGTTCGACAGTGAGTGGCTCCCCAATGGGATCCTCTCGCTGCTCGGCTGATCTTGGAAAATTCCTGAAAATCCACATGTCCGGGGGGGTTGTGCCGGGGGTTGTACGCGTACAGTGACTTCCTGCCGTAAGATCGCCAGCCACATGATAGCTTCCGAAATGACCTGCGTCTCCGCGTCCAGGAGGGGGCAATTTTTGAAACATGCAAGGATCTGATTACATCAACCCCGACCGTATATCAGGAACTCACTGTACAATGTTCTACAGTTCACTGGAAATCAGCTATTCCGCTTTCAGTCTCGTGCCACCTCGTCAGACGCTGACCATCCTGCTGGCCAAGTCCCCATCACGTGCTCCGTACGTGGTACATTTTCGCGACGATGTTCGACTCGAATGCCCCAATGAGCCAGGTGTGAGACAGAAAATCGCTCGTAAGAGACAGAAAATCGCTCGTACGAGACGAGAATGGGACATGTGAGACGAGAATGGGGCGTGACGGGCTCGCCCCAGCGGCGGTAGGCGGCGGCGGCGGCGGCAGAGGCGGCGAGGTTGTTGCCATTGGCGGGGGTTGCAGAAGCGGGCGGGGGGGAGGCCATCGTTGCCGGCCTAACGGGGAAGCCGCGTCGGGTGGGAGGGAGAAAGAGGGGCGGACGAAGAAGGAGAAGGGGAGAGCGACGAGGGGCGAGTGGAGTGACCAGTCGGGCGCGGCGGGGAGGAAAAGGAGTGTGGGCGGCCACCAAAGCGTGGGAGCGTCGCCGCCCCGTGGCGAAGGTGCTGGCTTTTATGTGCTTCCGCACAGGCGCGGAGCCACTGCACAAGAAAGCGTGGCAAGCCCGCATGATGCCAACGGTGCGCCCACGGGGAGTGGGAAAGCAAAATCACGCCAGTCGAGCGACCACGGTGACAAGAGCCTCGATAAACTACGTCCGACGAGCATGGCTACACGCCCCGTACGATGCCGATGGGAACCCCGATTTGCTCGGCGTTGCGGGACGTCTGCGGACGAAGCTCGCTGGGATGTCACCCCTTCACACGCGGATGTCCTTTCCCACGAACGAGGGCGCGGTACAGCACTGTAAGGGAAAATCACCAGGGATTGGAAGGCCAATGAACGAGCAATGATGACTCATCCAATCCCTGAGTCGGGCTGAATTGGGCCTTGCTGGCACTCCCATCAAGTACACTGTGCGGCAGAGAATACCCATGTGGTTCCCGAATTCCCTGAATGTGAAAAGGCATGGCAGCGGCTGGTCAGTGTCCACGTCATGCCGGATCTCCATGGTCATCCGCGCCACGCGCGCGCCCGCCAGGGACACGGCGACGCGCAAGGCGCGCCACGGGCCCCGCGCTGCCCCAATGATGCAGCTGCACCGCCTTGGCGCGCCCCCGCGGGTGCGTACTGTATCCATATATAGGACAGTGCGTGGGATTGGCCGCGTCTTCGAACGGCCGACATCCCTGGCAGCGGTGGCAGCGGCTGCCGCCGCCTCGCGTCAGCCGTAGGAACAGGACCCCCCCTGATCCGCTCATCCGCGGGGTACAGCCGTGCGTTTCTCCCCAAAGCGTCCGGTGCGGGGCAAGCGCCCTCGCCCCCCGGGGCCGGCGCGAAGCGCGGTCCCCGTCCCCCGATGGACGTTGCGGCACGGGGCGGTTGCCACGCTTGCGTCGGCCTGCGCGCTGCGTCAGCCCCCCGCGGCCCCCGCCGGTACGTCAGCGGCGCCGCAGGGCGGAGGGTGCCCTTGGCGCTGGTAGCCGACACTCGAGCCGGCCGCCCTGGGACGGGGCGCCCGCAGGGGCCCCCCTGCGTGGCGGCTGACCCCCGCGCGGCGTGCCGCGTAGGGCTGTCATGCGACGCCACCACCGCGGCGATCGAGCCCCGCCCCCACCGACGCGTCTGGCACCGCAGGCCGCGCGATTGACAGTCCTACGCGGCGGCGCTTGGGCGCGGTCGACCGCCGCGGACGTGGTAGCAGTTGACGTCGAGGCCACGAAGGAAAAAAGCCCGCGCACCCGCGCGTGGCGCGTCTACGCAGCCCCTGGATCACGTAGCGGTACAGGCCCCGGCGCTGCACCGAGACCCCTCGCGGTGCGCATAAAAGCGGGGACTCCAGACCGACCCATCGAGTTGCGCCAACCTCCGCATCCCCCCACAACCCAAGCTGAAGCAGTCGACCGGAAGGCCTTTTGTCTCCCTCCCTCCTTGCCACCGCCGGTACTTTTGTCGACCGTACCCGCCCCCTGCACTCCACCTTTGTTGTTTCCCCCCTCCCCGTCGCCACCATGGCTGGCTCCAAGACCTTTTCCAAAACGCTCGTCGCTTCGTTGGCCGCCCTCGCGGCCGTCACCCTCGGCGCCTCCCTGCCCGCAGCCGCCGACGCGCAGGTGGCGCCGCCCTCCCCGCTGCCGCCGGTGACGTCGCGCCCTCCCATGCAGCCGCCGGTGGTCACGACCCCCCCCCGGCCGTCGCCAGTGACCTCGCCCATCCCGACGCCGAGCCGCAGGCCCGAAACCCTCTCCGCCACCGCCTTTATGGCCAAGTACTGCGACGACACGCCCATCCGCACCAACGTGACGGTGACGGCGGGCAATGCGACCATGGCGCAGCCGTGCGACCTCAACATTGCGTCGATGGGCGTGACGCTCAAGTTTGCCAAGGGCGCCAACCTCATCACCACCGCCGCGTTTAGCCTGTCGGCCGCCGACAACCGGGCGACGGACGCGGTGAGATCGGAAGAGCACACGTCTGAACTCCAGTCACGCCAATATCTCGTATGCCGTCTTCTGCTTGAAAAAAAA
>ENA-ORXC01001968-ORXC01001968.1-marine-metagenome-genome-assembly--contig:-NODE-1968-length-11547-cov-3.454926_pt1 | contig 11547 bp, 17 predicted proteins | sample MGYA00237865_ERZ511478 | MGnify/ENA metagenome assembly ERZ511478 | reverse complement strand
ACAGTTGAACTACTCCATCTTCGTGAGGATGGATCGGCTACGTGGTAAAAACGCCGGTGATTCAGGTCGTAGGATACCAAAATAGCGGGAAGACGCTTTTTGCTGAAAAAATGATTGAACAAGCGTCATCACACGGCATAAAGGTTGGCGTGATTAAGCATCATGGACACGGAAGACCTGACGTATATGATGAGAAAAAAGATACAGGACGCCATCGGAATGCCGGAGCCGTTGTCACGGGGGTTAGCGGTGGCGGAATGGTATCCATTCATGCAACGCAGGGAAGCGAATGGGAACTTGAACAGTTAATTCGTTTATACGATTCGTTTGATCTTGATCTTATTTTAGTGGAAGGGTTCAAAGAAGAGAGCTATCCAAAGATTGTGCTTTTAAGAAATAAAGATGATCTTCACTTGTTAAACAAAACGCACATCATTGGAACGATTGTGAAAGAACCTCACGATGTTTCGGTTGATAATAGCTACTTATATGATCAAATGTACGACTGTATAGAAGATGTGTTGAAGCATGTTAGGAGAGGGTAACAATGGAATATTATAAGATAACTTCTGAAGAGATTGATATTAATCAAGTAATAACTAGCGTGATCCGTCCTGAAGCTGGGGCAATCAACACGTTTATTGGCACGGTAAGAGAATTTACTGGTGAAAAGCAGACCGTTTCGCTACAGTATGAAGCCTATCCTTCTATGGCTGAAAAACAGCTGAAACGAATCGGAATAGAAATTCGCGAGCAGTGGCCTAATGTCCAAACGTCGATTGTTCATCGTATCGGAAAATTAGCTATTAGTGATATTGCTGTTGTGATTGCTGTCGCATCCCCTCATCGAGCAGAAAGTTATGAAGCGAGTCGCTATGCGATTGAGCGAATCAAGGAAATAGTCCCAATTTGGAAAAAGGAATACTGGACTGATGGACAAGAATGGATAGGAGATCAGCTTGAAAACACGGCATACAAAAATGGAGCACCGAAGGAGGAGAAAGAATGATTACTGTTCTTTTCTTTGCAAAACAGCAGGAACAACTTGGCTTGGAAAAGGTAGAGCGCTCTGAATCAAAGCTCCCTGTTTCTGAGCTGAAACAAAAACTGATAGAGGATTATCCTGAGCTTTCTCTTGCTCATACGATGACAGCGATTAATGAAGAGTATGCGGAAGAAGATCAAATCATAAATGATCGCGATGTTGTCGCGTTTATTCCACCGGTTAGTGGAGGCTAAGTATTAAAACACCCAAATGGGTGTTTTTTGTTTGAGAAGAGATGCTTTTCCTTTTCGCGGAATTATTTGAAATATCGCGGAATTGATGGGCGAAAAGGGTGTGATATCTCCGTTTCTCTTCGCTTTTCGTGAGATCCAGCTGCGACTCGCAGAAACTGCGATATTTCACTCTTTCACCAGAACACAAAGGGCGTGTTCTAGTTCAAGCGCTCCAATATCTCCGTTTCTAAACGCTCGTCTCCGCTTTTCATAGATCCAGCTGCGACTCGCAGAAACTGCGATATTTCACTCTTTCTCCAGAACACAAAGGGCGTGTTCTAGTTCAAGAGTTCCAATATCTCCGTTTCTAGACGCTCGTCTCCGCTTTACTTAGATCCAGCTGCAATGGGCAGGTCCTCGATCGCTTCAGACGTACATCCGAACACAAAAACCGTGTTCAAATGTACGTCTTCCAGCGCTTGTCGGACCTAAACGCCCACTTCCGCTTTACTTTATAACCTACAAATCGTGATTGGGCAGTCTTCGCAGTGGATGGCGCAGCGGAGGAATTCGAGGTTGTGGATGGTGATGATTCCTTGTTTGACTGAGACAATGTTGGCTTTTTTTAGTTCGCTTAGAATGCGGTTGACGCTTTCTCTTGTAAGACCGCAGAAGTTGCCTAATTCTTGATTGGTCAGGGGAATGTCGATTAGGATGTCATCGTTTTTCTTGACGCCATATGTATTGGATAGACGAATTAAAGTAGAGTAGAGAGCTCCTTTTTTTCCGTGTAACAATAGATCTCGAAACTTAGATTGGTTTTTTCTAAAGTTCTCACCCATGAATTTCATGAACTGTGTGGCGAGGATGGCATCGGTTGTTAATGTTTCTTCAAGGTGGGCCTGTTTAACGAAGGTAGCTTTTACTTTATCAACCGCCCAAGCATTTGCAGAAAAGTTAAGCTGCCCTGTATAAAGCGCAAGTTCTCCGATAAGATCACCAGGCTGACAAATTTGAAGCGTTAGTTCTCTGCCTTCGGAGGTCAGTTTGTTTAATCGCACGTTTCCAGACTGTATAAGAAAAAGCCGATCCGCTTTCATCCCATCCATATAAAGTGGTTCGTCTTTTTGAAATGAAATTGATTCGCCTTCTTCAGCAATCCACTTTTTTAGTGCATCAGAGTTGATCGTATCTTTTTTCATTTTCAGCCTCCCTGGATCAATTTACGTACTATTATCCCACGTTACCTTTCTCCACTACAACCATCATTTCCTTGTATTTGTCATATTCTATGTTATAAAGCATATAAAAAAACCGGCATTAGCCGGTTAGAAAATAAGGACAAGTGCTCCTACGATAAAGCAATAAATGGAGAAATAAATCAAATTACCTCGAGCCATAATATTCATAAACCACTTTAATGAATAGTACGAAGCTGTAAGGGATAATAAAAAGGCTATAATATAAGGGATAAGCATATCTCCAAATTGAAGGTCGCCAATGCTGAGAATCATTGACCCTACGCTTACTGGAATAAACAATAAGAATGAAAAGCGTAGCGCAGTTTCTTGCTTCATTCCAAGTCCCATGGCGGCTACAATCGTTGCACCAGAACGACTAATCCCAGGAATTAAGGCGACAGCTTGAGCTAGCCCAACAATTAGCGCATCTTTAAAGTTAAGAGCGGATTCGCCTTTTGATCCACGCAAGTTACGAATAAGCCATAGCGCGATACCCGTAATGATCAAGGTTGCTCCCACTACTTTAAGCCCCTTTAATTGTTCACCAATGAAATCTTCAAATAGTAAGCCTAGAACCGCTGCAGGAATCGTTGCAACGACAAGGTAAACGATGAACATAAATTCGCTTTTGGACTCTTTATCTCGAGAGACAACGTATCGTACCCCATGAGAAGTGAGGCGAATTAAGTCATTGCGGTAAATAAGAAGAACCGCAAGTAATGAGGCAAAGTTCATTAAAATTTCAAAACTAAGTCCTTTAATTTCTAGCCCAAATACTTTTTGTGCTATGACAAGGTGTCCACTTGATGAGATTGGAATTGGTTCAGTGAAGCCTTGTAGTAAACCAAGAAAAGCGTATTTAAGTAATTCCAACAGTTCCATGAGTAATGCTCCTCCAGTAATTGTTACAAGATAAATTGACACATGTAACCATTAAACACCAGTCCTTCCATTTTTGTAAAGGGAAATTTTTAGTCAAGTTACATAAAAGAGTATTCGCTGATGAATGCTGATAAAGGGGGCGAATTTAGACAAGTGGAAGGAGGCAGATACATGGGCGGAGAAAATCGTCAGTTTACACCTGGACAAAAGGCGCCAAACAATGGAATATACATTGAAATCGGAGAGACAGGTGGAATGGTTAAAGATCCGAAACAAATTGAACTTCGTGCCGGTGAGCAGTTCCCTGAGTGTTCAAATCAAAATCGGAAGTGGTCAAGGGAACCTAAACCGCATCACTAAGCCATAAAATGAGATTGCACAAAAAAACAAGCGCCGCTAGAGGCGCTTGTTTTTAATGTTCAGCAGGGTCGGAGATGAGACCTTCTCCTACTACCATTGCCGCAACGGCTAATACCACTCCAAAAAGAGATGCGGCTCCAAATTCATAATGGCCGCCTTGCATTGATGCAAGTACGTAGAAAATCATGTTACTAAGTAGAAAACCCCAAATAATTGCCCATAAATAACGCACGAAATTCACCTCATTTGTAAACGTATTCTATCAAATATCATACCACAAAACTGTCGCATTCAACATCTATCAATTTTAATTCATCGAATAAATTAGCCACGATAAATAAGTCGCAAAGGATGTCCAAAGGAAATAAGGGACTAATAACCAGCCTGCCACTCGATTTTGTCTGCCTGCAAGAAAGATAAGAATGAGCGTTGTAATCGCGATAAACAGTGCATCCATAAAGGTTGCAAACAGCGCGTGAAGATTAAATTGCAAGTAACTAAACGCTTGATTCAATATGTAGTTAATACCCAGTAGTGAAATGTACTCACTATTATGGCGATTAAAGCCGCGTTTTTGGTAGACAATCGCTGTCGATAATGCGATGAAACCAAAAATAATTGCCCAAATCATGCCGATTACGGAGCCGTCTGGTGTCCAGTCTGGCTTTGATAACGAGGTATACCAATCGGCGTCAAAAGGAAATAGGAAACCAGAAATACTAAAAAGAAGGTACACAGCTACAAAAACGAGAATAGTTGATTTTTTCATTCTTTATCACCACCTTCTTTTCAATACCCAAAAATATCCTAACTCATGCAAAGGTATAGTTGGAAAAACGCAACATATAATGGTGGAAGGGGTTTTTATCATTTTTAGTAAGTAAAAAGGGGAAATTCCCGATAAATAGGCGCTTCACCCTTTCTTCCAAATGCCACTTGCATACGTTATACAGAAAGTGATAAAAGGGCGAGGGGAGAGTATGTGTATTCGTAAACGAGCCTATCAATTAGACGGGGAGTGGACGATCGTTCTCGTCCCTGAACGGCCTAACGGGTTTGGCATTTTCATAATAGGTGGTCTAACTCATTTTGTAGACGATAATACGAGTTTTTGGTTGCAAAATCACACCCGTCAAGGAATGATTGCTGATTTTCTTGATGCGGGCTATACCGTATACACAAGCAACTTGTATGGTCGGCACTGGGGTTCACCAAAAGCTGTGAAATTAACGGAAAGAATCTATAATCTAGTGCATAAACAAGAAATTCTTAATCCAAGGATCCATGTCGTCGCAGAGGGAATGGGGGTTCTTGCTGCGAATGCTTTCTTAAACAATCGTCAACCCCTCATTCGTTCAGCCGCACTATTCAATCCTAGTTTTGATGTGAAAAGTCTTGTTCACCAAGAAGAGCTGAATCGACTCTTTTATAAAAGGTTAGTAAAGGAAATGGCTCGAGCCTATGAAATTCAAAGTGAAGAGGTTATTTCTAAAATAGAAGAAAAAGAAATGATAACGTCCACTTGTCCGATTAAAGTATGGCATCATTCGCTTAAAAGTCCATACTCGCTTGAACAAATTCGAGTGTATGAACGTGTTCAGAGGGAAATTGGCTATCCCATTGAACTTGCACTATTAAGCGATAGTTATCAATCCCTAGGTAAAAAAATGGTTCGCTTTTTTCAAGAACATGAAAAGCTCTAAGTAACTAACGCTTCAGTCTTGTAATGTCCATTGCTGGATGATGCCCGTATAAGATAAGATCTTTAAGGATTTCAGCACCAAGCATACTGTAAACTGTACCGTTTCCACCATAACCAAGCATAAAATAGACGCCGTCATATTTAGGATGCTTCCCAATGTAAGGGAGACCGTCTTTCGTTGAGCCGAAGATGGCACTCCATTCAAATGCAATTGACGTTTCAATGGAGGGAAACAGTTCATGCAGTTTATTCAACAATTGCTGACCTTGCTGTTCTAGCTTTTCTTCTTTATTTAAATTGGCATCCAATCCACCAATGAGGATACGGCGATCTGGAGTTGTCCTTAAATAGTAGTATGGGCGATCCGTTTCCCAAATGAGTGATTGGTTGTGCCAACCAGGAAATTTGTCAATGGGTTCTGTTGCGATTGTATAGGTGCGCTCTAGTAGGGCGCCTTTTGTTTTGGCAAACTCTTGTGTTCCATAGCCAGTTGCATAGATAACGTGTTTCGTACGAATTTCTCCCTTTTCAGTTTGGAAAATTAGTTCTTTATTATGAAATTGGTGAGAAAGCACTTCAGTATGTTCAAATATGTTAACACCTAGATCGGCTGCATGACTTGTAAGAGCTAGGGCGAATTTATAGGGGTTTACTTCTGCCTCGGCTTTCGTGTAGATTCCCGCAGGTGCCTTGAAGGAGTAGAGGTTTTCAATGGCAGTAGAATCTAAATAATCAGCGTTAAAACCATGTTCTATTAAAGCATCGTACTCCTTTTTCAGTTTTTTAGCATGGTGTTCATTACTTGCGTAATAAAGGCTCTCCGCTCGCTTGAAATCGGTTTTTTCTTTTAAAGTGGCGTTATACTTATCCAGTTCATCAATTGCCTTTAAACAAAGCTTATAGAAATAGACAGCTTTTTCTTTTCCAAACCGGTCGATAAGGTCTATTAACATGGCGTCATTAGAAAATTGGAGAAGACCAGTATTAGCAGAAGTACTTCCAGAGGCAATTGTATCTTTTTCAATTAAAACGGTATCGATATGGTAGTCTGCAAGCATTCTTGCCATAACTGATCCTGACATTCCTCCACCAATGATTAACACATCACATGTAACGGTGGTAGTAAGTTCTGGAAATGATCGTGCCTTTTCTACAGTTGTTGGCCAAAATAGATTTCCGTGATGTAGCTCCATGATAAAAATCCTCCCTTTTCAATCAGCGACAATGATAACGCTATTAGAATGATCGTACTGAAAGAAAAGTATTCTTAAAGAAGTTGAGGTGGGAATATGAAGAAAGTGTTTATAACGGGTGGGTTAGGGTTTATTGGTTATCATTTAACCGATTTTCTTTTAAATAAAGGAATTGAAGTCGTAGGAATCGATGGGAAAGTAGAGGAAAGAAGAAAAGCTGAATATGAGATGAAAGAAATGATGCTTCTGAGAAACGCGAATTACAAACAAATAAACAGTCGGATTGAGGAAGCTTCCTTAGATCATCTATCGAAAGACTGTGATACGATTTTTCACCTTAGTTCTCCGAAAGTTATAAATATGAAACAAGGTTCAAAAATGATTGAAAATAGTCTGGATTGTACTCGAAACGTAGTGGAAGCTTCCAAAGGAAAAGTGCTTGTTCATTTATCGAGCACAGAGGTATTTGGTACACGGTATGGAAGTATTACGGAAAGAACGCCTCATCATCCTCATTCGAATGTTGGAAAGCTAAAATCAGCAGAGGAACACATTCTTCTGAATAGAAAAAGTGATATCGTAAAAATTTTACGTCTGCCGCTTGTATATGGTCCGTGGCAACCGTCCCATCATGTTTTCCAACACTATTTCTTACATCATAAGCTTCCACTTAAATATGAGGAAGAAGGGGTAAACGCTCATTTCGATGCTGTATATGTAAAAGACGTTTGTGAGTCCATTTATCAAGCCGCAATACGGCGTGAACAGTCAGAAACGTTCAATCTAACGAGTGGAAGAGAAGGAGAATGGCAAAGAGGAGTCGAATGGTGTATAGGAGATTCAATAGACTTACATGGTGAAAAGAAACTAAGGTGTGGGATTTCAAACAAACAATGTGCAAGTAAGCTTGGTTTTACAAACATCACGTCTATTGAAGAAGGACTGCACCAACAGCGTCTGCACACTGAAAAAATGATCGCATTTGATCCTTCAATCTACTTAACGTAATTTCACTGACTGAGAAGGGAAGATTCTGGATGATTGAAAAAACACTTGGTAATTATGATGTACATGATTCCTCTCATGGCCTTCAAGCTTTAAAGGAAACGAGGGAAAAACTTCTTTCAATGGTAAGTGACATTGAATTTCAGGAACTTCACTATGGATACTCAAGTTTTCCTACAGTAGGGGCTTATTTACTTCATATTGCACAAATCGAGCTTTGGTGGGTGAAAAATGTGCTGATGGGTGAAAGTGTAACAGAGGAAGAGAAAGAGCGGTACTATTTTCAGGAAGCACAAGTCATCGCTGCACCTGATGACAAAGAACTTTCCTGGTTCTTAGCTCGTCTTGCCGAAGCTCGTGATTATATTCGAGCGTATTTTAATCAGTTATCAGACGTGGAATACCGGAAGCCTGGACCAGAAATTACGATTAATGGGGAAACGCTTCGCTATTCTCCTGAATGGATTATTAGCCATTTAATTGATCATGAAGCTTACCATAGAGGACAGGCTGCAATGGTATTGAAAATGGTTTCCGGACAGCGAGAAGCATGGGAGCATTTCAATACGCCGTATTTGTCGTTATAATAGAGGGTGAGCCTTTTAGGCGAAAGTGAAATAGGAGTGAATGAAATGGATCAAAACATGAGATTTATGCAAATTGCAATGAAGTATTTACCTGAAGCGAAACAATCGCTCGGTGAACAGGACATTGAACTTGATCTTGAAAAAATGCAGCCGCTACTTCAGCTCTTTCTTAAAGCGATGGAAGATGCTTATGAGCTTGGAAAGCAGGATGCACAGGAGTAAGGAGAGTATAAAATGGGCCGTAAAGCTTTCTGGATCTGGTTTGTCCCACTTGGTGGCTTATTGATAGGCATCTTGATTGGCAGTTTTAGTTTAATGGTCATCTCTGGTATCTTATTATTTATTAGTGCGGGAAGCATGCTGTTTCTTTCCAAATGAATTGAAAAGACGTGAAGCCACGTCTTTTCAATTATTTTACGAATAAGTTTAGCAATGACCCCATTTGTTTTACCATAGGTGTGATTTGTTGAACTGTATTCATCATTTTAGGAAAGTCATATTGGCCGTTTTGCTTTTTGAACTGGTTCATAAATGGCTGCCCACCTGGATATCCCTGATAAGGGCCGTATGGTTGTTGGTAGTAAGGATGGGGATAGTAGGGCTGCCCATCGGGATGATAATTTTGCCCTTGATAGGGTGGTGGATAAGGCGGATAAGGTGTGAACGGCTGTTGCTGATACGGTTGATAGCCAGAGGGTTGATGATAATATGACTGTTGCTGATAATACGGATACATCCATCTATCCTCCTTCAATAAAGTTTACTTATAGCTTAGCTTATGAAGCGCGCGCGCAAAAGGTGTGTGCTAGGCAGTCAGGTAGACAAATCATTCAATATGGCTTAAAATTAGTACCAGCTACTAAAGATTGGTTTTAAGTACGAAAATATCCTATAAAGGGGAAATTCAAGATGAACGCTGGTTTACTAGGTGTAGGACATTATGTACCAGAACGTGTATTAACCAACCACGACTTAGAGAAAATGGTTGATACATCTGACGAATGGATCCGCACTCGAACAGGTATCGAGGAAAGAAGAATCGCAGATGATGATATGAATACATCGGATATGGCTTATTTAGCTTCAAAAAAAGCACTTGAAGATGCTAATATAAAAGCGGAAGATCTGGACCTTATTTTAGTTGCGACCGTAACGCCAGACTATCCATTTCCATCAGTTGGCTGTTTGCTTCAAGAGAAACTAGGAGCAACAAATGCTGCTGCAATGGATTTAAGCGCAGCTTGTGCAGGTTTCATGTACGGCATGATTACAGCTGGGCAGTTCATTAACAACGATACTTACAAAAACATCCTAGTTGTAGGAGTTGAAAAACTTTCGAAAATTACGGACTGGGAAGATCGAAACACCGCGGTTCTCTTTGGTGATGGTGCTGGTGCTGCAGTCATTGGCCCAGTAACAGAAGGAAGAGGGATCCTTTCATTTGAACTTGGTTCAGATGGGGCGGGTGCCAAGCATCTCTACCAGGAGCCAAATGGCTTTATGGCAATGAACGGCCGAGAAGTGTTTAAGTTTGCCGTAAGACAAATGGGTCAGTCAGCTATTAATGTGATTGATAAGGCCGGTTTAACAAAGGAAGATGTTGATTTCTTAATTCCTCATCAGGCAAACATCAGAATTATGGAAGCATCCAGACAACGACTGGAACTCCCAGTTGAAAAGATGGCAACAACGGTGAAGAAGTATGGAAATACATCATCATCGACCATTCCAATTGCGCTTTCAGAAGCAGTGGAAGAAGGTAGAGTGAAGGATGACGATGTTGTGATTCTTGTTGGTTTCGGAGGCGGTTTAACTTGGGGAGCCGTTGCCCTCAAATTAGGACGCTAAAAAGGTAGTAGTGAAAAAAGGAGCGCTGGTATAAATGAAGAGAAGAGTTGTTATTACCGGGTTGGGAACGGTTTCCCCACTTGGAAATTCATTAGAGGAAACGTGGACAAATGTATTGAATGGTGTTTCTGGGATCAACCCATTAACTCGTTTAGATAAAGATCAGTTCGCAGCAAAAGTTTCAGGAGAAGCGCTTGAATTTGATCCGGAAAAATTCATGGACCGTAAAGAAGCTCGTAAAATGGACAGGTTTACACAGTTTGCTGTAGCCGCTTCTCAAATGGCTGTTGAAGATGCTGGTTTAAAGATTAATGAAGAAAATGCTGAGAGAGTTGGCGTTTGGATCGGATCAGGTATAGGCGGTATGGAAACGTATGAATCACAATTCCGTACGTTCATGGATAAAGGCGCTCGTCGCGTTAGTCCATTTTTCGTTCCGATGATGATTCCAGATATGGCGTCAGGTCAAGTTTCCATTATGCTTGGAGCAAAAGGAATTAACTCATGTACCGTAACTGCTTGTGCTTCAGGAACGAACTCAATCGGTGATTCGTTTAAAGTGATTCAGCGAGGTGATGCGGATGTGATGATCACCGGTGGATCTGAAGCGCCGATTACAAGCATGAGCGTAGCTGGATTTGGTTCAATGAAAGCACTATCTACAAATGCTGACCCAGCATCTGCAAGTCGCCCATTTGATGCAAACCGTGATGGGTTTGTCATTGGAGAAGGTGCTGGTATTCTTGTCATTGAAAGCCTTGAGTCTGCAGAAAAACGCGGTGCAAAAATTTATGCAGAAATCGTAGGTTACGGTTCTACCGGTGATGCGTATCACGTTACGCAACCTGCACCTGAAGGTGAAGGTGGCGCAAGAGCCATGCAACAAGCAATTGATGATGCAGGCCTTTCTCCAACCGATATTGGCTATATTAACGCACACGGAACAAGTACAGATTATAACGACAAGTTTGAAACTGCCGCGATTAAGTCTGTGTTTGGAGAGCATGCTTATAAGCTTGCTGTTAGTTCGACAAAGTCGATGACTGGTCATTTACTTGGAGCAGCAGGCGCGGTTGAAGGTGTATTCTGTGCAAAGGTGTTAGAAGAAGGAATTCTTCCACCTACGATTAACTACGAAACGCCAGATCCAAACTGTGATCTTGACTATGTGCCAAATAAAGCCCGCAAAGCTGATGTGAATGCCGTTATGAATAACTCACTTGGTTTTGGTGGTCACAATGCAACATTGGTGTTTAAGAAATTCGTGAAGTAAAGAACGTAACCCCTGGGAATTCCCGGGGGTTATTTTTTTATCTGAAATATCTTTATTTCTAAACGCTCGTCTCCGCTTTTCGTGTCTAGCTGCAGTGGGCAGGGTCTCGATCGCTTCACCATTTCAAATGAACACAAAGACCGTGTTCTTTTGAAATGCCTACAGCGCTTGTCGACCCTAAACGCCCACTTCCGCTTTTCAGTGTCTAGCTGCAGCCTCCAGACACTCGGTCACTTCA
>ENA-ORXC01001967-ORXC01001967.1-marine-metagenome-genome-assembly--contig:-NODE-1967-length-11547-cov-5.176112_pt1 | contig 11547 bp, 13 predicted proteins | sample MGYA00237865_ERZ511478 | MGnify/ENA metagenome assembly ERZ511478 | reverse complement strand
GCCGCGGCGACCAAGACGGCGCCCGCGCGCCGAGAGGGGGGGCGGCGGCGGCAGCGGCGTGGCCGCGGCGGCACGCGCGGCGGCACGCGCGGCGGCGGCGCGCGGGCGTGCCGCGCGCCCAGTGCTGCGCGGCACAGCGCGGCGGGGGAAGCGCCGGGCCGCGTTTGGGGGTCAAAAATGGGAGAACGAATCTGAATGGAGAGCGACTACGGTATTGGACTCGCGTCCAGCCACCGAGTATTGGCAGACAGTCAGATGGATGTCCGAGTTCCGAGTGTGAGTTTCGCACAAACCGAGTATCAAGGGTGTGTATCCTTGATGTTTTGGGATGTCGGTGGGGTTGTTGGGAGCGCCCCCATTGTGGGGTCAACAGCGCATATTGCGCCCAGAGGCGCCCTATGAGCGCCCTGAGCGCCCTGAGCGCCCAGTGTGCGCCCCTAAACACTCTAGTGTGCATGGTACCCGGGCTTTGGCGCACCACCGGTCGCTGATTCACGGCCGGTCTCCACGGAGCACGATTTCTCCCAGACCTTGCTTGTGTTGCCATGTCATTGACACTGTCATTGCTGTTTGGAGGAAAACCAAGGGTCCTTTCACGCAGCAACCGCAGGGTCTGCCGTGCCAGAGTCGCCGCCCCCGCGTCGCGCGCGGGCGCACCGCGCGGCTCGGAATTCCGCCCACCTCGCTCCCCGCGTGGCCGCCTCTTGCACGCGCCCACCGGCACCGGTACGCGCGCTGCGCGCGGGCATTGGCCGCCACCTGCGGCGCGGTGGCAGTCGGTTCGGCGTTTGGGGGATGCCGCGTGGCGCCGGCGCTCCGTGCCCGCGGCGGCGCCGGGCGCTGGGGCGCTGCGCCGGCGCTTTGGACGATGATCCTGCGGGCGGCGCCGCGCGGTGCTCCCCCCGCGATCGCCGGCGGGGGGGCGACGCGCGGGCGCCCCGTCGGTGGGGGCGGCCGCAGCGGACGCGGCAGCGCGTGGCGTCGGCGTGCGCGCGGCCACCGCGGTCGTGGCGGTGGGGGTGGTGGCAGCCGTCTGATGGCAGCCCACCGCTGCCCGTGGCGCCCGCCTGGTGCCGCGCGGCTGGCCGAGGCGTGTCCGCGCGCGCAAGCCCAGCGGTGGTCGCCCCGTTGGGGGCGTGCAGTGCGCGGCCGCGCCGTGCTGCAGGGGTCACGGCCGAGCGGGCGCGCCGCGCGCATGCATGGGGGCCGCGCGGGGTGCAGCTGGGCCCTCTGGACGAGGCCGCTGCTGCTACTGAATGGCAAGCACAGCGACCATGTGGGCGGTACTCGACCCTCATCCCAGGCCACTTCATCGCACCGGCACGACCCTCACAAGCCTGCGCTCTTTGCTTTCGCGCCAGGCTCGGTGAGAGAGGTGGGGCCGACGGTACACCGACCTCTTCTGCTCGTTGTTGTCGTCGCTTGTCTTATCCTGTTTTTGGTGGCGCACGGCGGCCTCCCAGTGGCGCATCTGTTCTTTCAGCTACTCGTTTCCATTCCGAAAACGAGCCGCCAGAAGAGCTGGCCGCGCCCGCCGTACGTGGGGAGAGCGTCGCGTCCCACCGCCTCGCTCCGCCGCCGCGGGGGCGCCGACGAAACAGCGGCCTGCCGAGGGCCCCGTCCCGTCCCGAACGGGCTCCACGCTTCCTCTCGCAGATGGCAGACACAGAAAAGGCCGTTGGAGAGTCGCCCGGACTACCACCATGGCTGGGTGTCGTCGGGTGCCGCAGCGGCGGCACAGCGGGGCCAGGACCGTGTAGCCACAGCTTTGGGCACGATCGGCAGCAGACAGCTGATAGCAGAGATCTGCAGGTGTTGAAAAGCGGCCCTGGTGTAAATATTGGTTCATGAAAACTTCCTCGCGTGACTGACACTCTGCACATGTGAGCAGTCCATGGCATTGAATCTGTCTCTCGGCGCACCCGATCTGACGCGGAGAGCAACATGTGCGCATTGTTATGCAGACTGTGTGCCTTGATGCGCTCCGTGAGACAGATGGCGTGCAGAGCAGCTACATTTTTCATGCACAAAGATGCGCCTGTGGCAGGAAATAAGCAGCTACCATTCTGAGCTGTGCTGCCTCTCTGCCACGTCTGGCACAGGGCCCGTTGCCGCAAGCGCAATGTATGTCGCATGCGACGCCCATCCGGCTGTCCGACCTCCCTACTTTCTCGGTAAGTGTGGTACTTTCCTGAAGCTTGCTACAGTGGTACGCACTGCCTTCTGGCCAAGCTGAAAGCGATTGTCCATGCGCGCACCTTTGTCTCTGCCATTGAAAGGCTATCTGTTGAGGTGGGCTATATCTGTGGTGCAAGCAACACACTTGCCTGGCGATGACTGGAATGTGGAAAATGATGTAAAGAAACCTGCTAACTCGACGCGAGAGAGCACGACAAGCCCGAAGAGATGAGCCAGCATCAAAAAGCAACCGAGGCACAGAAACACAGAAATCAAGAATAGAAAGGAGGTCGGCACTATCGCAGGGACACGTATCACGCACGGAAGCGCTGCGTTACGGGGACGTTGGGGGGGAAGGCTGGGTAGGCGGCAACAATATAGTCGCCACACTGTACGACACTACTGCTGGTGAACGTGCTGAGCTCCACGTTGGTCCTGAAGGTGCAGTAGAGTTGAACGACGGCGTCGGGGAACTGGCCATCAGGCCCACCTTGAGCATCTCCTGCGGGAGCAGCCCCAGCACGTAGTTTGTTGTCCGCATGGCTTTTAGGAGCAAGTTGTGCATGAAGACATTCGCCGCCTGCAAGGGCACTGAATCAAATGGCATGGAGTCCGCATCCGCGTCGGAGTGGTCGCAATAGCCGTGACCGGCGCCGTCCACGACCGCCATACCGTTCGGCGCCCCCGCTCTTTCATCAGGCATGGCGACAGCCGCAGCAGCCGCGGCTGTCGCCGGCGCGGCAGCAGATGGAAGTCTGCTGTCAAGCATCGTACTTTCTGCGGCCGCGTCGTCGGTTGACGCTGCCGCAGCAGTCAAAGCGGCTGCACCGGCAGTCACCGCAGCGGCATCTGCGGCCGCGGCAGCCACCGAAGCCGTCTCGATGCCGTCTTGGTCGCTCGGAAGCATTGCGGCGGCGGCAGCGGCCGAGGCAGCCACCGCGGTTGCCTCGTTGCAGAAGAGAGACTCGCTCATCTCCGCCGTCACTGCAGCCCCAGACGCCGCTGAAAAGGAGCCGGAACCCGTCCCCGTACCCACTCCCAAGCTTGGGGCAGAGCCGGCCCTCGAGCGGGCGCCCGACACGGAACCTGAGCCCAAGCCCGAGCCCGAGCCGATGCCTGTCAGCGCGGCCACGCCATCCACTGATCCCACGCGGGCGCCCGTGGATCCCACCGAGTTCGCGCCCAAGCCCGTACCAGTGCTCAAGCCAGGGGCACGTCCCAGACCCGTATCCGACCGCGCGGCCGCTCCCAAGTGTGACCCCGAACCGGCCCGGGCGCGGTCACACACAAACCCGCACGCGCACCCTCCACCATCCGCTTCCAAGTCCGAGCCCGCTGCAGAGGCTGGCAACGCCAGCATCTCCTTGGGATCCACTGGGTCAATGTAAAACTCGTACGTTCCGCCGGCTGTAACTTTTGTCGGCGAGCACGTGAGATGACGGCAGACCGCCTTCCATCCTTAACCGTTCAAAGCGGTACCGTCCATGACGATGGGCAGCATGACGAACACGGCAACGCCCCCGGCCGGCCACAGCGCGCACTGCTGCAAGGCCCGAACTTGGTAGTACGTCTTGAAGAGCGTGGAAGCCGCCTGATCTACCAAGACGGCAGTGACAGCCGCCTTGTTGGAGCGCCGTAGGGCGCTGGTCAACCGCGGCGTGCGCACAGTGCGGAAAGTCCGCTCCACAGGCAACTCGGTGTCGCACTCAGCATCCATGTTGTCGGCATCAAATTGTTGGCCGACAATTGCACCGCTACGCCTTCCTTCGCCATGTCCAGCGCGTCCGCCACCACGTGCTGTGCCGCCGCCGCGGGCACGGCCGCCCCGACGTGCAGCGCCCTGTCCACTTCGAGCCACTCCTCCACGCTGTATTGGAGACCCAACAGCAGCTGGAGCTGTAGGCGGCCGGCTGCGCCCACCGCGCAGCGATGGGGCGCTGGCCTCCTGACCAGACTCGCGCCCGCACAAAAAGTGGGGGCGCAGCACCTCGAGTCCCGGCGCAGATGAAGGGTCGGCATTCTCCGCCAACCGCCAATTGAAGACAAGTTTGAGCACGACAACGTCCTCCTCGCTACCTGCATCGCCATCCGGCCGAGGAGATAGGCGAGCGGAGGAGCACGCCGGCAGCGCCTTTCTCGTCTGCAGTTGGTCTCTAACAGCTCTTTCGACGAGGTCAGCCTCGTCCCGAAGGACGCCACCAGAGCCCGGTGCGGGATGGATATCGGAAAAAAAGATGAACTCCATCCGCACGCGCAGGTTGCGGCAGAGCCAGGAGTACAAGGCGGAGCGGGGTTTGAGCATTTTCAGCGTCGTGGCCGGGATAAGGGGCAGAGGCTGGTTGATGATGTGCTTTGACGACTACACGAGAAACAAGGCAGCCACAGGATAGAAGCAGTAGACGAATTAGATAGGTCCAAGCATGGGCATACCCATCTTTCTCGTGCATGCTCACGCGCGCCCACCAATCGATAAAAATCCCCACTGTAGACCCATCACCTGCAAGCGCTGTCCAAGTGGCATCTCCGAGTGGCAGCAACGATATACGTACCACGACACGACGGACGACGTCCAGGGTGCCGTCTGTCACCTTAAGCGCCGCGCATAGGAACGACCCCATGGCATCGATACCACTCGACTGCATTGATGTGCTCAAGTACGCCGCTAGCGCCGCGGTCTGCTGCTCGTTGTGCTCAAAAGCCAAGTTGCGGAAGTTCATGACAAGATGTACAATGAGAAGAAAGGGCATGTGGCATCCATTGGTACCGTCAATCGGCATCACAACCACTATGAGGCGGAGGATGAGCGAAAACGCCTCCGCAGGAGTCATGTCGGCCATTGGCTGCAGCCCCTTCTCGAGCAGCTGGGCAACTCCGGGCCCGCCACGGAAGAGTGTTCTTCCTTCCGAGCACGAGGAGTCTCATATCTCCCTCTCGGCGAGGTGCTCTCTTAAACGTACTGTTCGAGTCAGTGGCACGATCGTCGGTCCACCTGGTTGTAACGGGCTCAGACAGCGCGCCAAGCGTTGCGAGTGGCCGCCCAATAAGAACAAGTCGACTTCGTGCAGCGGCACGGCCTCAGAAACTGCTGCTGTACCGATGACGTCGTGGAGTTGCGAGCCGTCACGCAGTACCTGACGGATGACGGCTGGGCCAACGCTTGAGCTGGCGCACCGTGCCCCCACTGGCAATGAATTGGAGTCGTGTCGTGTGCGGCAATGGGAACGAATTTGAACCCCGCTGTCGGCAATACTGACTTGCAGCAGCCGGCAATGCTATCACTGCCACCATAGCGGGCCCGTGGGGAGGCACCGTTCTTCTTTGAAACAAGTACATGTGGTAGAAAGCCTCGGACTGGTGAATTCGGACAGATCATTGCACACGTCCTTGCGTCGCTCTCTGTCCAAAGACGCATGCCGAGCGCAGCGCTGGCGCTGTACCACGTTCTCAAGTAGCTCGGTGTCGAACACCACCGCGGTGTCAGCGGCAGTTACCGGGTGCGTGGACTGGATAAAGGTGGTCTCGTAGCGGGCTTCAATTCATCGAGCACACCCAACACGCGCTGGAAGGCTGATGAAAGAACGAAAGAGATGGGGGCTGTCTATGCCCAGAACAGCTATCAGTGTCCATGGACAGAACTAGACGCCAGGGGACGGCGTTCGTTTCCACACAAGTACGCTTCCGCTATGCTGCAGAGGACGATGACCGGAACGCCGTGGGTGTGTGGCGGGCAGAGTGGCGAAGGGCTAGACTCTTGCGTCTGGCTCTCGTAACAACCAACGGGATGAAGTGGTTCACGCACGGCTGCAGGTAGGCGTCACAGAGGAAGACTGACATGGACATACCAGCCGATATTGAAGCAGTACATGGGAGCCATGCACTCGAACGTCCTCTGTGGTGCGCGACCCCACACGTCCCGGCCCGATGATGAGCGCATACTCTCAGCATCAAGTCAAGCCGAACAAGGCATGTACCCCCTTCCCTATAGCAACTGCAAAAGCGGTTTCCAAACATACATCCGGAATTGGCCAACAAAAAAAGAGAACGGATCCCGGAATGCGCCCCGCGCAAAAAAGCACGGCGACTGGGGAACAAACCCGGCATGTCATTCACTGAAGGTTTGCCGCTGTTAGAGCATGGGGCAGTTGGCGGTGAAGAAGACGCAGGGTCAAGAAAAGTAGTAGCCGCTGCCGCCGTTCACTGAACAACCGCGGCCACGTGCAGAGGTGTACCCCAAAAAGACGAAGTCGTCGTTCTGATTCGAGTTATCAGACAGCGGAGCAGCACTTTGATGTTGCATACTCACTCTCCAGGCACGACCTCGTTGTCGGCCGCCTTGCCGACGACGGTCGAGCCAGCCGAAGCGGCATCGCCGGCATTGAAAGCCGCGGGAATTCCACAGGCCGAGACCGTTGCTGCCGTACCACTGGACAATGCGGCCGGCGAGCTGGCACCGGCGGAGCTCGCCGCAAGATGGCCACCCGATGGGCCTGTAGCCGGCCCCCTGTCGCTCACCAAGCCAACCGCCAAGTGGCCACCAGCAAATCCCGCCGTCAGCCCACTGCCAGCCGACGTCCCCGCGGCCGCCACGCCGGCCGCCAAACGCACCCCCGACCGCGTATTTGCCGTGGTCTGCCCCACGATGGCGACCATGGCGGCCGCCACTGAGCTGCCTCCGGCTGAGCCGTCCTTCGATCTGCCACTGGCCGCTCTCCCTCGGGCCTCCAAGGTTCCTGTAGAGTCCGACGTTGAGACACGTTTTGCCGATCCCGCCTCCGCGCCGCCAACGATGGACGCCCATGCTGAGCCTTCATCATGACAAGCAGCAGAGCGCCCGCGTGCTGAGCTCCTCTCAAGTGCGGCTGTTGCTCTGCCAAGTTAAAACCGCTGTCTGGCCTGTGGAGGCACCGGGGAGCGGGTCATCCTCGGAGCGCCCTCATCAGCTTGCGGCAACGGCGGCAACGCGCCGGAACGCAAAAAGACAGGAGCAAAAGTGTAGCTGTGTGAATGCCCCGCCGGCAGCTCGCTGGCTGCTCTGTCACTCTCGAAAGAACGCAGTCACGCGTCTCCCGACAAAGTGGTCGCGTCGCAGCCGAAGCTAGCGCTGCGGCCGCGAACCAAGAAAGCATGCTGGCCCGCTGCAACGCCCACGCGCACCCGGCGCACAGCTGGCGCCGCGTCGCTTCGCTGGAGACGGTGGCATCGAGAGGCGCTTGAGCCACGACCGGTGCGTACAGTTCGCATAATGGATCTACCCAGAACGCAGTAATTCGCAACGAGTGCATGATGACTGCGCAACAAGTGCCTCGACATGACCCGAAGGCTCCCATCAGTCTCGATGGGGTGAAGCACGTACCAGTGGTAGCGAATGCCACAGCGGGAGAACTGTGGAGATGCAGATGCCTCCTGGGGTGTGCGCGATGCGGGATGCAAGTCGCTGTCTTGCTTGAAAAACTCTCTGACCTCTGACTCTGTCACCGTGGGTGCCGTGCGCAGCACGCAGTTAAACGAGCGCGACATATTTCCATGTACGAGAATGCTAGTAGTTCTGTTCGAGGCTGTCTAATGAGCCTTTTAGGCAACAGAATTGCTATTGCCGCTCGAATTGGAAGGTTACTCGTTGCCGAGTGCCAGCGGGAGCCTAAGTGTCATATTTTCAGAGCTCTTTTAGTCCTTTTGAGCCGGAGGGCTGATGAGTGCTTCTGTTCGAGAATGACTTTAGAGCTATTGGAATCGTGGACATGTCCTAGTCAACCGTTTCTGAACTGACCGGCGGAACATGCACGCCACGCAGCCGAATGAAAGAAACCGCTCCGGTGCTGCTCTGTTGACGGCCCCGAAGCGAGGCCGCGACGGCCCGATGGCCGACCTCCGCCCCCCCACCCCCCTCCGTTCTCCTCACTCACTCGCCGCGCTTCTCAACGATGTCGGGCTGCTGGCGACTTGGACTGCGGTCTCCACTGGCGGCAATCGAGGCACCTCCACGATCGTCAACGTCGATCCGGTCTCCACCGCGATGAGGTTGTTGTTCTGTCGTCATCTCTCTCGTCGTCGCGTCTTCCAACATTCGGCCGCAGTTCTGGGCGCCGTCTCCTGAGTTCTTTTGTAACTGCGTCCTCCGCCCCCTCTCGGCCGCAATGGCCGCCGCCGTCGCGGACACCGTCGTCTTCATTGTCGTATACAGCGACAGTTCCACGTACGTCGCAACTGCGAGCTACACGATCAGTTCCACTTCCGTCCCGACTTTGGGTTGCGCACCTGGCCCAGTCATCAACTCCGTCATTTGTGCCACAGAGGTCAGTGCTATCGTCGGCTCCGCCATCTGCTTCACCGTCGGCTCCAACGTAAGCTGCACCACATTGGATGCCGCCGAGGCTGGAGCGAGGCCCCTACAATGTCAGCAGAGCGGCTTGCATTGTCGCCGCCACTGCCGCCATAGCCTTCTCTCCTCTGGCTGTCGTCGACGTGGACTGTGACTGCCTGATGGCTGGCCTGGAACGTTTTCGTAGTGTGCACCGTTCGTATCGTTTATGGATCCGGAAGACTCGCACTGAACGGCGGGAAAACCTCGCGAGGTAGGAGAGCTTTCCATTCCGAATAGAGCAAGAAAAAAGTGACGTGTTTGTAGCACCTTATTGTGGCGTTCACGAAAGAAAAATGTGGTGGAAGATATTCCGTGTGAGGCAACACCCGCGCAAGTGGCGTACGAGGTCGGCTGCAGCACGTCGACATGCCCATGCAATAGAGTGGCCATGAGCTGTGACAAACACAGCATAGCTCCGCACGAAGAGGCCCTCGGAAACTTTGATTATGTTTTCTGAGTAGAGTTCGCGCAACCAGGCCCAGGGGGCAACGGCGGTCAAAAAAAGCATGCGGCTAGATGTCGTTGTCGAGTACATCTTGCTTGCGCTTTGAAACGGTCTAGCGGATGTTGTTGTGGAGTTCATCTTGCTTGCGCTTTGCAGCAGTCTAGCGGATCGCGTGGGCTCCCAGCTCGTTCGTGCAGGCTCCAAAAAACGTCAAAGTGTCGCAGTTCTGTCTGACGTATGTACTTTTCAGTCTTCTCTACAAACTGATGGACAAGCTACAGGCTCACATGCGCCACGGCTTGGCACCTACGCAACACCCTACAGCTCGGTGGTGCCGACAGCTACCGTACCCAGAAGGCCGCCCCCGGTCTAGTCGATGTAAAACGCATCGCCCTCGTTGACCCATCGTTTGCTCCTTGCCTGTCGGTGACTTCTGGCCGCGGCGGAAAAAAAAACAGCGTAACGAGCAGCCCAGACGCAACCAGTGCGCGCTAGCCGCATGGCCGGGGTCGGCGCCGCACCCGTGGGGGTGCGAGGTAGCAACACGAAGAGTTATTATCTGGGGGTACCAGCAAACGCAAGGTCTTGCGCTTCATTCCCGTCCCAAACTCATCGGCCATCACCGACTGCGCATGGCTCAAGGCGAGCACACACGCGGAGGCGACTGCCATCGGCCACCACTGCCGCGCACTGGGCTGCTGTTCAGCGAGAGGTGGGGAGGCGGTAGAAAACACACGGTAGCCGCTGGTGGACCAGCAGCGGTGACAGAGGCGGCCGCTGCTGCGACCACCGCCACCTCCCCACAGCGGCCGGTGGGCGCCACAGACGCCACTCCGTATAGTGTTCTCCATACACGTTCGGCGTTCTTCGCGGGGCTGCCAATCGGCCACCGCCCCGGCAGCTAAAAGAGAAGCGTGGTGGCCACCGGCCGTAGTGCTGGCTGCAGCTGCGGATGCCGACACTGCCTTCGCCATCTCCCATAGAGCGGACGGTAGCGGCCTCCGACTCCGCGACAGTGACCTTCGGCGATAGGCCGCCGGCTCCATTCGCAGTGTCTCCAGGCGGCCACCGGCGCGGGAGCGGTCCGCAGCGCGAGGGGACCGCCGGTCGTAGAAACGGCCGTAGAGGCGGCAGCGGCCGCCGGCGCCACTGCCCCCCCGTGAGCTGTCAGAGGCGTCGACGCGGTGCTCCCGAGCGCGAGCCATTGCCCTCTTGAGCCCCCCACCGGTAGCGACGGCATGTGAGAAGGTGGCGCTGCGTGGGGAAAGAAGAAGAGCCCTGTGGAGGTGGCCGGAAGGAACGACGAAGGCGACAGCGACGATGCAGGTAGTCAGCGGGACCAGGACACGATCAACCGAGGTGACGAGGGTGCTTCCCGGACGGTGGGGAGCAATAGGAGCCGGGGCACACTTCTGTTGTCGGTCACTGTCATTTGTCAATATGACCTCTCCGACTGACACATCTCTATCTTCGCAAAGGAATGCGATAGGAAAGCCCGCGAAAGCTGCTCATGCAGCCTGAAAGAAGGGACCCATTCCATCTAGGGATACTACCAGTGCGTGTGTTTCCTGAAATTCCATGAACACGGCTTGGAGACAGCGGAAGAGCACCTAGCGGCGCCTTATTGTGCACGATGATTGGAATGGGAGAAATTCTATGGCTTATACTAGACTGCTTGGAACTAGGGCGCAAAGAAGGGCACCGAAAAAGTCAAACGTCGCGCACGGAGATGAGTGACCCGTCTCCGTCAGGATTGAATCACTTTCGTCGGCAGCCAAAGAGGGGCATGCGGTTCTTTAGGGTGCGCGTTTGTCGTCCTCCTCGTGCTCGGCGTCATTGCCAGGCCCTACCATGGGTATTTGTTGATTGAGTATACCCATGAGTATCTAGATGTCGGCACCCATACTCGAGAGCCATTAGAAGGTGGGCGATTCCACCCAAGCTCGGGAAGATATATAAGAGAATACTCATGCGACAGCCAGAAAATAGTATCGAAAGTGGAAGCGGAAGCTTACAAACCTGCAAATCAAGGCGCCGCGGAGCTGCGACCATCCTCGCTGTCTGGTCAAGCAAATCGCTCGAGGCTGGAGCTCTGAAGCGGCCACATCAGAGAACAATCCGGTGAGACGCTTAGTTCGGCCAATCAGAGCTCGGATCACTCTTTCGGCTCCCTCCGTGGGCACTCTCCACCATAAGTTTGAACAGGTACGCCTGAGACGTCGGCGCGAAGGACTGCAAGAAGTCCACACAGCACTGACGCTTGAATGGACCATCCGCACTGCTGGTTGCTGGTCCTCGGGTGGTGCCTGTCGCACTTGTTGCCGCGGCTGGCCCGCCCGCGGGCCACTCACCAGCAGCCGACCTCCCCGCCGCTTTCCTTCGCGCCTCCGCAGTGGCCTCTTACCCAAACTCCGTGTTGATCCTTCGTTCTTGCGTCCTTTTCATTGTCTTCCCCGTCTTTGTGGCCTCTGGCTGCCACGCCTGGCCAGCAGCTCTGACCACCGTCTTTGGAGCGGTCGACCCCTCCACCCTCTCGTGCAACAGACGGCTCACCTTTCCTCCG
>ENA-ORXC01001966-ORXC01001966.1-marine-metagenome-genome-assembly--contig:-NODE-1966-length-11552-cov-6.049673_pt1 | contig 11552 bp, 8 predicted proteins | sample MGYA00237865_ERZ511478 | MGnify/ENA metagenome assembly ERZ511478 | reverse complement strand
AACAACATAATCGGTAGGCAGATGATACTTACTTTCACTATTTTTTTCAAAACATCTACTTTTAAAGAGTTGGGCTTACTTTTCATTGGCGAAAATACAGGATCGTTGTTATTCATATTTAAAGATATTGTTAGCTTATTATTAATTTTCACAGTATGTACAACAAAGGTAAGAGCTAACTTAGGCAGTCACGTACTACAGATGTACGACATGTGATACTCTTATAATATACAAATGGAGGGTTGGTATCCACAATACCGGTGATATAGAGCATGGAGCGGCGATGAATTATTCTTCAAGCCTGTCCCGCTGAATGGTTTTGGATATGTACATAATGATGAATCCAATCATGATAAAGGAGATTTTAATCATGAATGCTATCAAGGGCCCTGCAAACTCTAAAAATGATAGAAAGCTTAGCCTCAAGCCGACGATAGATAATATAATAGATAAAAAACCCAGCAGAAGGAATATGTAACCTATGACAGTAACTAATGGCTTATCCATGCGTATCAAACGCTTATTTAGAGCAAATGTTGACAATAATATCTCACAAGACAACAAAAATATATTGGGTTGACCAGAGAAACCCTGACGTAAATATCTTTCACCTTTTATTATTGTTCCGCCTAACTAAACGTTATTTTCACTGAAAGTTTTTGACACTCACTAAAAGGATATCATATTTGATTCTTTTTCAAACAAACTCAACATTTGAAGCTTTCAAAAGCACAATTCAAGGCAATATTTGAAACTTACTACAATCCATTGTGCAATTTTTGTTCTAAATACTTACAGGATAGAGGTGATATAGAGGACGTCGTGCAAGAAGTTCTGGTGAAATTATGGCAAAACCACCATAAAATAGAGCTACAAAAGGATGTAAAGTACTATCTATTCACATCCGTCAAGAACAAATCAATCGAAATCATTCGATCAAGAAAAAGAAAGCAAGAAATATTAGATACAATCACTCCTGAAAAAAATTTTCAGGAACCAGTAGGGGATGAAGCAGATTTGATCATCCTAAAGGAGAAGTTACAAAGTTCGATACGACAGTTACCTCCAAAATGTCAGGAGATATTTGTCATGAATAAAGTAAATGGTCTAACTTACAATGAGATATCAGCAGAGCTTAAAATATCAGTCAAAACCGTCGATAATCAAATGCGAAGAGCATTTAAATTACTGCGAGAAAAATTTGGAATCACTAAATAAAATGCGATTACTATGAGTATCGTTAAATCCCTGCGAAACATACTGTCATCTCCAGAAGAGAAAAAAGCCAATATGTGGATGGAAGAGTATAATGAAAATTCTACAGCGTTAACTACCATGCTTACAGAGGAAGCTGATTTTAGCATTCTAAAAGATTATCAGGACTTTGATGCATCAGCCGCGTGGAATAAAATAGATCATCTTATTGAGGATGATCAGACTAAAGTCAGACAGCTGCCAATATTGATGAAGATAGCTGCTGCGGGGGTAGTATTGCTCATCGCCCTTTTTGCGATCAAACCATATAGTAGCGGTATAAATACAGATACAGGGCTCATGGCTTTGAGCTATGATGCTAAAAATGAGCTGAGTCTACCAGATGGGTCATCCATATTCTTTGATAAGGGCTCAACCGTCGAATATAATCAATTACAATTTACAGATGAAAGGCAAATAGCTTTTGAAGGTCGAGCCTATTTTGATATCGCTAAGTCGGATCAAGGCAAGAATTTCATCATCAGTAGTGATGATTTTGATGTGGAAATTTTAGGCACTGAGTTTGAGATCAACACGCTGTCCGATGTTCCACAGGTCATTGTAACTGAAGGTAAGGTTAAGGTATCCAAGGGTGGTCAATCAGTGATTATAACGGCTAACGAAAGTGTAATTATAGAAAAGGGCAAGATTATAAAATCAGACGTCAATAGTAAAAATGTGGCGAGCTGGATGTCTGGCGAGCTGAGATTCGATGACGATAGCATGTCTGCCGTGATAAAAGACCTCAGCCAGCACTATAATGTCGTTATAGATGTGGATGCGAATTGTGATCTATCATGTCCTTACACATCTTCCTACAAAGATGCTTCGTTAGAGACGATCTTAGAAGAGATAGCCATCAGTACTGGTGGTAGTGCTGTTGTTACTGCTAATAAAGTATCTCTTTCTAACGTTTCTTGCAGTAAGTAATCTAAATACTTCATATCGTGGCCAGACGAGTTTTTCTTCTTGTCTTCTTCTACCTATTTAGCTCTTTGCTATTTCTGCTGCTAAGTCAGCCCAATTCTGTGAGATTGGATCTATCGACGAGGAGTACCACCTTACTAAAGTTAATAAGATCCATAGAACAACAATCCGATATTACTTTCTCTTACTCGAAAGAGAGGGTGCCCCTTCACCGGGACTTAAACCTTATAAAATCCAGCTACACTATTCAAGACCTCATGAGTGAGATCAGTGTTTCGCTTGCGCTTAATTATAAGATTAAGAAAAATAATAGAGTTTTACTGATCGGCGGAAAAACCATTCAAGATAATCAGACAAGTAAACCTGATAAAGTCTATTCTGGATTTATCTTAGACGGCATGTCTGGAGAGCCACTGATAGGGGCTACTATCTCTAATCGAAATCGTAGCAGAGGCGTAATTTCCAATGAGATAGGCTTATTCAGATACAAACCCATCTTAAGTGAAGACTCATTATTAATATCACATATCGGCTTTACCTCGACTAAAGTCGCCCTAAAAGATATTGGAAAGTATAAAGAAGGCATCAAGTTGTCACCTAACATAGAATTTGAAGAAATCCTGATCCAGTCACCTAATTCGAGAAAGCTGGAGACTGAATCTAACTTCAATTATTACGTTAGTCAAAATCAGCTCATCGATGGATTTGGATTTTTAGGCAGCGATCCTCTAAACAAGGTCATGCAGCTGTCAGGTATTCAATCTGGACGAGAAGGTCAGAAGAACATACACGTAAGAGGCGGTAGCCCTGATCAAAATCTTATGCTGATGGACGGCGTACCTCTGTATGAGACGTCGCACGTATTCGGATTCACTTCTATATTTAATGTGAATGCGATAAAAAATGTTCAAGTATATAAGCATGCCTATCCAGCTAAATACGGTGGTAGACTCTCTTCTATCATTGATTTTAAAATGAATGAAGGTAATGTAAATGAGTATAAATCATCACTCGGAATCAGTCCTATCAGCATTCATCTCAATACAGAGGGTCCTATAGTAAAAGGAAAAACAAGCTTCAACTTTTCAGCTAGAAAAAGTATCGTTAACACCTTCTTTAACGAGCCGATCGAGCAACTGCTGGACTTCGACGACTCTGATTTTTCATTCTACGATGTCAATCTTAAAATTAGCCACCAGATTAATGATGACAACAAAATATCAGCTAACTATTATCGCGGGCATGATAATCTTGAAATATATCAATCTGAAAATTTCATGAATAACGCTGACGCTCTAGATCGTAAAAGCTATGATAAACTGAACTGGGGTAATCAACTGCTGAGCCTTCAATGGCATAACAATCTCAGTGAGCGTGTATATAGTAAGTTTTCAGCTTACGCTTCTGACTATCAATATAATGCTCGTTCTGCTTTTGAATTCAGAAAGAATACGTCCGCGGCCGAAGAAGCTAATGCCTTAGATATATCGGCTACCAGCAGAATAATCGATTTTGGGCTCAATTCTGAGTTTCACTTTTTTGTAAATAATGCACTTAACTTGACTTTCGGTACAGGTATTTATCATCATAGATATAATCCTACACTAAAACAAAGTCAGATTTTCTTAGATGGCAATCAACAAGAATTTGCCAATGACGCGCCATTTATCACAGCAGATGAATTCTACGCATTTGGAGAATCTAACTGGAATGTTACTAATAGGCTAACGCTACAAACTGGTCTGCGCTATACTAGTTTCTACGTGAGGCAGAAGCAGTACCATTCTTTTCAGCCTAGGGTGACTCTGGTCCAGAGAGTTGGTGCTCAGCATTTGCTCACTTTATCGGCGACTAAGATGACTCAGTTCGTACATTTACTTGTCAACCCTGGTATTGGCTTACCATCTGAGTTATGGATTCCCTCTACGGAGAATCTTCCACCAGAACACGCCTACCAAGCAGCCATAGCCTACGGCGGTAATATCGGAAAATCATATAAATTTGAAGTTGCAGCTTACTATAAGTTGATGAATAATGTAGTAGAATACACATCGCCATTTGACCTCTTTCATACCTTTCTCAATTTTTCAGATATCGAGATTAAGTTTGATACGAATCGTGACTGGGAAAACTTTGTGCAATCAGGAGATAGCCAGTCTAAAGGCATAGAGCTATCCTTTCAAAAATCTAAGGGGATCTTTTTATTTGATATGACATATGTTTTAGGTAAGACTGATCGTAGGTTCAGCGAGCTGAATAGCGGTAATCCATTTCCCTACAAATACGATAGAACGCACGACTTTGCCATATCCACAACCTACTTTTTATCTGATAGAGTGAATCTACATGCTAACTGGGTGTACGGTACTGGAGATGCATACACCTTAGCAGACGAAAAGTATGAGTCTTTGGAAGGTGATATTTTGCTGCGGGCGTCAGGCAGAAATAATAGGCGGCTGGCGGACTATCACAGATTGGACGCAGGAATTCAAGCTGTCAAAAACTACAAGGCCGCTAGATTGACTCTAGATCTGAGCATATTTAATGTGTACAATCGCAGGAATGTCTACTACACGTATCTATTTGAAAATAGTGTGTTGGACAATTCATTTCAAGAAGAGGAGGTAAGTTTATTTCCTATCATGCCACATTTCAGTATCAATCTAGAATTTTAGTCTGTTATAGAGACGTATTTCTATTGGACGCCGTTGGTGGACCCACATGTATTTTGTAAATAAAACTTATTAAACGTAGTTTGGAACACATCAAAGCTATTCATATTGTTAATTATTCTTATTTAAGTAACTTTTGCGTGTTTTTAAGTCTAAATTAGTAGTGAATTACAGCAAATGATAACTAACTCTACCATTACTCGTTTTTGTTTATTACTCATAGTTTCTTTAGCTATCACGTCGTGTACAAAAGACTTTGGCGATGGTCAGGAGAACTTCGAATCAGTTATCGTATTGAATTCAGCTTTTTTACCAGGTGAGATAATGTCTATAAAACTCACTAACTCTATTAGCATTTTTGATAAAGATGAAAATATTAGTGGCGTAATTGATGCTACAGTCACAGTAAAAGATGAAGACTCAGGAGAGTTATATACGCTTAATCATGTAGGCGAAGGTCTATATCAATCCGATATATTTAGACCTCAGTATGAGATCGACTACACGGTCATAGCATCCTCTGAGGGTTATGGGACCGTCGAAGCCACGAGTTCGATCCCTTACCCTGTCATTGCTAACATATCTAATTCTACTGAAGGATTCAATGATGCTGGCGACTACGAAGCAGAGATAGAACTTGAATTTGTCAATGAAGAAAAAGCACCCAAATTTTATGTCTGGGAGGTAGTCGATGACAACGAGCTCTTTAATCAGGATTTTACATTTGATCAGGTCTTAGATAATCCAGTTATGCTTACCAGCCAATCTGATAATACAGATTCGGTCCTTGCTGATGAATCATTTCAGTCCAGAGTTTTCTATACTGATAATGGTGACAATGCTGATCCATACCGTTCTAAGTTCATAACGCCAACAACTCCTTCTTTCGGAGCACAAACCACTTCAGATATTGACGAAGAACTGGCTCCTCGGATCCAAGTTAGGGTCATGACTGTATCTGAGGATCTATATCAATACTTCAAAAGTGTAGAGATATATAGATCAAGAGGTATACATAACTCAAGTATCACCCAGCCTTCTGAGATCTATTCTAATGTAAAAGGTGGCATAGGTATCTTCGCTGGATACCACCAAAGGTTTTTAGATTTCAAATAATTATACATTTACACATAGCTCTCAAATTTGGTCGATCTTCATTTCCATCGTTTCTTTTGCCTTAAGCCTTAGGTAAGTAAAGTTTTCGTGCAACTATTTATAATAATTAGTTAATTCTCTGAAATCCCTACAGTCATAAATGCGGATTTAAATTTGGCATGTTCAGTAGTACTAAATAAATTCAGAAGTAAGAGAACTGTTGGTCAAGCTGATATGACTTTAGCACTTTTAGGTCAAAATCTGTACAAATACTTGGGTATAATTTAATTCTGTCAAATACCTTTTAGGTTGCTTTTTATCTGGATTAGATTCGTTACCCCGTTTATTGCCAAAAACCCTTAAAAGCGAGGTAATAATTCAGGGTAAACGTGTTCAAATCAAATTCAAGACTGTCAATTAATAGACTAAACTTCCCATATGAATAAGGTCTTATTTGTAAAAATCTCTTTAGAATCGTAAAGGGATTTTTAGAAGTGGCGGCTGCCTGCCAGGTACCCGGAGGGGATTAGCTGGCATAGCATTTTTGCTTACTTTTTTTGCAATTGAAAAAAGTAAGGCCCGCACGGCGAGTGCAAGTAAGCTTTGCATCTAAAGAAATTGTGTTTATGCTTTACTTCTGAATACCCCTAAAAAGATATTTAGAATGCCTGTGCTATCTTCCTGAACATTTCTACATGAGCTACCGAATGAGAGTGGGGATTTTCTTCATCATAGAAATTTTGATTTGCGGAATTCTTGACAATTATGGTATTGGTGGTGGGGTTGATATATATGTATTGATTGAAGACACCGATAGCCATGTATTCACTTTCAGCTCCATCTAAGATCCACCATTGATAGCCATAACCAAAGTCAGGCCTGGAAGATAACTTGCTGTGCGGGAGTAGGTGAGCTTCTGATGCATGAGTGGAAGCCTCTACCCAGGCCGCTGGAACAATTTGAGTGCCATTCCAATTACCTTTATTAAGATAAAGTCTACCGAGTTTAGCGTAGTCTCTGAGCGTGGCATTCAAGCCTCCCAAGGCCATTTCCATGCCTTTGCCATCCGCCAGCCAATACGCATTATGCTCATTTCCCAGGGGCTCCCATATTTTGGCTTGCAGATAATCTGTTAAACTTTGCCCTGTAGCTTTCACGAGCAGCATACCTAAGACATGGGTGTTGATGCTGATGTATTCATTATAAGTGCCGGGAGGTCTCATATTTTTGAGTGTCCTGGCAAATTTATTCTGGGACCTGCCAAATACAAACCCTTTCCAGTAGCGCTGAATATCTGAACTTGGATCTCCGTATGTCTCATCAAATTTTACACCAGACGACATCTGTAATACGTCCTTAATACTTACTCCCTCATATCCAGACCCTTTGAGGTCCGGCAGATATTCATCTACTGATTGATTGATGCTCTCAATGTAACCCTCTTCTATAGCTATACCGAATAGGGCAGACACGTATGACTTGGCTACGGACCAAGAGATGTGAGGAGAGTTTTCATGTTGACTACGCGCGTATTGTTCATAGCGGATGCAATCATCCTGAATGATAAGCAGTCCCTGGGTATACGAAGAATCTAAAAAGCGCTCAGTACTATATGTCTGGCCTTTATAGTTAAATGATTCGGGCAAAGTGATATCATCCTTCCGCTTGAAGTGAAATGGTGCTGAAGATTTAGTCAGCTTTTTGATGGGCAGATGATCTTTCATATGAAGAAAGCTATGCTCTATATTCTCCATATCCAGCGATGCGGCGAAGGCTTTGGCCCTTTTCACCTTCGGCAAATAGATAATGCAAGCTATCACTGCGACGACGAATATTATGATGACAACACTTAAAATTCTCAAGGCGTATGAGTAATTGATTAATGAATATTAATTGTAATAGGACGCTGATCTACCAGGACTTCATCGTGGAGTACTACGCTATCTGACTCCAACTTCAATCTGAGCGTGTCGCCGATTCTATGCAGCGATATATCCACTACCTTTCCTAATAATCTTATATGCTTTAGCTCCACACGGTCCCACGAATCTGGCAGAGACGGGGTCATGGTAACGGCAGAAAAACTTACAGGCTCTATCCCGAATAAGCCTTCTATAAAGACGCGACAGTAGAGAGCACTCTCTGCTGACAGGTGCTTCATATTATTTTCTGGATATGCCTCTATGGCATAAGGGACGTGATCGCCCAGAAGTCTTTTCTTAGAATAAGCTTTTAGCTTCGGGATCGCCAAGGCATCTTCGCCCACTGTTAGTGCGCCTCTCAGGGCATAGAGTGTGGCTCTATCCCAAAAGATGGCTTTCTCCTGATCCGCGGAAGGATCATACTCGACCAATATCCCATTTTCCGTCCATAGTTTTCCGAAGAGGGCCCTCAGTGTACCCTCTTTACGTCGATCTATTCCCATAGTGAGCGGCAGACAAATCCAGTGCCTCAAGTATTGATTACCATCAAAGTATCGATAGGTCTCCTGACCCTCCATGGTCGCTCCAAAATAAGTTTCTATGACCGTTTCCATTTCTGATAAACGCTCTTCATATAACTTTGCTTTAGTAGTCATGCCTAATGCTGCAGCGATTTGTTTGCTGTATTTGAGACCCCCATAATAAAGTGACGAGGTAGACAAGTTAGCATCTCCTGTCTCTATTCTACCCTCCATCTCATCAGATGCTGACTCTACGGCACCAGCTATATTCCGATTGTTATGACAGTAGTCGAGACTCCACTCTACTAAAGGCCAGAGCTGTTTAGCTATCGTAGTATCGCCAGTATTGAGCAGATATAGTGAGGTACCGTAGGCTATCATAGCGGCATCACCTCGATCTAAATGACCCATGGGAAAGTTGCCATCCACCTCGAAAGCATACGGAATGTGATTACCGTCTTCTGGTATATTTTCTAAGAATTTTTGGTATGTATTATAGGCTGCTTGGTCTCCCGATTCGTAATTTAGATAAGGGAAAAAGGGACCGCTGTATTCTACTTGGTCATTGGCCCAGATGCCAACGTAGTAGTTGCCCCCACCCGGAGAGTGTACCAGCCCCATAGAAGAATGAAAGATGCTTTCTGATGCTCTGATTTTAGAAAAGTAGAATAACATATTGAGCACCTGGTCTGGCGTATTCAGTATAAGATTGTCGCGGCAATGATCTAAGAAAGCTACACGCGACTGCTTAGCCTGATGGTGATCAAAGTCTGAGCTGCTTTCTTCATTCAGCAGCGCAGCGTAGTATGTAGGAAAACTATACTGTTCTTTAGCTCCCAAACTGATATGTTCTTGCGCCTCACTTTTTACCACAAAGCTGTATTTGCCTTTATATCCAAATTCCGATGATGAAGAGTTTACATTGGATATACTGATGGCTTTTTCTTCATCACTGAGATTATATAGTTTCCACTCTTCTACTAATATGCGATCATCCATAGAAGGATAGATTACTTTAGTCAGCTGAATATCATTTACTGGACTATAGTAGAAGGTGAGCATTCCAGCAATCTCTATGGAGTCAACCGCTGTAGGATTTATAATCTTTTGGTCATGGTGAATGTGAGGACTGAGAGTAGCATCAGCTGTCCTGCGAAAATAGGCACGATATTTTTTCCAATCCGGCTCATTAGTTTTATTATATGTTCTCAGTTGTGGAAATATAACATCCCTCGTGATTGTCAGATTTTTCTCTTCGTCCAGCTCATAGTAGATGATGGCTGAAATATGTTTGCCAGACATTTCAATATTGTCCTGATGCGGCAGTGATGATACGGTGCTGAGATCTAAGACAATGCTCTCTCTATCGGAAATGGCCCAGATGTCTGAAATGCCTGTATCAGTCTGAGTCCAACTTGGGTACGACAGCAAGATGAGCAGAAAAAGTAGAGGATATTTATTCATCTATAGCAGCTTAAGATAACCTTGTTAAGAATCAGCATAATTAGAGATAATAATTAGATTTCTTTACTGATCACCTTGTTAATTATTAAGTAGGGCCTGAGGGTATAATCAGCACATAGAAAGCAGCATGCTGATCACTACCGAAAGTTTTGATTGATTACTTCAAGGGCATCATCTCCTGGGTACAAGTCAGCTTCCTGCAGTTGATTCAGCGGGGTGTCCACCGTATCAAGTATTTGATGCAGATCTTTTGATGCGGGATCAATGTATAGTAGGCCCGTCAGGATATGACCGTCCTTCTTAGATTGTACCAGCTTATCTCTGGCGGAGTATTTATCCGTTGGATCCCAGTCGTGAGCGAGTTTACTCAGGCTGATCTTCGTATCATCGAAGAGGGTAATCACTTTATTCGTGCCTTGATCATAATCGACCTTGATCTCTTCTTCCTTAGGGATAAAGTCTAGTGAACCTAACGTATCTATGTGGTCCCGGACGTAATCGTATGCTTTAGTCGAACCCTTATTATTATTGAAAGTGACACACGGCGAGATGACATCGATGAAGGCAAAGCCCTGATGTGACATGGCGGCCTTCAGCAGTGGAAGCAGTTGAGTCTTATCACCAGAGAAGCTGCGAGCGACGAAGCTAGCATTGAGCTCCATAGCCATACCGACGAGATCAATCGCCTGAAAGGGAGTGGTCTCTCCCCCACTTGACTTACTCATGGACCCGAAGTCAGCAGTAGCACTATCTTGTCCTTTGGTGAGCCCATAGCAGCCATTATTCATCACGATATACGTCATATTAAGGTTACGACGGATCACATGAACGAACTGGCCCATGCCAATGGATGCCGTATCTCCATCACCTGATACTCCTAAGTAGAGAAGATTTTTATTAGCCATATTAGCCCCCGTAGCGATGGATGGCATGCGGCCATGTACAGAGTTGAAGCCATGAGAATTACTCATAAAATAGGTCGGTGTCTTCGATGAGCACCCTATGCCAGATAGCTTAGCTAGATGGTGAGGCTCTACATTCAGCTCGTAGCAAGCCTGTACTATGGTCGCACTGATGGAGTCGTGACCACAACCTGCACAGAGGGTAGAGATAGCGCCTTCATAGTCTCGCTTGAGGTAACCCACTTTATTTCTGGGCAGTGCTGGATGTACGAATGATGGCTTAGTATAACTCATGATTAATGTAGATTGACAAGTTCATTCACAGATAAGTATTCTCCTATCTCATTGACAATATGGTTAGATGTGATAGGATAGCCGTTATAGTTGAGCACGGAGATTAATTTTTTAGGATTGATGTCTAATTCGTTAATTAGTAAGGATCGCATCTGGCCATCTTTATTTTGCTCTATCACGAAGACCTCTTTATGAACACGAATGAATGACAGCACCTCTTCTCCAAAGGGGAACGCCCTAAGTCTCATGGCATCAATGATTTGCTCTTGCTCTATAAAGATATCCATGGCCTCTAAGGCTGCGTAGCTAGTAGTGCCATAAAAGATAATACCATGACTACCTCTATTTTCATCCTGAAAAAACACTGGTATAGGAACCATATGTTTTGTCGTATTCCACTTCACGGTGAGACGATCTACGTTGCGCTGATAGACTTCTCCTTTCTCTGTGTACTTAGCATATTCATCGCGTGAAGTACCCCTCGTGAAGTACCCTCCCTTA
>ENA-ORXC01001965-ORXC01001965.1-marine-metagenome-genome-assembly--contig:-NODE-1965-length-11555-cov-3.311030_pt1 | contig 11555 bp, 12 predicted proteins | sample MGYA00237865_ERZ511478 | MGnify/ENA metagenome assembly ERZ511478 | reverse complement strand
GCCTGTCCTATGCGCGGATGTACTGGCGCAAGAAAAAGGGCCTCACGTCCTCGGCGGAGGCGATGATGGTCAAGGCCTCCGCCACCGGCACACTGGGTCAGCCGGAGCGTTGGGCCGACGAGCGTGCGGTGTTCGTGCGCGGGGCGATCAAGGACGGGGACGTGCGCCGCGCCTATACCCTCGCCGCCGGAAACGGCCTGAGCGAAGGGGTCGATTTCGCGGAACTGGAGTGGCTGGCCGGGTGGCTGGCGCTCCGCAAGCTGGACGAGCCGGGCAACGCGCTCGCGCATTTCCGGCGGCTCTACGAGGGCGTCGTCACCCCCGTCAGTCGCGCCCGCGCCGCTTTCTGGGCAGGCGAGGCGAGCGCCGAACTCGGGCGCACGGAGGAGGCGATTCGCTGGCATGGACTGGGCGCGCAATACCCCAGCGCCTATTACGGCCAGCTTTCGGCCAAGCGCCTCCACGGCAATCTCGGCCACGGCGTGCCTGAGCGGATCGAGGCACGCAGGGGGCCGTGCGTGACGGATGACGCGGTCGATGTCGGCTCGGCGCTGGCGGCGGGCGGGGCCATCGTGCAGGCGCGGTTGTTCTTTTATCATGCGCTGGAGAAATGCGGCACGCCCAACGAGGCCAAGGCCCTGGGCCTGCATGCCGAAGCCCTCGGCGCATTCCGCATCAGCGTCGGCATCGGCAGCAAGCTGCGCCGCAAGGCGATCTTCATCCCCGAAATCTCGCACCCCATCCTGTCGATCACCCGCGCGGGCTGCGTCGGCGAGGATGCGCCCGAACGCGCCCTGACCCTGTCCATCGCGCGGCAGGAGAGCGGCTTCGACGCGAGCGCCCGCAGCGGTGCGGGGGCGCGGGGGCTGATGCAGGTGATGCCGGGGACGGGCAAGATCACGGCCAAGGCGGCGGGCCTGCCCTACAACCTCACGCGCCTCAGCACCGAGCGCGACTACAATGCCCGCATCGGGCAGTGCTACCTGTCGCAACTGCTGGAGCGATTCGACGGCTCGTACCCGATGGCCATCGCCGGGTACAATGCCGGGCCGGGGCGCGTGTCGCGATGGCTGAAGGAATTCGGCGACCCCCGGGACGGCGAAATCGACCTGATCGACTGGATCGAGCGCATCCCCTTCCGCGAAACCCGCAACTACGTGCAGCGGGTGCTGGAGGGGATGAATATCTATCGCGCCCGGCTGGCACGCGGGTAATCGCGGCGCCCCTGTCTCGAACGACGCACGCCCCTTGTGATTCACTTCCGTGTGCGTCACTATCGGACACGGTGGATAGGCACCGGTGAATGGTAGGTGTGGTCGTGGACGAGTCAGGTTTTACCGAACGCGAACTGCGAACGGCAGATAACCTTGCGTTGTCCTATCGGGATTACGGCTCGCGGTTCTCGACGCGCATGCCGGTCCTGTGCCTCGCGGGCCTGACGCGCAATGCCAGGGATTTCCACGATCTCGCCCTCGCGCTCGCCCCCGACCGCCGGGTCATCAGTCTGGATGCGCGGGGACGCGGGCGGTCGGAATACGACCCCGATCATTCCAACTACACCCTGATTCGCGAAGTCGGCGATATTCTGGGCCTGCTGTCCAAGGAATTCGACCAGCCCTGCATCATCGTCGGCACCTCGCGCGGGGGGTTGGCGTCGATGATCCTGCACGGGGTGCGGCCCGACATGATCGCCGGGATCGTGCTGAACGATATCGGACCCGAGCTGGAGCCTGCCGGGCTGACCCGGATCATGGGCTATCTGGGCATCGCGCCGGAGCCGCTGGAGACGTGGGACGATGCGGTCGCGGCGATGAAAGCCTCGAACGCGCACGAGTTTTCGGGGCTGGACGAGGCCGCGTGGCGCGCCTGGGCCGAGCGGACCTTTCGCGATCAGGACGGGGTTCCGGTACTCGACTACGACCCCCGCCTGCGCGATGCGATGCTGGAGGCGGGATCGGGCGCGCCGGATTTCTGGCCCCAGTTCCGCAGTCTGGCCGACACCCCGGTCCTGCTGCTGCGCGGCGAGAATTCCGATCTGCTTTCGGCCAGGACGGTGCAGCAGATGCGCCGTATGAAACCCGACATGACGGCGGTGACCGTGCGCGGGCGCGGGCATGTCCCCTTTCTCGACGAACCCGAGGCCCGGTCCGCGATCCTGTCCTTCATCGCCGAGACCGAGGCGGCGGCCAAGGCCTGAGCGGATCAGGTCGGCGGCGGAATCCTGACCGGGGGGGAGGGTTCCGGGTCGCGCCGGACCAGTGACACGGCCACCGCCGCCACCGCCGATGCCCCGAATCCGACGACCGCGACCCCGCCCGTGACGCTCCAGCCCAGGGCCGCGAGCGCGATGCAGACCACCGCCCCGGTGACGACCCCGGCCAATGCCCCCCCGGCGGTCAGGCCCAACCACATCAGACTCAGCACCAGAGGCGCGAGGAATGCGGAGGCGGCGATGGCCAGCAGGGCGAAGAATGCCGTGAGCGGATCGACCGGCATCCCCAGCGCCAGCACCGCGCCGACCCCCACCGTCCCCGCGCCGACCCAGCGAAACCGCGAGAGAACCCCGCCCGCCGTCTCGCGTCGCGGGTCGCCGCCCAGGGCGCTGGCCACGAGCAGGATCGCGCTGGCACAGGCCGCGACCGGCGCGGCAATCGCCCCCGCTCCGAATACCGCCAGCAACCAGGCGGGGGGGTCGAGGATCGCGATGCCCTGCGCGAGTGCCTGTGCCGGGGTCGCGTCGACGGGCAGCGGCATCCCCCCCGCAAGGGCCGCGAATACCTGTTCGGCCCGCACGGTGATGGCGAAGAGCGGAACGGCGGCAATCACGGCGACGGCCAGCAGACTGCCCCGTTGGGCAAAGTACCGCGCCGCCCGGCCATCGCGCTCCGACGGATACCGGACCAGCGTATGCGGCAGCGCGAGGGTTCCCAGCAGCACCGTAAGACCCAGCATCATCGCCGCGAACGGATCGCCACCGATATCCACCCCGAGCCGCGCCTCCGCCACCGCCCCCTCGTACAACACGGCACCGGGGGCGAGATGCGGCAGCGGGATGCCGGTTTCGGCCATACCGAGCCACAGCGCCGGCACCAGCACCCCGACGAACAGGATTGCGAACAACAGCGCCTGCGCCGGAACCATCGTCCCCATTCCGCCAGCCAGCACCGCGAGCAGAACCAGAACCGCGACCACCGGCACCAGCAGGAGGGGCGGCACTCCGAACATCGCCTGCCCCACGAGAGCCGCGAAGCCCAGCTGCACCGCGATGAGGGCGACACCCGAAACCGCGAGCGCCCCCTTCACGAACGATCCCGCCCCGCTCCCGAAACGCCGGATCATCCAGTCCGGCAGGGATACCGCGCCGGACTCGGCCAGCGCCGGGGCGACCAGCAGGGACGCGAGGACCAGCCCGCCGACCAACCCGATGACGAGCGCGAAGGCGTCATGCCCCTGCACCAGAATCGCCGCGCCGATACCGACCGTGCCGAACCCCGAAATCCAGGCCCCCGCGACGGCATAGGGGGTCAGGGCCGACGGCTCCTCACGATACGCCGTCAGGAATTCCCGCGCCTGACCCACCATCGTACCGCGCGCGATTCGCCACAGGATCGCTGCGGTGGCCAGCAGGTGCAGCGCCAGCAGCAGCGCCGCAGACACGCCCAGCGCCCCCAGCAGCGCGGACACCCCCAGCCATCCGACCAGAATCATAGTCCACAGCGCGAGCGTCTTGCCGGTCGGGGCGCTCATTCCGGCACGTCGCGCGCGTCGGCATCGCCGCCACCGCCCGCCAGTACCACGAACAACAGCGGTCCCCCGATCAGCAGGGCGAAGGCCGGGAACGGAAAGCCGAAGGCCCGACCCTCCGGGAACAGCGCGGCGATCCACGGCAATGCCGCGACGAGGGCCACGACGACCAGACACCGGACGAGCGTTCCGCCATGCATCATGCTGCCCTCCACCGGGTCAATCGGGCGCGAGCATATAGCCCGCCCCCCGCACCGTCTGTAGATAGCGCGGAGCCTTGGGGTCTTCCTCGATCTTGCGGCGCAGGCGGGTGACCTGCACGTCGACGGCCCGCTCCTGCGCCCCGCCCTCGTCCTCCGCCCCGCCCTCGCCCAGCAGCGCGAGGCGCGTGACCGGTTCGCCCGGCTGATTCGACAGGATGCGCATCATCGCCGCCTCGGCAGTGGTCAGGCGCACGGGGGCATTGTCGCGCCATAGCTCGCCCCGGGCCATGTCGTAGCGGCACACGCCCAAGGACAATGTCTTCGGCGGCTCCGCCGTTTCGGTGACCGAGGCAGGCTCGACGATCCGGCGCAGGATGGCGGCGATGCGCAGCAGCAACTCGCGCGGCTCGAACGGTTTGGGCAGGTAGTCGTCGGCCCCCGATTCCAGCCCGTCTATCCGGTCTCCCGCCTCGGATTTGGCGGTCAGCAGCAGGATCGGCGTCTCCAGCGTTTCGCGCAGGCCCCGGGTCAGGGACAAGCCGTCCTCGCCCGGCATCATCACGTCGATCACCAGAAGGTCGAAGGCCAGCAGATCCAGCAGCCGCCGCGCATGGGCCGCATCGCGCGCGGCGGTGACGGCATAGCCGTTGCGGCTCAGATACTTCTTCAGAAGCGTCCGGATTCCGTCGTCGTCATCGACGACCAGGATATGCGAAGGGTCGGTCATTCGGCAGCATCCGGTGCATCATATACGGTGCGAAGGATATCATCGCGCTCGGCTTCGTCAATCATGAGTGCCATGACCGTACGAAAACCGGCCACCGCCTCCGGCCCTGCGTCCCGGAAGGCACGGGACAGCCGCGCGCGCTGGGCCTCGGACAGGGCGCTTTCGAAGGCGCGCCCCTCCGTCGTAAGGGTCAGCAGGCGCTGACGTCGATCCTGCGCGCCCGTGGCACTCTCGACGAATCCGTCCTCGACGAGGGGTTTCAGCACCCGGGCGAGCGACTGCTTGGTGATGCCGAGGATGTCGAGCAGCCCCGCGACTGATATCCCCGGCCGCCGCCCGATGAAGTGCAGCGCCCGGTGATGGGCGCGGCCATAGCCCCGCTCGTCCAGAATGCGATCCGGGTCGCTGGTAAAGGCGCGGTAGGAGAAGAACATAAGTTCCGCCCCCTGCCGCAGCTTCTGTTCGGTCAGGAACAGGCGGTCGTCGCCGGAGCGGTTGAGGACGCGCACGGAGGCGGAAGGGTCGGCCATGGATCGTTTTCGCTGTTTATGTCAGGACTATTGACATAAAACTACCCCACTGCTAGCTCTCACGCAAGAAAAGAAACGACTCTGGCGATTCCACGCAATTTAGGATGAAGACAATGGCCGCTCCCCTGCCCTTCGACGATCGTGACGGTGTCATCTGGTATGATGGTGAACTCGTGAACTGGCGCGATGCGAAGGTGCATGTGCTGAGCCACGGCCTGCACTATGCTTCTTCGGTCTTCGAGGGGGAACGGTGCTATTCCGGCGAGATCTTCAAGAGCCGCGAGCATACCGAGCGCCTGCACAAATCCGCGAGGATCATGGGCTTCGAGATCCCCTACACGGTCGACGAGATCGAGGCGGCGAAGCGCGCGACGCTGGACGCGAACGGCCTGACCGACGCCTATCTGCGTCCGGTCGCGTGGCGCGGGTCGGAGATGATGGCAGTTTCGGCGCAACGATCGAAGATCCATGTCGCCATCGCCACCTGGGAATGGCCGAACCTGTTCGGCGAAGCCAGCGTCAAGGGCGTGCGCCTCGATATCGCCGATTACAAGCGCCCCTCGCCCGAAAGTGCCCCCTGCGATGCCAAGGCCGCCGGTCTCTACATGATCTGCACCCTGTCGAAGCATGCGGCGGAGGAAAAAGGCTATACCGATGCCCTGATGCTGGATTACCGGGGCCGGGTGGCCGAGGCGACGGGGGCGAACGTGTTCTTCTACAAGGACGGCGCGGTCCATACGCCGGACCCCGACTGCTTTCTGGACGGCATCACCCGGCGCAGCGTGATCGGCATGCTCAAGGACCGGCAGATCCCCGTGCACGAACGCGCGATCATGCCGGACGAGCTGGGCGGGTTCGAGCAATGCTTCCTGACCGGCACCGCCGCCGAAGTCACCCCCGTGGCCGAGATCGGGCCGCATACCTACGAGGTCGGGGATTTCGTGAAAGGTCTGGCACAGGACTACAACGATCTGGTGAACCGGCGCGTTTCCGCCTGAGCGAACCCGAACCGACGAAAACCGCCCTGCGACCCGCTCGCGGGGGGTCCCGTATCGCGCCCCTCCCCGGAGTTCCCATGACCGATATCATCGATACGCTGGCGGATATTTCCGGCGATTACGACGCTGTGCTGTGCGACCTGTGGGGGGTCTATCATGACGGGATACGGCCCCATGCGGCGGCGGTCGCGGCCCTGCGCGGGTTTCGCGAGCGGGGCGGGATCGTGGCGCTGCTCACGAATGCACCGCGCCCGGACTACTCGGTCGCCAGGCAACTCGCCGAGATGGGGGCGCCGCAGGACAGTCACGACCTGATCGTCACTTCCGGCGATGCGACTGTCGAGGCGATCGGGACAGGTGCTTTCGGCGCGCGGGCCTACCACATCGGGATGACGAAGGATTACGATCTGTTCGACAAATCGAACATCGCGAAAACCTCCCTGGAGGACGCGGATTTCATCCTCTGCTCCGGCCTGTTCGACGACAGCACCGAAACGCCGGAGGATTACGCCGAAACGTATCGTATCGCGAAGGAACGCGGCCTCGTAATGGTCTGCGCCAATCCCGATATCGTGGTGGACCGGGGCGAGCGCCGCATCTGGTGCGGGGGGGCGCTGGCGCAGGCGTATGAGCGGGTCGGCGGCGAAACGCGCTATTTCGGCAAGCCGCACCGGCCCATCTACGACCTCGCGCTGGCGCAGATTGCCGGGCAGGCGGGGCGCGATATCGACCGTGCGCGCATACTTGCCATCGGCGACGGGCCGACGACGGATGTGAAGGGGGCCTCCGATAACGGGTTCGACTGCCTGTTCGTCGCGGCAGGGCTGGGCGCGGGCGAGTTGCTGGATGCGGACGGTGCGTTGAACGGCGACACTCTCGGCCCCTGGCTGGCGGCTCGTGATGCTGCACCGCAAAAAGCGCTTGCGTTTTTACGTTGAGCAATAAATTAATCCGAAAGAAACCCTGCGCGCATCATTCTTGCGCGAGCCTTTTGGAGAATGCCCCATGACGACCCTCTATATCGATGAAATCGAGGTCGGCGTGGCGCGCACCCTCAGCCGGACGATCACGGATACGGAAATCGAATCCTTCGCGGAGGCGAGCGGCGACCGCAATCCGCTGCATTTCTGCGACGTTCACGCTGCCGATACCGTGTTCGAAGGGCGCATCGCCCACGGCATCCTGACCGCCAGCCTGATCTCGGCGGTCATCGGCGAGCAGTTGCCCGGGCATGGCGCGATCTATCTGAGCCAGACGCTGAAGTTCCGCGCCCCCGTGCGCCCCGGCGATACCGTCGATGTTCTGTGCACGGTCAGCAAGGTGCGCCGCGAAAAGGGCCTCATCACCCTTGATTGCACCTGCCGCGTGGGCGATACGGTGGTGCTTGACGGCGAGGCGGTTGTCCTCGCGCCGTCCCGACCAGCCTGAAGACCGGGACCGCGCCCGGCAGACCCGGAGCGTCATGCATATCGTCCACGGATACTCCGACCTGCCGGAAGGTCTGCCCGCAGGCCCGACCCTCGCGCTGGGCAATTTCGACGGCGTGCATCGCGGTCATCAGGCGGTGATCGCTGCCGCGCGAGAATCGCGGCCCGGTGCGCCGCTGGCGGTGGCGACCTTCGACCCGCATCCGCGCAGTTTCTTCACCCCTGACGCCCCGCCCTTCCGCCTGACCCGCCTGCCGGAAAAGACGCGCAAGCTGGCGGCGCTGGATGTCGAAACCTGTTATATCCTGCCCTTCGACGCGGCCCTGTCGGCCATGACGCCCGGCGAGTTCGTGCAGCGCGTGCTCGTCGATGCTCTCGGCGTCAGCGCCGTGACGGTCGGCGGGGATTTCCGCTTCGGGGCGAAGCGGGCGGGCAATACCGCGACGCTGGAGACGCTGGGCCGCGCGCACGGATTTGCGGTCACCGCGCTCGACACGGTGGCGGACGAGGAAGGCGCGCTCTATTCGTCGTCCTCCGCGCGCGCGGCCCTGCGCGGGGGCCATCCGCTGGACGCGACGGCGATCCTGGGCGAGCCGCACCGCATTCGCGGGATCGTCGAGCAGGGCGACCAGCGCGGGCGCATGCTGTCCTTTCCCACGGCCAACCTTGCCCTCGACGGCATCCTCGCCCCCAGATTCGGGGTCTATGCGGTCGAAGTCGAGATCATGGACGGCCCGCACCGGGGCATCGTGCCCGGGGTCGCCAATCTGGGCCTGCGCCCGACCTTCGAGAAGACGGTGCCGATTCTGGAAGCGCATCTGTTCGATTTCGACGGCGACCTCTACGGTACCGAAATCGCCGTCGCCCTGATCGGCTTCATCCGCGACGAGCGCAAGTTCGACGGGCTGGACACCCTGAAAAAGCAGATCGCGGCGGATGAACAGGCGGCGCGGGGCATCGTGTCGGGGCCGGTCACGCCGCAACGGTGACCCGCACGCCGGACGCTATCGCCCCTGCCCGATATAGCGCGGCAGCGTGCGGGCGATGGAGGCCCCCATCTGCTTGTCGAGTTCGGCGGCCATCTCGATCACCATGCCGTGCAGCAATTCCTGCCGCCGGGCGATATCCGGCTGGCCTGAGATGCGCAGTTCCGAATCGACCCGCGCCCCGGCGCTCGCCTCTTCCGCTCCGGCCGCGCTCACGATGACCAGTCGCGCCTGCATCGTGCCGACGACCACCTCCCCCTCGGGCGTGGGGCGCGAGACGGCGTTGGCATCGTCGATGATCCAGTTCGCCTCGCGCGGGCCGCCCACCGCCTGCAACCGCTGATTCGGCCACAGCTTGGCGATATCCTCGATCGTCACCACGAAATCCGCATCGACCGGAACCGCACCGCCCGCCGGAATGCGGGGGCTGACGTTCAGGCGGATCAGATCGACCGTGATCGGAAAGCGCCCGCCCTCGAACGCGATGGGCGAGATATCCGGATTGAGCTGCATGGCGGGCGAGGCGCAGGCGCTAAGCGCAAGCCCCCCCATCGTCAGCAGGCCCGTGCGGCGGGTGATGTCGGTCATGAAGTTTCCCCTGTCTCTCCGGTCTCGCCGGCCCCTGCGGCGAGGTCGTCGACCGCGAATTCGAAATGCGATCCGCAGAACTGACAATCCGCAACAATATGGCCGTTTTCCGCCATCCCCGACAACGCTTCGGTCCCGTAGCCCGCCAGAATGGCGCGCAGGGCCGCCTCGTCGCATGTACACCCGAATTCCACGGTCTGGGGGGTGTAGATGCGCGGGGCGTCCTCATGGAACAGGCGCAGCAGCAAGGTATCGGGGGCGACATGGGGACCGAGCAGCTCGTGTTCCTCGACGGTGGCGAGTTTCATCGCGGCGGTCGTCCAGTCATCCGCCGTCTCGGCCATCGCGGCGACGTCGTCGGCACTCATCAGACCATCTGCGCCGGAGGGCAGGTCGGGCGCGTCGGGCATCAGCGGCGAGGCCTTGGGCAGGTGCTGGATCACCACGCCCCCCGCGCGCCATCCGGGTGCCTTGCCCGGCTCGCTGGCATGGGCGGACGTGACGGCGAAGCGCGTGGCGATCTGTTCGGACTGGGCGAAGTACAGTTCCATGCAGTCGGCCAGCGTCTCGCCACTCAAGGGCGTGATCCCCTGATAGGGTTGCTGGCCCGACCCCTGGTCGATGGTGACGCCCATCACTCCCTCGCCCAGCAGCGCGATGCCCTCCAGCCCGCTCTCGGCAAACGTGGCCTTGTCATAGCCCGCATAGGCGCGGATGCGCGCCGGCTCCCCCTCCGCACGCGGGGCGAAGTAGTCGGTGGCCAGCAGCGTGACCGGTCCCTTGCCCCGCGCCTGGATCGAGAAGCGGTCGCGCAGCTTCATCGTCTGGCCGATCAGCACGGTCAGCAGGGTCGCCTCGGCCAGCAGGCCCGAGATGGCCGGGGGGTAGTCGTGCTGCGTCAGGATCGTGTCGATGGCCCCGTCGAGCCGCGCGACGCGCCCGCGCACGTCCAGGCGGTCGAGTTGAAAGGGAAGGACGGAATCGGCACCATCGGGTGCGGGGGTTGCTTCGGTCATGTGTACTCTCTAACCATCACGGTCCTGCGCGAGAACCCCCGACATAATCCGCACGCGCGGTTCGACCAGTTTTCACCGCCAAAGGCTCAGGACAGGAGCGCTATGATGCGACGTTTCGGCCCCCCTCCCACCCCCGGACAGACCTATCGCGACCGCCCCGGCGTCTATGCGGTGATTCTCGGCGGGGCCGACATGATGCTGGTCGAGCAGGGCGGCGACCTGCTGCTGCCCGGCGGCGGGATCGAGCCGGGGGAAAGCATCCTCGCCGCCCTGCACCGCGAGGTGTGGGAAGAAACGGGCTGGCGCGTCGCCCCGGTGCGGCGGCTGGGCGTCTTTCGCCGCTACACATGGCTGTACGAGGAGAAATACCGGTGCCGCAAGACGGCGCATATCTACCTGTGCCACGCCATCCGCCGCCTCGGCCCGCCGGTGGAGCCGGATCATGTGCCGGTGTGGATGCGCGCGGGGCTGGCAGTCTCGAAACTGGAACAGGACGGGGAACGGGTGTTCGCGGCCCGGGCAATCGGGGTGCCGGAGGGGGCGGTGCGGTTGCGGGGGGTTTGAGGTAGGTACATGAGTAGAGTGGTTGCAACCGTTAACATACGGTTGTAGCGTGTACAATGGGGAGCGGCAGTTTAGAATATTAAAAAAATCGCCTGTAACCCTTACGCATTAAGAGCTGATATTCTAGAAAAAATTTTTGAAAGCATATAATCATGATAGTTCACATAAAGAGTGCAAGCCAATGAATCTCTCATTTACTGTAGCTGACTTAATTCAAATTATTATTCTGATTATTATTTCTATTCAGATAATTCAAACTCATAAAATTTTTAAAGCCGACCACGAGCGAAGAAAAAAACAAGCTACATTTGAGTTTGTTAATGCTGTTAGTGATAGGTTCAGATCTGCAATTAAAGAATTTGACGATAAGCATGGCACGGATAGAGTGATTGACATCAATGACTACGACGAAGCTGATAGATATATAGTCAAATCATATTTAAATGAGATAGAGAGGATTTGTGCGGGTGTGAATGCAGGTGTTTTCGATTATAGTATTCTAAAGAAGATGATGAAAGATAATTTGGTGCTAAACAATTCACGATTTCAACAATATATAAATGATGCAAGAACTAAACCTGGCGGGTCAGAACTATTTTACATCGAATTTGATGAAGTGGTAAGAAAATTTAAGTCAGAAGAAAGTTATAATAACATTGGGGCAATCAAGCATAGCTGATATTAAGCGTTATCTCCAAGGATTTTAAAATCCTCTTATTATCCGTCTGGCGTTATTAATATTCTACTTTTCGCACACAACACTCCGCAAAAT
>ENA-ORXC01001964-ORXC01001964.1-marine-metagenome-genome-assembly--contig:-NODE-1964-length-11575-cov-2.975648_pt1 | contig 11575 bp, 9 predicted proteins | sample MGYA00237865_ERZ511478 | MGnify/ENA metagenome assembly ERZ511478 | reverse complement strand
CCCCTGGGCGGGAATCCTTCAGCCAGATGCACACCCTGTACCAACGGGCTTCGAGCCTGGATCATCCCCAAGGCTGTAACCGTTAACGCCTTGGCTATCCGATCAAGCCGCCCCGGTTGGGGTTTGGACCAGTTGATCCGCCAACGCCCGGGCGCGCCTGTCGATAGTGGCATTGGTGTCGGCTGCAATCACCGATATCTGCACTGCTCCACAGGCCCGACGGGTTTTTCGGCTGACATGAATGGGAGGTTACTCGTCCGGATATCGAGGTTATCTGTCTGATATATTGCCTGTTGGAAGAGCGATTGGTTCAGGGCGAAAAGGCTCGATTGCCTGACGTGGTGATTCGCTGATTGCTTCACTCTTGAATTTGCAGGACGCGACCATGGCACGGAGTTTTGGTCGCCTTGTCATCAAGGCGCTAAAGGGTATAGACAGGACTCAGAAACGAGCCAGGCGAGAGCGTGAACGCGAAGAGCGTAAGGCGGCTGCAGCGCAAGCTCGGTTGGAGCGCGAGAGGGTGCGCGAAGAAAAGCGCCAGCTAGCGGCATCGCGGAGGGCCGACGCCGCTGTGGAGCGACAGAAAAAAGCCGAATTGAAAGCGCAGGAACAGCGAGCGCGCAGCCAGGCTTCAAAGGAAAAGGAAAAAGCTGCGCACCAGAAGGCCAGGGAAAAGGCTGCGCGTCAGGCAGTCATTGCTGCGGGCAAGAAAGCGCTGGATGCACGAGTGAAGGCTCGGGAGAGTCTGTGCAGGCGATATATCGACTCGATGGTTGAATAGCATGAATGCGCTGCAGATTGATCTGCCGGGTTGGCAATTGGCTGATGGTTATCTTCATCTGCCCGCCGTCGATCTGCTGATGGTGATGGCCGGATTGATAGCCTTGCTACTGGTCTGCTACTTCATTTTTCGGTACAGGTTCCGGCGGTTCCGTAAACGCTATGATCAGGTGTATCAATCAATGGAAGACCTGGACAGCCGTTTCGTAGAGCAGCAGTCTCGTTTTGCACAGTGGCTCGATGACACCGCGCATGAGAAACAGGTGGCTACCAGAGAACTGCAACAACTCAACGAAGAGGTGGACGTCATCTCGCGGCGAGCCGCCGAAATGCGACCTGTCTACGGAGAACTGCAACGAAGGCAGAACGCCTTGCAAGACGAGGTGTCGCGATTGGAATCTCGGCACGCGGATATCGTGAGTGTTCTTGATAACACCGCACCACTGCATGAGCACCATGCGAATCTGCAGGGGAAAGTAGCTGAAAAATCTGATGAGCTGATACGCGTTGAACGACAGCTGCAGAATCTCAGACTGGAGCTTGATCTGTACGACCGCCAAAGTAATCTGGTTACCTACGCGCATTACGAAGAACCGGAATACCTTCATCAGAGCAGTGATCGGTTCAAGATAGAGATCAAACGCGAGCGGGATTTCCAGAGAGCCTTGATCAGCGAGAAAAAGGAACTGACAGGCCTGGATGCATTGAAGGATGCCTCTGAGCGCGCGCAGGCCACTCGGCACGGAAAACTCTTGATAAGAGCATTCAACCTGGAATGCGACAAGTTGTTTGCCACCATACGGCACTCCAATCATGCGCGAACGGTCGAGAAGGTTGGCAAACTGGCTCACGAGCTTGAAAAGCTGATGAACGATCAGCGCTTCGGAATTTCGCTGGACTATGTGGAATCCAGGCTGCGTGAATGCACGCTCATCTATCAGGACAAGTACAAGGCGAAGGAAGAAGCCGAAGAACAGCGCCAGCAACGAGAGCAGCTGAGAGAGGAGCGCAAGGCCCAGCGTGAATATGACGCCGCCTTGAAAAAGGCGCAGGAAGAACAAAGGGCCTATCAGCAGATGCTGGAAAAAGCGCGAGAAGAGATCTCGGGAGCCACGGATGAACAGACACTGGAGCAGCAGGAGCGAATCCGGTATCTGGAACAGATGCTGGAAGGTGTACGTCAGAACGAACAGCGCGCGATGAGCATGGCACAGCAGACACGCTGCGGATTCATCTACGTGATCAGCAACGAAGGCTCGTTTGGCAAGGGGATTTACAAGATTGGCCTGACACGCAGGCTCGACCCGATGGATCGTGTGAAGGAACTGGGTGATGCCAGCGTGCCGTTTTCATTCGATGTACACGGCATCATCTACTCGCAAGATGCGCCGCGCCTGGAGAATCAGTTGCATCAGCACTTTGATGATAAACGCGTGAACGTGGTCAATGATCGCAAGGAATTCTTTCGGGTCGAGTTGAATCAGATTGAGGAGGCGATGAACGCGCTGATGGATCAACCGGTAGTCTTGAAGCGTGAAGGATTTGAGGATGATGATTATTCCGAGGCCATGCGGTTGAGGAACAGGGTGATCGAGCTGGCGGGGTGATGGGGTTGAAAACGACTTTGCGGGGGAGTTGGCGATGTCTGGTTGACCGGCCAGGCCTCAATCGTCGGTCCCTCTTCCGTCGGTCCCTCTTCGCTGCGCCTGCCGTCACTGAGCGTTGATAGTGATGACGCCCGCCGAGCTCTTTGAGAGGCTCGGCGTTCAGGCTGCCACTCTGAGAAGTGATCCAGCGCTCGGAAGCGCTAGTGTCGTGTAAAGATCAGACAGTTACACGACACTAGAACACGTCGCTGATCGTTGAAGTGACCACGAAGGTGCGCGTGACCACCGGCCCGTGTTCCGGACCCGGCACACCGCCTTTCGGCTCCAGGCTGACTGCCAGCTCGCTGGCATCAGACAGCGGTCTTGGCAATACAAGGCGACGTACTTCACCGGTTTCGTCAGGCAGCAGCCCGACCGACTGGACGTCTTCGTCTCTATCCTTGAGCACCATCCACATCTGATGACTCTGCGTGCGGTCCAACTGCGGTTCTCCGACAACAGTCACCAGCAACTCACCGTATTCACCACTGTCAGTCTCCGTCTTGCGCAGGCTGACCGCCCAGAGCGGCATATTGTCTTCGTTCTGCAGTACGGCCACGGTTACCGGCAAGTCAGACGGGCTCTGCGGCTGCGAAGGGAACGGCTTGAACACCAGAACCGCGGCGATGCTCGCGATGGCGACAGCTGACGTCAGTGTGGCCAACTGCCAGTATCGGGCACGCTGACGCCACAGCTCGATGGTCTCTTCAATCAGGCCCGGCTCCTGACGTACCGGCGGAACCGTGTGAGGCTGTGGTTCGCCAACGTCCACGTCCGGTACGTGTTGTCCGGAGGGCTGCTCGCCCAGTTGTGCCTCGATTTTCTGCCAGACCCCCGGAGGCGGTGCCACAGGCTCCACCAGTTCCGTCAGCGGGTCGAGCCTCTGCTGCCACCAGGCAAGCAAGGGGCGCCACTGCGGGTCGTTCTTGTGGCGTTGGTCGGCTTCCAGACGCTCCGCTTCACTGAGTGCCCCCAGTGTGTACAGCGCTGCGAGCGAATCCTTGTCGTCATCAGTCGTGTTCAACGAAACACTCCCTCAGGTTTTTCAGACCACGCAACACCCAGCTCTTGACGGTGCCCAAGGGGCGCCCCATTGTGGTGCTGATCTCGTCCTGCGTGAAGCCTTCGCAATAGATGGCAACAATACAGCTCTTTACATCCGGCTTGAGTCGCTCCAGGCAGAGTGACAATAGCTGGGAGTCCGCGAGCCCGTCCTGCAAGGCTGGCAGCTGAGTTTTCAGCAGGTCAACGTCCTGCGTTGAACGATTGGCGAAGTCCCCACCATGGCGCACCAGTTCCCGGCGGCGCATGTCAATCGCCTGGAAACGCGCAAGCGTATTGAGCCAGGCCGTCGGGGAGCCTTTATCGGGACTGTATGATCCGGAATTGTTCCACACTTTGACGAATGTCTCCTGCAGCGCTTCCTCGGCGAGTGCCCTGTTATTAAGGATACGCAGCTGAAGGCCAAAAAGACGCGACGACACGCGATCATAGAGTAGAGACAACGCGCGACTGTCTCCAGCAGCGACATCGGCGAGCCATTGACCGACGATATCATCGCTCCCGACTGGCTCATTGTCCTCGATGCCGTCAGAGCTCATGCGTCGCTCCGAGGGTCAGCAAATCGTGTTCGCATTGCTGTTTCACGTCCGAAATCTGGTTGGGCAGGTCGTTGAACCGGGATACCGAAAGATACACCATTCCTGCGGTTCATGACATTGATACACGATTTGACGGTGCTCGCCAACGGTTCATTCACAGTGTTACATACCGCACGATTGTCGAGCGGTGACGGATAAGAGAAGGGGCTTTGGCAATTTGCCAGACTGTCTGTGCGTCCATCATCGACCCTGCCTTGCCAGAGAGGCTCGCCGTGCTCATAATCTGCCTTGAATCGCTGCCGCGTTTGCTCTCGTTGAAGCCAGTTTCTTGCCGGTCAATGTTCAAATGCGGAGTGGGGCAGTGTAATACAACGGTGGATCATTCAATGAGCGAGAACTTCTTTCAACCTGTCTCCGGTTTTGACCTGCCGCGCTTTGCCGGGGTGGCAACCTTCATGCGTCTGCCCCATGTGGGGCTGGATGATCCTGCCATCAGTGATGTCAATATCGGGTTGATCGGTGTTCCCTGGGATGGTGGTACAACGAACCGCCCGGGTCCGCGTCACGGGCCTCGTCAGTTACGCGACATGTCGACCATGATCCGTGCGCAGAATGGAGCTACCGGCGTACGCCCTTTTGAGCGGCTCAATTGCGCTGATCTTGGGGATGTCGCCCCCAACCCTGCTGATCTGATGGACACCATGTCTCGAGTGACATCCTTTTACGAGAACGTCAAAGCCAGGGGCATTCGTCCACTGACTGCGGGGGGAGACCATCTTGTGTCGTTGCCGGTGCTGCGTGCTCTGGCGAAGGAGGCGCCTGTGTCGATGATTCACTTCGACAGTCATACAGATCTTTTCGACAGCTATTTTGGTGGCACACGATATACCCACGGTACGCCCTTTCGGCGTGCTGTCGAAGAGAATCTGATTGACCCGAAAAAGGTGGTGCAGATTGGTATTCGCGGAACGACCTACGACAACGAGGACAGGGATTTCGCAGCTGCTGTTGGTATACGCATCATTCCGATAGAGGAGTTTCACGCTCGCGGCGTTGATAGCGTCATGGAAGAAGCCTGCGACATCGTAGGGGAGACGGAAACATACGTCTCGTACGACATCGATTTCGTTGATCCAACCTTTGCGCCGGGAACCGGCACGCCTGAAATCGGCGGCCCCAATTCCTTTCAGGCGATTCAGGTAGTCAGAGCGTTGGACAAGGTGAATATCATCGGTGCCGATCTGGTCGAGGTCTCACCACCGTTCGATCAAGGCGGGAACACAGCCTATCTGGGGGCTTCGATCATGTTCGAGTTGCTCTGCGTGATGGCATGTAGTCCAGCGCTCACACGGTGCTGATGCTCAGCCCTCAGGGGAGAACCGTCACGCGCGAAGACGCTTCTATATCGTCACTGTCGATGAAAATCGACGTCAGGTCGGACAGAACGCCAATCGTGTCCGTCGTGCGGTTCATTGGCTGATCGAAAAAACCGGGCACCGTATAGTCATACTCCTGAATCTCGGCATTCAACTGAGAGTCAGGCGTGCTGGCTTTCACCAGTCTGAAGAACTGCAAAGCAGCACATCGCTGGTTCCGGCTGTTGGTACATCTGTTCTCTGGGTGGTATCTGCGGTTGGGCAGAATCGTGAAGGTGGCTGATTCATCAACGAGCCGTTGACGATGAATCTCGCCGAGAAAATCGAACATCTCGATCGGTGAGCGGATAGTGATGGCCAGGCCACCAAAATTTTCGAGCCGCCCCAGTTCCTGCTCACCAACACCGTCTTCAGATCCACTCTCCGATTGTGAGAGCAGGGCGGCAACGAGCTCCTCCAGGTCGGCAGTATCGTCTCCGCGGCGTTCCTCAGCGTCCAGTGCTGCCAGCTGGCTTGCGTTTCGTTCCACCTGGTCGTCAACCGAGCGAAGCAGTTTCACCTTCTCATCCCGGGTAAGCCGTTTGAGATCACGTCCTCCCAGTTCTGCAGTGGTCAATTGAGACACGACCCAGATACGACAAGTCAGGTCCACCGCTCTGGCCAGCTGCTTGTCAGACAGATTATCGACGTCGAACACCGGCGGACGGCGAAAGCACAACCTGAAGCCTCCGGGCTCTCCGACGATGTCGAACTTGCCAGTCACGCGATCCGGCACGATCGAAAGCCGGGGTGTAGAAATGGCGCGAATGCTGTCTATCAGTTCCAGCGTATCGTCCTGATCCAGATCTTCTATCAGCGTGTTGTCGCCCAGCAGAGGCTCGGTAGACAGGCCCAAGGCCGCCAGTAGTCGCAGACGGCGACGGAAGGCGCTCTTTTCAAAGGTATCGGCATTGTTCACCAGAGGCTCACTCATCCATCCAATCTCTCGGACGAACAGGCGCATGACCAGTTCCGTATCGTAGTTGCGCGATGAAATGCGTTCGAAGAGGCCGAGTTCCACAGGCCGCAGCATGGATCGCATGAAGCTGGCATTCATCAGGGCAGAGACCGTGAAACGCGGGGTCGAGTCGTTGAGGCCGATACCAGACAGAAGTTCGGCACCCTTGGCGCCGGGTCCTATCGGTACATCCACATCAAGACCGAAGTCGCCGATCTCGCGGCTGTCCACGCTGGAGATAGTGGAGAAATAGAGCGGTTTGCGATAAGCGGCTCGCAGAATGTTCAATACAACCTGCTCCTGCGCCGTTTTCGCCATGCTGATGTTGTAATCGCTGGCTCGTTGTTCAAAGGCTGGGTTGACGCAGCCAGACACGATGGATGCCACCAATACAGTAGCGAGTGCAGGCAAATGCAGCCCCAATCCTTGTATCAGCATGATCAGTCGACTGGTCATGTCAGGCGTCGAACTCTCATCGCAGTCTGGTCTGCCTTTCAATGTCCAAGGCAAGTCGTACACGAGCTGCCGGATCCTCGGGAATACTGTCCATCGCCTCGATAATCGCCAGCGGAGCGTGCAGTCCCGAGGAGTTGGCGATCTGGATCGCCATACCGGGACGGGCATTGAGTTCCAGAAGCACCGGGCCGCGCTTTTCATCGACAACCAGATCGACCCCAAGATAGCCGATATCCACTACATCCCCGAGGCGTGCGGAGAGCAACAGTGCCTCTTCCCAGTCCGGTACCTTGAATCCGGTAAGCTCTGTCAGGAAATCAGGATGCTGAGTAATCGAGCGATCCCACTGGACGGCGTGATTCGTTGTACCCGTTTCCATGGTAATGCCGGCACCGACGCCGCCCTTGTGCAGATTGGCAGCCCCGTCTGACTCTGCGGTAGGCAGCCTCAGCATTGCCATGACCGGAACACCGCGAAAGACGATCATGCGCAGATCCGGTACGCCGCTGAAGGAAATGCTGTCGAACGAGGAGTGTGGCTCAAGGCGTTCTTCAACCAGCACGCGATCGCCACCCCCGCCCAGAGAATACATACCCGCGAGAATGTTGGCGACATGGAAACGTATCTCGTCCCATCCGGACAATCGTCCTGACGGTTTGCGCAGGCCGGCAGGCCCTCCGCCACTGGCAACGAAGATGCCTCCGCCCTGCGATCCGCGAGCAGGCTTGATGACCAGCTCGCCTGCTTCTTCGGCAATGCGCTTGAACGCCTTGAAATCGCCGTGATGCTCGATGATCGCGAGCACCTCCGCCACCTTGATGCCCTGGCCAGCGACCAGCTCCTTGGTCAGGATCTTGTCGTCGACATGGGGCAGCAATTTTCTCGGGTTGTACTCTGCGATGAGTTCGATGTTCCGCCGGTTCATCCCCAGCACACCCATGCGTCCGAGATGTGTCAATGGACGGCGTGCTGTCGCGGATGCGCCGATCATGACTGCTTTCCGATCATGCGGAAGCGTACGAATTCGTGAAGCGTAAAGCCGTTGTATCGTCCCAGTACGATGGCAAGTCCGATGACGATGAGCAGAAATTCAGGAAAGACGAACACGATATGTTGAAGGCTGGGAATCGAGATCACCAGATAGGCGACGATAGCCGTGAAAAGACTCCCGCTGGCACGCACAAAAGCTTCCCGGGGGCCATATTCATCATAGATGAGGGACATGGATTCGATGGTCATGGTCAGGATGACGATCGGGAAGAGCGATAGCGACAAGCCCAGCCGTACATCATTGGCTGCTCCCGCGACAGCGATGACAAGCATGATGAGTGTGACGATGGAGAGGACGGCGGTCAGTCTTGGCACCAGGGTCAGGTGCAGGGTATTGAAGTACGATCTCAGCAACAGGCCCAGCAGCACAATGGCCAGAAAAAGACTGACGCCGAGGACAAGCTGCGTTTCCCGAAAAGCCAGCGCGATCAGAACCGGCATGAAGGTACCGAAGGTCTTTATCCCGATGACCTGGCGAATGAACGCCACGGCCAGTGCGCCGATGGGTAGAAGCAGTAGAACCTGAAAGACCAGTTGTGCTTCGACAGAGAGAATGAGCGGAGAGAGGCGGGTAAAGATCGGTGCCTGACGATCCCCGTTCCACAGTGCGCGATCGATCTCAGCGGTGTACGAGCGCTTCGTTGCATAGACCCAATCGTCTGTCATCGCACCGGAAACATCTATCAGGTCGGTGTCACTCACACCGAGTCGAGCCAGCGGCAGGTCATCCCAGGGCTCACCGGTGGCAGGGTCGAGCGCAACCCAGCCCCTGTCATTCGTGGCCACTTCTGTCCAGGCCATGATGGGGGCATTGCGCCGATTCGTCTCAAGTGGGATGCCGGTAGCACGCCGCGCTTCGATGCCAGCCACATTCAGTGTGAAGGCAAGGCGCCTGGCCGGTTCAGACAGTTCAAGTCGATCGAAATCCATGCCGGCAACTGCGTCGGTGACCGCCGATTCGCTGGTGTATATTCGGGCGATCTCCCGGGCAGTTCCCAACGCGTCCACAGATTGTTCTCGTGCCGTTTGTACGACGCTCTCGATCGCCTCTCGTCCTGCATCGGATGCTTCGCCAAGCGACTCCAGTGCCAATGCGACACTCTCCGGCTCCTCGGAGCCTGTTTCGCGCACGCTGTCCTGCGCTGAATCAACCTTGTAGAATCGCGACAGGACAAAGACTTGCTCTGTTCCTTCAAGCGAACGCTGCTCTACCCTCATGCGTCGACCCGTTTCGTCGTCCGTAGCCGATGTTCCAAAGCCAGGCGCGATCGCGTCTTCGTCAACCAGTGCAAAACCTGCGGGTGCTGAGGGGGTTGCGAACTCCGCGCTGACTTCCTGACCCGTGCCGGTCAGGCTGAGGCGGGTCTCTACGGTCCAGATCTCGGCCCTCGCCTCTGGCGTGAACGGGTAGTTCAGGATCAGTGTCTTGTAGAGTATCAGACAGAGGCCGAAGAGAATGAGCGCACCGGATATGACGGCGACTTGAATGGAGCGTGAGTTCATGGATGGATTTCTACGAAAAGGAAATGGCGCCGCGACAACCGCTTGTTCAGCAGTCAGGATCGTCCACGTATTCCTCGTCGGAGCGCACAGCGATGCTGGCATCTTCCAGCAGCGAGCGTCCGATCAGGACGGGGTAGTTGAAGTTGGATCGATCCGCGAGACTGAACTCGCCCTTGATGCGCTGAATGCCGAGGCAGACCTCCAGCTCGACAACCTTGCGCTCTTCGGTTCCACCGCCGCGCATCTTGATCTTGACGGTTCGAACGACTTCGCGTTCCAACGTGCGTTCTTCTCCATCCTCGTTGGCAATGCGAAACGTGACCGTGTCGCTGTGGTTGTTGTCGGACAGGATTTCAGCGCCGATTGAGGATGTCTTTGCCCCTGTGTCGAGCTTGGCGTCCATTTTCATGGCCACTTCAGGCAGTAGCACGTGCTCCAGCCATCCTCGGATCGTGATGGAAGAATCGGCGAAAACAGGTGGAGCGAGTACGATGCTCGCCATGAGTATTGCAATCGAGTAAGTGTTTTTCATGGCGACAGAGTAATGCGACAGGTTCGCATGGCATCGCCTTTTTGCAATTCTTACTCGGCAGAGATGGTGCTGTCGCTACACGCCTCCGGCCTTGCAATGCGGAGTCAACGCATCCCTGCGTATGCTCCGCTTGTCAAATCAAAATCAGTCCTTGCTTACCAATCGATAATAAACAAAGTCAGAAGTAGCCCCGTTCACATACCCGTTCACGTTCTTGCCCATGGCAACCTGATACGCCGCCTGGAACATGATCACGATGGGTGACTCAGTTTGAACGCGTTTCTGTAGTTCCACGTACATGCCCAGTCGCGTGTCCGGATCCGCTTCGGTCAATGCCTCGTTGGTCATCTGGTTCATGTCATCAGGCACTGCCCATGCATTACGCCAGGTGGTAGTGGCCGCATAGTTCTCGTCAGAGTTATCCGAGTTGTAGGCGAAGGCCTTGGCATTGGAGTGTGGGTCCATGAAGTCAGGTCCCCAGTACAGCAGCATGGCCTGATGGCTGCGCTCTCGATACTTGGTAATCACTTGACTACCGGTGCCGGGCAGTATCTCGAAGTTGATGCCGGCTTCGGCAAAGCTTGCCTGAAGGGATTGCGCCATGTCATTGAACGGTGCAGCGTTGATGACATCCAGGGTGACGGTAATGGGGGTTTCAATACCGGCCTCACTCAGAATGCTCCTGGCCTTTTCCAGGTCGTAGGTAAACGGCGTTTCATCGTAGGAGCCGGGAAAGCCCTTGGGCCAGAAGGCCTGGTGCACTTCCATCTGTCCCTTGATGATGGAACTGGTCATGCCTTCGTAGTCCACCAGATAACGCGCCGCTTCCCACACCGCAGGAGGCGTGAGAGATTCTGTCTTCTGGTTGAAGCTCAGGAAGTGAACGGCGGCCTGTGGGAACACGTCCACTTTCAGCGCCTCCTTGTCCAGAGATTCGATCTGGTCAGGTGTCAGGTTCTTTGCCATGTCCACATCACCGGACTCCAGCAGCAATTGCTGAGTCGCCGCTTCTGCCACATGCTTGATGATCAGAGACTTGGTACCCGGTGCGCCCTTGAAGTAGTCACTGTTGGCTTTCAGACGAATCAATTCAGCTGGTCGGTAGGAGACGATGGAATAGGGACCGGAACCTGCCGAGTTTTCATTCAGCCAGGCATTGCCCATATCGCCATCGACTTCATTGGCCATCACGGTTTCCTGATCCACGATGGATGCCGGGCGTGAGGCCAGTACATTGAGCACGAAGGCCGGTGAATAGTCACCGGCATAATGAATGGTGACCGTGTTGCCGTCAGCGGTGACATTCTCCAGCACGTTTTCGGGTGTCCAGCCCAGCTGCGTCAGGATGAAGGCAGGCGTCAGATTCAGTTTGATGACGCGTTCGAAGGAGAACACGACATCCTCGGCGCGTACCGGGTTGCCTGAATGGAATACCGCATCATCACGCAGGGTAAAGGTGACGGTCTTGGCTTCGGCATCGCTCTCCCATGATCTGGCAATACCATCTGCCAGTACGGTCGGGTCTTCCGCGTCGTATTGCACCAGGCGGTCATAGACGTTGGTAACCAGTTCGCCGGATGAAAACTCATACGCCTGCGCGGGGTCTATCGCCACGATGTCGTCGATGTTCTGAG
>ENA-ORXC01001963-ORXC01001963.1-marine-metagenome-genome-assembly--contig:-NODE-1963-length-11577-cov-343.687565_pt1 | contig 11577 bp, 10 predicted proteins | sample MGYA00237865_ERZ511478 | MGnify/ENA metagenome assembly ERZ511478 | reverse complement strand
GCAGCTCAAAATGAGGCTCGATTATCAAAAAAATACAAAATTCCATGCATACAAAATATTCCTAAATAAAGTCTAATGATGCTATTCTTTCTCTTCAACGATGACAAAAATATCTTCGTTGTCTTTTTTCATCAAATATTTTTCGCGGGCAAATTTTTCGAGTGTCTCGGCATCCGAATGTAGAGCTTTCGATTGTAATTTGACTTTTTCGACCTCTACTTGATAGTGTTCTTTTTTGGCTTCCATATCGTCAATGATATTTTGCAAATGCCGCTGCGAAACCAAGTCATTTCTATCAAAAAACGTAATCCAAATCACAAATAGCGTCACCGTCAGGAGGTATTTATTCCTAAATGGTGCCGGTATTCTCTCGAAATAAACCCGAAATACGCTTTTTTTTGCCACTGATTAATGAGTGAATTTTGAATGAGTGAATGAGTGAATGTTTTGAATGTGATAATGTTTTTTATTGTTGCATTAACGCATTTTAGCATTGTCGCATTTTTTCTGCTGCAAATATAAGGATTTTAATGTTGAAATGCGAGTTGGTTTGGATTGGTCTTATTCATTATGTCGAAATATGGACGGGGTGGTTTGTAAAATCGCTTTGCGTGAAGCATTTTTCGTGGGAAAATGGTATATTTGGGTTTATAAATTAGTCAACTACATGAAGATAACAAAGCTGAAAATAAAAGATTATTTCCATATAAAGGATATAGAATTAGATTTCACCTATCCAGATGGGCATGAAAAAGCGGGAGAACCTTTGGATAAAGTTTGTTTTATTGGGCAAAGTGGAACTGGAAAAACGACCTTATTGAGGCTCTTAAATAGTACCGTAAACTCAATTTCAAAAAAGGATAACACAGATGAGGTAAAAACATCATTTTGGTACAAAATATCCGGTGGAAAGATGCAAGTTGACATATCGGGACTTGAAAATCTATCAGATAATCAACATGCTATCATTCATATTGAGAGTGACATTCAGAGTAATGCAGAGATGTTGACAATGAAATCTGTAATAGAAGAACCAAAGCAATTATTTACAACACCTTTTCCTTTTGTTAGAGATTCTTTTTTAGATTATCAAATTCCTTTGGCAGATAAATATCCTAATTGGATGCTCGGCCTCACTAAGCCGCTGGATAATACCGTTTCCGATAATACTAAGCAGAAGAGCGATTCTAAGTCATTAAAACTTAATAATACCTATAATTTTACTCTATGGAAACAACTCTTAGGAGATATCAATAAATATGATGTTTTGCTTGATAAAAAAACAAAAGATTTAGCTGCGGAAATTTCAAAAGGAAGTGTTGAAGTAGCAGTGGAAAATTTTAAGACTTGGAAGAAAGAAAACCCTAATCCGCGTACTAAAATAGCTAAAGAATGCCTTGACCCTATTCTGCGAGATTTCAATCTAAAGGTCAATTTAGAAAGTACAGAAAATATTTATTTTCCCATTCAACATATAAATGGAACAGAAATTCCCCCACACGGACTCTCCACCGGAACAAAACAAGTCCTACTCACAGCATTACCCATTTACCTACTCAACACCAAAGACGCTATCATCCTCTTCGATGAACCTGAACGCTCCTTATTCCCTGATATTCAGTTAAAAATAGTTGATTACTATACGCGACTTGCGCCCGAAGCGCAGTTTTTCTTTGCTACACACTCGCCTATGGTCGCGGCAGCATTTGAGCCTTGCGAACGGTTTATTTTGCGATTTGATGAGGATGGATATGTGACTTCTGATTCCGTGTATAAAGGAGATTCGCCGATTGGGGATGACCCGAATGATATGTTGTCGCGAGATTTTGGAGTGCGCTATATCAATGAGCATGGTATTCGTCAGTGGGAACATTATTTGGATTTGAAAAAGAAATTACGAGCAGAAAAAGACGAGGATAAGAAAAAAGAACTAATGCTTGAAACCGCCAAACTTGGCAACCTATACAAATATCCGGTATGAGAAGAATTGTAAAACCTAAAAACTCGAAAGCTCGAAATTTAGTGTACAAAAAAGGTAGAGACAATTCTGCCATTAAGGATATTTTACTTGTAGAACAACATCGAATTTGTGCTTATACTGAGACGTATTTTGACCGAAGTTCAAAAGCTGAAATTGAACATTTTAATCCTACACTGAAATACACAGACGAGGATAATTACGAAAACTATTTCGCAGTAAAAGCGCAGTGGAATAATGAAAAAGGGGGCGTTCCGAGATGGCATAAACATCAGCCACTTATACATCCAACGGATGAGAAATTTGAAGGACGAATTAAGTATCGTGATGGCGATATTTATGCAGAGGATGACGATATTGAAGCTAAAAACCTTATTCAATATTTGAAATTAGACGACATCGAACTCACCATTGAACGCATAGAATACATTCAGCGTCAGAGAAATCAAATCAAAAATTCAGGCAAAGACCCGTTGACACATTTCAATACTTTGCTCAAAGAATTTCCAAAGGACGTCTACTTCATCCGCGCCATTCAAGAAGAATTTGACATCCAACTCAATCTGTAATCGTAACACAGACATTCCTGTCTGTACCGCGAGATGTACAGACAGGAATGTCTGTGTTACGAGAATATCCAACTCAATCTATAAATGCAAACCAAGCCACAACTCGTCAACAATCGCCAAATCGAATTTGGTACATTTCACGAGCCGATAGAGGCGGTCAATCTCATTGACGCCAAGACGAATCCGGGCTTTCCGACGCCGCGTTGGTGGCGAAATTTGCGGCTCAAAGAATTTCAAGCCATTCAAGGTGGTGACGAGCGATTTTTTTATAATATCGCGCTATTCAATGCCAAATTATCGGCTTTCGCGCAGGTGCGTGTGTTTGATATTTTGCAGGAAAAACATTACGTATATGAGCAGCAATTAGTCCCCACACAACTCAATATTCCGAATAACGTACTCGATAGCGTCAATTCATTTTCCAATAAAAAAATCGACATTCATATAGAAAATAAACTCCGTGAAAATCGAATTACCGTTAAATTTAAAGTCTTGAAAAACAAAGAGATGCAAGCGATAGAAGGCGAAATGGAAGGCAATTTCGCGAATAGCGAACACCTTGTCGGCAGCGTCCCTTTCGGTGCAAATCACGGTATGTATGCTCATAAAAATATCGTTCCGATGCGTGGTTTTTTACGGATAAATAATGAACACCACAAATTTAAAAACGATAGCAGTTACTTTATTTTGGACGACCATAAAGGCTATTATCCGTATCGCTTAAAATGGGATTGGATAACGGCAGCATTTATCGACAACCGCGGTCTGATTGGTTTGAATTTGACAAAAAATCAATCCATTGACGGAGAAAAATATAACGAAAACGCGCTTTGGTTGGGTGGAAAAATTTATGCTTTATCTGCTATTAAATTCGATAGAAATAACTATATTTGGACGATAAAAGATAAACAAGGAAAGGTCAATTTAACGTTTCATGCCCTCTACCCGAAGTCAGTCAAAATCAATCTGGGTTTCTTCGGTGCGTCGGACTGTGACGGTCCGTTTGGACGGATTTCGGGCGATGTTTTTATCGAAAATAAAAAAATTACATTTGATAATATTTTTGCTTTCGCGGAACGGATGTATATAAGGTGCTAACGTAACACAGACATTCTTGTCTGTGCCGCGTGAAAATTACAGACAGGAATGTCTGTGTTGCGATTATGAACTGGACTAATTACCATACACACACCCTCTACTGCGACGGCGAATGTACGGCAGAAGAACACGCCCGTCAAGCTGTTGAAAATCAAATGCTTGCGATTGGTTTTTCGAGTCATGCGCCGATGTCCTTTGAGACGGATTGGCATGTAAAAATGCCGGATTTGAAGGCGTATTTACAGGACATCAAACATGCGAAGGCGGCTTATCCGCAGGTGCAAATTTACACGGGTTTGGAGGTCGATTTTATACCGGACGTGATTGGTCCGGGAGATTTTGAGGCGTATAAATTGGATGTGATTGTAGGCTCGGTGCATTACATTGGGCAGTATGCAGATGGCGAGCATTTTTGTATGGATTTTACGGCGGAGGAACTGGCGCGAGGCTTGCGTGAGGTCTATGCAGACGATGTGCAGGCGATGGTACGGGCGTATTATGAGCGCGTGCAGATGATGGTCACGCATGACCCACCGGACATTATCGGGCATTTGGATTTGATAAAAAAACTTAATAAAGGCAATCGTTTTTTTGATGAAACAGAGGCGTGGTATAAAGAAATTGTGGAGGAAACGATAGACGTCATTTCCAATTCGAGCTGTATCGTGGAAGTCAATACACGCGGTTTTTATCAAGGAAAAACAACCGAATTTTACCCGTCAAAATGGATTTTAGAAATGTGTTTTGAAAAAAATATTGCTGTAACTATCAGTTCGGATGCACACCATTTCAATGAGTTGGAAAATAATTTCGGCGAAGCCACCAAGTTATTATTAATTATTGGTTATCAAAAAGTTACAATTTACATGAATAATGAATGGGTTGCTGTGCCACTTTTAATTGATGGGTTGCAAGTTCCCGTTTAAATATGAAAAGTTAGGCTGATTTATTGGCATCGTCGGGGCAGAATTTGGCAGTTCAACGTGAAACATCCTCGCATTAGACTGCCGACTCTTTTAATATTTCTACAAAACGAAAAACATCTCTATACGAATTGTACAAAGGCACGGGCGCGACACGTATTACGTCCGGCTCGCGCCAGTCGGCGATGACACCTTTTTCTGTTATGTTATCAAACAAGGACTTATCGGCATTTTTTACTTGAATGGAAAGTTGGCAACCACGTTGGGCGGGGTCGCGTGGGGTGATGATGCGGATGTTTTGGTTTTGAATTTCGTCCAATAAAAACTCCAAATAGCCTGTCAGTTGGCGTGATTTTTCATTGAGTTTTTTCATCCCAACTTCCTCAAAAATATCCAATGAAGCCCGTATTGCTGCCAGTGAAAGTATCGGCGGATTGCTCAATTGCCAGCCCTCTGCGCCCGGTATCGGGTCAAAATCGTGGCGCATATTAAAGCGTGTTTCTTTATTGTGTCCCCACCAACCGGCGAAGCGGGGGAGGTCGGCATGCGCATGTCTTTCATGCACAAAACAGCCGCCCAGACTACCCGGACCGGAGTTGAGATATTTGTAGGTACACCACACCGCGAAGTCCATACCACTATCATGGAGTTGGAGGTCGAGATTGCCTGCGCCATGTGCGAGATCGAAGCCTACGACGCAGCCGTGCGCATGTCCAAGTTCGGCAATTTTTTTGAAATCAAAGACTTGTCCCGTATAATAATTGACGCCGCCGAGCATGATGAGCGCGATTTTGTCGCCCTCTGTTTCAATCAATTTTTCGAGGTCTTCTGTGCGAACCAATTCTTCCCCTTCTCGCGGGCGAATTTCCAATAAAGCCTCTGCCGGGTCGTAGCCGTGAAAGCGTATTTGCGACTCAATCGCGTACCTATCCGAAGGAAAAGCGTCGCTTTCCATCACGATTTTAAATCGCTCGTTATCAGGACGATAAAAGGATACCATCATTAAGTGAAGGTTGACACTGAGGGTATTCATCACGACTACTTCTTCGGGTTTCGCACCGACGACATTTGCCATCGCAGGGGTCAGAAATTCGTGGTAAGGCATCCACGGATTTCGTGCATGAAAATGCCCTTCTACACCAAATTTTTCCCAATCCAGCAACTCTTGTTCTACGTACTTTCGGGTCGATTTGGGTTGCAGACCGAGCGAATTTCCACATAAATAAATATGCGGCGTCCCATCTTTTTGCAATGGCAAATAAAACTGTTCGCGGTAGGCGTGTAAGGGGTCTTGGTCGTCCATTTTGGCGGCGAATATGGCGGTATTTTCGTAATTCATTGGAATGCGGATTTGGCGGATTAAACGGATTTTTTTTCAATAAAACCATTTCCGAGAATGTAGGGACAGGGCATGTCCTGTCCCTACATTCTCGGAAATGGTTTTGCAAAATTACAATTTAAGGGAAGACGAAAAAAATAATCTACCCGTCTGAATTGTTCTTTTTCTTACGTAGCTCGGCTATACGCGTCAAATTTAGCCAAACATATAAAAAAAATAACTTCTTCATTTGGGGTAGATTATTTTCTTCCTCTTCCCTAACCATCATACAATTTCCTTCCCCAACCATCTTTTTACATTTTTACACCAAATATCATTTTTTTCTTTTTCGGAAATAAAACCATGCGCGAGGGCTTCGTCAATTACTTTTCCGGGATAGCAATCGGGTACGGATTCCATTTCACCGAGTGGGTAAGGGTCGTCGAGTCCAGCAACGATTTGGCTGACGCCTTGTCGGTCTTTTAGCATTCTGAAAGCGTAAACATCGTGTACTAAGGTATCGAAAAAGACATTTTTTTGTGCAATATTTTCTTTCGGATGCGTGGTGCCTTCAAATAGGTCGGGTCTGCCCTCGTAGCCTTGTGCGCGTCTGCCTACGTTGATTTGTCCAAATTGATTGCCGTGAGCAAAACAGACGCGTATGTGTGGGTACTTATTCGGAAAATCGAGTAATGTGTAGGTGTGGTAATTGTCGGCAGTTTGGGCGCACATCCATACGAGATGAAACCGCCAAAAACGGTCTTGTAGTGCTATCATGCGCGGCGCATCGTAGGGGTGAATTTCGATAGCAAGCCCGTATTCATTCGCCAATTCCCATATCGGCGCAGCGGCTTCGGATGCGGTCGAATGCCATTCATTTTTTTTATTTAGAAAATGCGTTGGCAGACATAATAAGTTCATATTCAACTCTTTAACACAGCGTTCTATTTCCTTCAAGGCATCATCTATATACGCTGCCTGCACGACAAACCCTGTTGTGAATCGCTTCGGGTTTTGGTGTTGTACTTGTGCGTTGAAGTCATTTTGAAAACGAATGACATCATGCGCCGTACTGCGTTCCATGCCATTACAATAGAGTTGGGAAAGGTTGAGGATAACCTCGTGGTCGAGCTTATTTTTATCCATCCATTCGAGTTTTTCATTCAGAAAAAAACTGGCGTCCGTAATGGGTCTTTTCCAGCCTTTTTGCCGCATAAATTTCCTATCCGCATCTATCCAGAATATTTCTTTCTGCTGCATGAATGTCGGAATTTGTTCGGGGTAAGGTAGGAGGTGTCCGTGTGCGTTTATTTTCAATGCTTCAATGCTTTCGTAGCACGGTGCTTCCAGCCCGTGTTGCGTGTTATGTGCGTTCTTGATGCGGCACGGGCTGGAAGCACCGTGCTAGGGTTGACTGCGTTCAGTGATTTTTGAAAGGCTAAATATAGACAAAAAACGCATAAATTTATAAAGGCTGGTGAACATCATTGTTTTGTCATTATTTGCTAAGTAGGAAATTAATCAGCAATAGAATACGTTTAGGGGGCGATTATGCTTTTGGTGCAATTTAAAATGTGGCATTTCTTTGACGGTCTATTGTTGCTTTTTAAGCTAAAAATGTGCATTTTTGTTTTGCCGATATTATTATAACAGAATAATAATCGTTTTAAAGTTTATCCAATAAAAATCTATCTATTCGCACAAACACTCGTTTCCAAAAAAGATTGGGGGCAATTCATTCAAAAAATTAAATCAATTTTATGAGTAGTACCATGCGCTATAGTAGCGTTAGTATTGATGTTTCCGTACAGACGGTTTGGGAGTATTTCTTAGATAAAATCATGCATCCAGATAGACATTTGTCTGGTATTGAGGAGTTTAAGATACTACGGCAAACCGGAAAGGAAATTGTTCGTTACATGAAAACTGCGGTAGGGGAGATTATCGAAATGATTACGATTGATAGCAAAAAGTCGGAAATTATCTACAAAATTCTCCAACACCCGATACTCACCGGGCGACTTGTCAATCAAATTAAGGCAATTCCGCATAACGAAAACAGCTCTCTGCTTACGGTCATCAATGAGCGAAAATCTAAAGACCCCGAAGTCAGGCTCACCGATGATTTACTGAATCCAAAACAGGAAGTGCTAACGACTAAATTGAAGTTGGAAGCATAGAAACCCTTTTTAAAAATAAAACGGAGTGTAAATGTTTACAGCATTTGTACTCCGTTTTTTTTATTTATCAAAGAAATTCTATTATTAGTAATTTTTTTCTCACAAAAAAAAATAATAAATTACTGGCAATTAATGATTTATGTGAAATTTTTCCGCGATAAAAATCACAATTACTAAAAATTGTACTTTTTTAAATGATATAAAACTGTCATTTTTGTATAGTGTTATTACCCTTGTACCTTATCAGCAACTTATTCGGTGGGTTTTTTACAAAAATGAAGATTGATTATGAAATACAGAAAAATTCAATTTATACTATTGTTCGTTACTTCGGCATTGTGCTGGAATAATGTTTTTGGATATACGACAGATAATCCATTTTGTAATTCGTACCTAATACAAACTAATCAGCTAGATGCCAATTTGGTGGAGTTTTCAATATATAATTCGACAGATTTCGGACCTTATTACCCGGATTTAGAAAAGTGGTACATTCTGGAATTGGAGTTTCCACTTGGAGATTCGGTCAGTCTGGCTTTAGATCCAAATCAAATACTGCCGAGTCTTTCTTTGACGCTTTGTGTGGATTATGAAGTTGATGGTAATGCGTGTACCCAGTGTGTTACCCTACCGTCAACTACCATTAGTTGCAACTACGAAGTTGCTTTAGAATCCTATGGTTTAGAGCTTTCGGGAAGTATATACTCACCAAATGGATCAAATTATGTCTTACCAAGTGATATAACATGGGTGTTGGAAGACGGTGGTGGTGTCATTGGTACAGGATCGAATCTTAATTATACTTTTGACGAAGAGGGAACTTACTTTCTCTGTGCCGAATACGAAGATGCGCTTACGGAATGTACAGGTGTGTTGTGCGATTCTATCGTGATGGGCAACACGTACCAACCTTGTGATTATTATATTCACATCACACAAACCGACTCGGCAACTATCACAGGTATGGTGTACAGTGGCTCAAATATGCCTCCGCCCCCAAGTGATGTGACTTGGACGTTGGGAAATGATGACGACATTATCGGCAACCAAGTTCTTCTAACCCATCAATTCAGCGAGCCGGGTGAGTATACTATATGTGTGGAGTTTTTTGATGAGTTTACGGGTTGTGAAACTTTTTTATGTAAAGATATTATCACAACAAATGGGAGTGGCGCGAATTGTCAAGACATTGATTTTGAATATGAAATACAGGAAGATTGGGCTACTTTTCAGGTATATGGTTCTGATGTGTATGAGATTTTTGAAGATTCGATTGGGTGGTACGTTGATGGTGTTTTCTTAGAATATGGCAATCCTATAGAATATAATTTTTCGCCTTCTGTCGGTCAATTTACAGTATGTGCAGAGGTAATTGCTGACCCTTCAACAGGAGAAATCTGTGTGACAGAAATTTGTCATCAAATCGGTGGGAACTGTCCGCCGCTATCTATATTTCCGGGAACGGTCAATGATTCTACGGTTGCTTTCCAATTACTTACTTCTTTAAATCCCTACTTATTTGAAGATATTTTTTGGCATGTAGATGGAAATATAGTAGGGCAAGGCGATGCGCTTATTTATGTTTTTCCCGAATCGGGCAGCTATCTTGCATGTGTATCTGCTACCGCGACGGATGCACAAGGCAATTGGATTTGTGATATCGAAAGTTGCATAGATATCGAAGTGGAAATGGGGCAACAAAATGAAGAATGCGAAGCCTTCTTTATGTGGTCTATTCATCCCAATCTCGGCGAGGTGGTTCAAGACGTAGATTTTTTTGATCTTTCAATAGGAAATTATGCTCAAGCTCAATGGAATATTAATGGTAATATATTTACTACTTCACCGGGCGATGTTTTTGATTATTCATTCGAAAATCTTGGGGTGTATAATGTTTGTCTTACCGTTTGGAATGATGATATAGGCTGTGAAGATACGCATTGCGAACTAATACTCATATCAGGTATACTGCCTACGAGCGATTGTGGTTATGAAATTATATATGATACATCTGTTGAGGATGTACTTGATCTTACTTTATTTGGAACAGGTACGATACCCGTTGAGGTGGAATGGTATAATGGTCAAACCGGAGAAGCCTACGGCACCGGCAATACAAGCATTTCTATTCCATTTTTCGATTATGGTATAAATGAAATATGTGCTGTTTACGCCCCCCCTGCTGGCAGTATTTGCTCGGGCCTTATATGCACGACCATCGTGGTAGAAAATCCCGAATGCGAAAATACCGACTGCGTATTTCCCGGCGATGCTGACCGCAATATGATTGTGGACAATTACGATGTATTGCCGCTTGGTTTGCATTTCGGCGAAACCGGAGTCCTGCGCTCCAATGCCACGATTGATTGGTACGGTCAACCTGCCATCGATTGGCAAAATATTACCGAAGATAGCCTTAATCTCAAGCATCTAGATTGCAATGGCAATGGCGAAATTTTCTTTGACGACGTTTATGCTATCGAGCAAAATTATAACCGTACCCACAATGGCGTCACCGCCAATCGCGTGGATAATGCACCTGGGCTATACCTCGAATTTGACCTTGACACCATCTACTCCACGCCCGATATCGGCAATATCACTATCAATGCCGACATCATCATGGGTACACTCAATTTGCCTGTCGAAGAAGTCTATGGGGTCGCATTCTCTATTGGCTACCCTGCCGACTTGGTGAATAGCGGCTCTGTGATGGCGGATTACTTCATGGATTCGTGGATAGGTAACCCAACAACGACCCTGCAACTTGAGAAAAACGTTGTCAATCAGTCAGTTGTGGACTTTGCTTACTCGCGTACCGACCAGCAAAACATCTCTGGTTTCGGACAAATCGGTTCGGTAAGTTTCGTGATGACGGATAATATTATCGGCAAATTATCTTCGATAATAGAACTCAACTTTCCGATTACAAACGTACGCGCTGTCCTAAATACAGGTGAGGAAGTTACCATAATGGGCAGTGAAAATGCAGTTACCGTAAATATAAATGATACAGCAACAGATACCAACACCCCAGATTTATCCCAACACATCAATATATTCCCTAATCCAACATCAAATACAATCAATATTACTACCAACGACTTGCAAGCACAAACATTGGCACTCTACAATACCGTAGGGCAACGGGTGCTTGCTCGTCAAGTAATATCTACCAACACCCAAATTGACGTCAGCCAACTCCCTTCCGGTATGTATTTACTTAGTATCCAGACCGATAAGGGACTTCACAATGAGAAAATTATCGTCGAATAAGGCGTTAATATAAGATGGTTTCATTTGATTTAGAGCTCTGTGACGGATAAGCCGACGCAGAGCTTCTTTTTTTTAGTTCTTTGACAATTTTTGCAAAAAAATTAGTGATGTGATGGTGGTTATATTTTATTCCTTAAATGTTTTTTAACGAGGGAATCATTTGAGTGTGTAAAACATTAGGGGCAATTATATATAAAAGGTGCAGCGCACCGTCCCCGTTTGTAGCAAGAAAGCT
>ENA-ORXC01001962-ORXC01001962.1-marine-metagenome-genome-assembly--contig:-NODE-1962-length-11579-cov-3.250391_pt1 | contig 11579 bp, 10 predicted proteins | sample MGYA00237865_ERZ511478 | MGnify/ENA metagenome assembly ERZ511478 | reverse complement strand
TATCAGCGGATTTTTAAATATATCGACCACATTTTCGGATATATCGACCACATTTCCCAATATATCGACCAAGTCAAAAACAGCCTCCAAAATAATATTGCCATAATAAAAATTGTGAAAATTCTCAATCCAATACTTGCTAGTACGTTGACGTTGAACACTATGAGACTCTCATGATAGAATGGGAAAGGAATGAAAACGTTTTAATACATAGGAGGGGATAGAATGGTTCAGCCATACAAACACGAGCCTTTCACGAATTTCAAAGATGAGGAAAACCGTGAAGGATACCTTACAGGATTGAAGACTGTAGAAGGCTATCTTGGCCAGGATTATGACTTGGTGATTGGCGGAGAGAGAATCTCGACTGAAGACAAGATTGTATCTTACAACCCATCCAATAAAGAAGAAGTTATTGGACGCGTATCAAAGGCAAACCGCGATCTAGCTGAAAAAGCAATGCAGGCTGCTGTCGAAGCGTTCAAGACTTGGAAAAAAGTGAAGCCTGAGACACGTGCCGATGTATTATTCAAGGCTGCTGCAATCATTCGCCGCCGCAAGCATGAATTCTCAGCGCTTTTAACAAAAGAAGCTGGTAAGCCATGGAACGAGGCAGATGCTGATACAGCAGAAGCAATCGACTTCCTTGAGTACTATGCTCGCCAAATGCTAAGAATCAAAGAGGGCGTGAAAGTAGAAAGCCGTCCAAATGAATATAACCGTTATGATTACATTCCTCTTGGAGTGGGAGTCATCATTTCTCCATGGAACTTCCCGTTGGCAATCATGGCTGGTACAACCGTAGCAGCGATCGTAACAGGAAACACAGTTCTTTTGAAGCCAGCTTCAACTACTCCAGTTGTTGCGGCTAAGTTCGTTGAAGTAATGGAAGAAGCAGGTTTGCCTGCGGGTGTCCTTAACTTCGTACCAGGAAGCGGAGCAGAAGTGGGCGACTACCTTGTTGACCACAAAGACACTCGCTTCATCAGCTTTACAGGTTCACGTGACGTAGGTCTGCGCATTAACGAGCGCGCATCCAAGCTGAACGAAGGCCAAATTTGGCTTAAGCGCGTGGTAGCTGAAATGGGCGGAAAAGACACAATGGTTGTCGACAAAGACGCTGATCTTGAATTGGCTGCGCAAGCGATCACTGCTTCAGCATTCGGCTTCTCTGGCCAGAAGTGCTCTGCATGTTCACGTGCTGTCATCGTTGAAGATGTTTATGATCAAGTTCTTAACCGTGTTGTAGAGCTTACAAACGAGCTTAAGCTTGATGATCCAACAGATCAAAGCACTTTCATGGGTCCAGTTAACGACCAGGGTGCGTTCGACAAGATCATGAGCTACATCGAAATCGGCAAGCAGGAAGGCCGTTTGATGACTGGCGGCGAAGGAGACAGCTCTAAAGGCTACTTCATCAAGCCAACAGTATTTGCTGATGTGGATCCAAAAGCTCGCATCATGCAGGAAGAAATCTTTGGACCAGTCGTAGCATTCGCAAAAGCAAAGGATTTCGACCATGCGCTTGAAATCGCGAACAACACTGAATACGGCCTGACTGGTGCTGTGATCACGCGCAACCGTGAAAACATCCAGAAGGCACGTGAAGATTTCCACGTAGGAAACCTTTACTTCAACCGCGGCTGTACAGGTGCAATCGTAGGTTATCAGCCATTCGGCGGCTTCAACATGTCAGGAACAGATTCAAAAGCTGGCGGACCAGACTATCTGCTTCTTCACATGCAAGCAAAGACGACTTCTGAAATGTACTAATACAGACTTAGAATCCCCTTCTCACTCTGAGAGGGGGATTTTTTGTGTGTGATCAATTTTGAATGAAGTTACTTTTGCCAATGCAGAGACTTTCCTTTTACCGTTTTATCAAGGAAACTGCGATTTGGGTAAAAGCAGAAGCCCTCAAGATGACATTTGGATGCCATACCGTGTTCTCGGTAGAACTTTTCTACTTTAGGATACGGCTGTCCATGAAGAAGATACTATACTCTAAACCTTGATCCACCAATCCTCCAGACTCTTTTTCTTCTGAAAAAGAGTCTCTTTCTTTATAGGGCATTTTCCTCATTTTAAAAATTTTTCAGAAAAATTTAACAAAATAGTTGCAATCTAAAACTTCTGTTATATAATACATATTAGAGTTATTGATACTGTACTATAACAAAGGGGTGAAGACAGTCAATGTCGACACAAACTACAGGAATTCAAATAGTGGGCAGCATGAAAAAAGGATACGAAGAAATTTTGACACCAGAGGCTCTTGATTTTGTAGAGCGGCTTGAAAGACATTTTGGCGAGCGTCGGGTGGAATTGCTGGCAGCACGTGAAAAGCGCCAGGCGGAGATTAACGGAGGGAAGCTGCCGGACTTTTTGCCGGAAACAAAGCACATCCGTGAGAGCGAATGGACAATCGCGCCACTGCCAAGAGATCTGCAGGATCGCAGAGTCGAGATCACCGGTCCTACTGACAGAAAGATGGTCATCAATGCGCTCAATTCCGGAGCGAAGATTTTTATGGCAGACTGCGAGGATTCAACTTCGCCGACATGGGATGCGATTGTTGAAGGGCAGATCAATCTTAGGGACGCCGTTAACAAAACGATCTCTTTTGAAAATGCAAATGGCAAAAAGTATCAACTGAATGAAAAAACAGCTGTTTTAATGGTTCGCCCAAGAGGCTGGCACCTAGAAGAAAAACATGTATTGCTCGATGGCAACCCAATTTCAGGCGGCTTATTCGATTTTGCGATGTACTTTTTCCATAATGCGAAAAAGCTGGTGGAGCAGGGCACAGGCCCATACTTCTACCTCCCTAAGATGGAAAGCCACCTAGAAGCGCGCCTATGGAATGATGTGTTCGTTTATGCACAGAACCATCTTGGCATTCCACAGGGAACGATTAAAGCAACTGTTTTAATTGAAACGATTCTTGCTTCATTCGAAATGAATGAGATTCTATATGAACTGAAAGAGCACTCTGCTGGCTTGAACTGCGGCCGATGGGATTATATTTTCAGCTATCTAAAAAAACTGCGTTCACAGGACGATGTAATTTTACCGGATCGCTCACAGGTAACAATGACGGTTCCATTCATGAGGTCATATTCCTTGCTGACAATCCAGACCTGCCACCGCCGCAAGGCACCGGCGATGGGCGGCATGGCGGCTCAAATCCCAATCAAAAATGACGAGGAAGCAAATGCTGAAGCATTCGCAAAGGTGCGCGCTGATAAAGAACGCGAAGCCCGCGACGGCCATGATGGCACTTGGGTAGCACATCCAGGGCTGGTACCGGTAGCACTTGAGGCGTTCAACAAGGAAATGCCAGAACCGAACCAGATTGAATCTGGCAAGCAAATGAATGTTGAAGTGAAAGCAGCTGACCTGCTTGCTGTACCAGAAGGGACTATAACAGAAGCCGGCGTCCGAATGAACATCAATGTTGGCATCCAGTACGTGGCCAGCTGGCTGAATGGCCGCGGCGCAGCTCCGATTCATAACCTGATGGAGGATGCGGCAACAGCAGAAATATCCCGTGCTCAGCTATGGCAATGGATTCGCCATCCAAAAGGACTTCTGGAAGATGGCCGCAAAGTGACGGTTGAAATGTACCATGAGCTGAAGGAAGAGGAGCTTGAGAAAATCAAGCTGGAAGTCGGTGAAGCGGTATTTGAAAATGGGAAATTCGAGCAGGCGGCAGAAATGTTTGATGAATTGATTTTAAATGATGAGTTCGTTGAATTTTTAACATTGCCTGGCTATCAGGCTTTAGCTTAATAGATTGATAGATTCATATAAAACAAACATTAGGAGGAACAAAAAATGACTCAAGATCGTGTAAAGCAATTGCAGGAAAGCTGGGAAATGGATAGCAGATGGGCTGGAGTGGAAAGAACTTATACAGCGGAGGATGTCATCAAGCTTCGCGGTTCGATTGATATTGAACATACACTGGCTCGCCGCGGTGCAGAGAAGCTGTGGAAGCTTGTACATGAAGAGGATTTCGTTAATGCACTTGGTGCTTTAACTGGCAATCAGGCTGTCCAGCAGGTAAAAGCTGGCCTTAAGGCAATCTACTTGAGCGGCTGGCAGGTTGCAGCGGACGCTAACCTTTCGGGAAATATGTATCCTGACCAGAGCTTGTACCCGGCGAACAGCGTACCGGCAGTTGTTAAGCGCATCAACCAGGCGCTGCAGCGTGCTGACCAGATCACTCATGGAGAAGGAGACGATTCCATCGACTGGTTCGCACCAATCGTGGCGGATGCTGAAGCAGGATTTGGCGGGCAACTGAATGTATTCGAATTGATGAAGGGCATGATCGAAGCTGGAGCAGCTGGCGTTCACTTTGAGGATCAGCTTTCTTCTGAAAAGAAATGCGGACACCTTGGCGGAAAGGTACTGCTTCCAACACAGACAGCAGTCCGCAACCTGATTGCTGCCCGCCTTGCAGCTGATGTCATGGGAACACCAACTTTGATTGTTGCCCGTACTGATGCGAATGCGGCAGATTTGATCACAAGCGATGTCGATCCATATGATGCTCCATTCATCACAGGCGAAAGGACTCCTGAAGGATTCTTCCGAGTGAAGGCTGGCCTTGATCAGGCAATTGCGCGCGGTTTGGCTTATGCTCCATATGCTGACTTGGTTTGGTGTGAAACATCTGAGCCGGATCTGGATGAAGCCCGCCGTTTTGCAGAAGCGATCCATGCGAAGTATCCTGGCAAGCTGCTAGCTTACAACTGCTCACCATCCTTCAACTGGAAAAAGAAGCTGGATGACGATACCATCGCGAAATTCCAGGTCGAGCTTGGCAAAATGGGCTACAAGTTCCAGTTCGTTACACTTGCTGGCTTCCACGCCTTGAACCACAGCATGTTCGAATTGGCTCGCGGCTACAAAGAGCGCGGCATGGCTGCATACTCAGAGCTTCAGCAAGCTGAATTCGATAGCGAACAATACGGCTACACAGCTACAAGGCACCAGCGCGAAGTCGGAACAGGCTACTTCGATGATGTATCAATGGTCATTTCCGGAGGAACATCTTCAACGACTGCGCTAAAAGGATCTACCGAAGAAGCACAGTTTACAACTTCTTGATCACGGGTTTTCTCTTCGCCTGAGCCCTCCAACTCGGGCGAAGATTTACCATAATAGTTTTTGATTTTTTTACCTTGCATTCTCCTATTTGTGTCCTTCTCTTCGATGCGAAGAGGAGGTTTTTTTTGCTCAAAATAGGTTAACCTTAAACTAGCACAGACTATTGGGCGTGAACATACATAGTATTATTGGAAATAGTCATGACGGACAGAAACCGGAAGGAAATCGAGATTAGTGTCCGTCATCAAGGCCATGACGGACAGAAACCGAAGGGAAATCGAGATTAGTGTCCGTCATCGGGATCTATAGCGAGTAGGGATTTGGCTCGAGCGGATCCGGAAGGGTAATATAAAAGTAATGAATGAGTGAATGAACACAATGCAAGTGTAATAAGATGGGGGTGACGATTATGGGCAACAATAAAGTGGATGAATACTTACAGCAGGGAATCCATGGTGCTAAACAGACGAAGCCTGATGAGAGACGGCGTTTCCTTACGACAATCAGGGAGCGGGTGGTCATTGCGCTTACGCAGGGTGAGGTCATGAGGAAGGGTGTTGAACCTGAAGTCGAGCAGCTGATGGATGAAAATCGCGAAGCCCACCTCTTTTTAAACGGCAATATATCATATTCTTATTTATCTGAGTACATTAAAGCGGCGGGAAAACGGGGCATCGAGTTCACAATCGTGACAAATAAGGATTACGATTCGGAGCTCGGACTCGTTTTAGCGCACGACCACGCGATTGATAAAGAGGAGATTTATCTTGGCAAAAAGAAACCTGTGATTCAAACAGCGGAATCTAAGAAGAAAAAGGGATTCTTATCTGGGTTTGGTAAGTTTTTTAGGAAATAGAGCTGCCTTTTAGGTTAGCTCTTTTTTTATGGTCTTTTTTCTATGAATATTGGCTCAAATACATAAAATCCAGAAGTTTACAAAAAAGTGTTTGCAAAACGACGTTGGTGTCGTTATAATGTAATTAGATAAAACGACACCGTTGTCGTTTTTAACTGGAGGGATGATGATGGGTGGTCTTTTGAAAAATAAAGGGTTTATCACATTAATGCTTGCACAGTTAATATCAAGTATTGGTGACTGGTTAAGTGTTGTGGCGATCATCACGATGGTTGGTTTGAAGTGGGAGGCTTCTCCAATGGAGGTTTCCTTTATCATTTTATGTTTGGCTGTTCCGATGGCATTGCTTGGACCGTTCACCGGAACGATTGCTGACAGGATGAACAGAAAGGCGATCATGATCTTGTCAGACGTAGTCAGAGCGGGTCTAATTCTGATTCTGGCATTTGCTGACTCCTTATGGACTGTCTATATTTGCTTGTTCATAGTCGGAATGCTCTCGGCTATATTTGTCCCGGCAAAGAATGGTAAGCTTAAAGAACTGATTGATCAAGAAAATATGAAAAGTGCCATGTCCATTACCTCGATGATTGATTCCGGGACGAAGGTGTTGGGGCCTTTATTGAGCGGTCTGCTGGTCTCGGCTTTTGGGACAAAAATGGTATTCTTTATTGATTCAGGCACATTTGTTATTTCAGCGCTGCTGCTGATCACTTTACCAAAGGCAGCAGCTTCTGTAAGAGTAGATTCAGATGAACAAGGAGGAGCTTCGTTTAAGGAGGATTTCCTCGAAGGAATCAGGTTTATCAAAGGCAGTCGTTACTTAGTTGTTGGTATGATTGTTTTAGGGGTAAGCCTCCTGATCTTACAATTGTCTGACTCGCAAATCATTGTTTTATTGAGGGAATTATCGAATGCATCTCCTGATTTGTTTGGGTATATTGTTACGGCATCAGGTGTTGGAATGTTTTTTACAGGATTGCTGTTGGCTAAAAAAACAGATTACAATGCGCTGGTTCTATTGTTCATTGGGGTTTGCGGGATGGGAATCAGTTTTAGCATATTGGCTTTATTGACCCAATTGGATTTAGCGCTGCCGGTGTTATGGGGCCCAGCTCTAGGATTGACGGCTGGATTTTCAGCAGGGTTGGTATTCATCCCTTTTCAGGCAGCAGTCCAAACTGAGACTCCTGTTCACATGACAGGCAGGGTTTTCGGCGTTTTGAACAGCGTGACCACCACGGCCACAATCATTGGGCCATTGGCTGGCGGATTGCTTGCCACTGTCCTGGGAGTTATACCTACATTTGTGATAACTGGTTTATTGTTGGTAGCAGTCTCGATTGTTGGTCTGGTTTTTAAGAGTAAAATAGAACGGGGGAGAGCAAATGTCTCCGAAAGTCAGTCAGGAGCACATGGAACAGCGTCGAGCTGAAATTTTGAAGGCGGCAGAGAAGGTTTTCATTGAATATGGATATGAGCGGGCCACGATGAAGCACATAATGGACGCTGCAAATGTCAGCAGAGGCGGGCTGTATCAATATTTTTCAAATAAAGAAGCAGTATTCGAAACGATTCTGGAAGAAGGATTATCGCTGGAATTGGATGAGACATTGGAGATGTTAAAGGAAAATGCGACATCCTATTGGGATATGCTCATGAAAACCATCTTTGGCGAAGACGGAGAGCCTGATGATGAAATGGATCCATTGGCGCCGGCAAAACTTGAATTTTTTATAATCGGAAGAAATGATGGGCACAGGAGAGAATACGGGTCAGTTCGATACAATAATGGCTTGAAATTATATGCTCATATTATTGAAGATGGACAAAGAAGCGGGGAATTCAGCACAAGGTTTGATCATGAAATCATTGCCCGATCGATCATTGCCTTCATTGACGGCTTAGCGGTAGAGGATGCGATGTTATCGAAGGAGGATTTGAGGATCAAAGAGCAGTCTATACTATTTGTGGAATATTTAAAAATGGCGCTGGGAATTAGTGATCATAAGACGGCTGGTAAATAACACAGAGTTCGCCAGCAAAGGGAAGGGGATGGAGTCGAATTCCATCCTCTATTTCAATTGTTTGTCCAATAAACGCAAAAACCGTTCACGGGCTTCGGAATCACGCATCAATTTATTAACACGGAAGGAGCTTTGCAAATAAGCTCTGACATGGCGGTTCACAAAAAATAAACGGCGGTACTTTTCATCAGTATATATGACTCTGAACCAACTATGCTCGTTCAGTCGTGCGATATGCCGATCCACTTTCTGAGTGTTTATTGAACCGCTTTGTCCTGCACTTCCCAATAGAACGCTGATTAAATTGAAAATAAAATGAAGAATGAAACATCCCGCCTCTGCATAAGGGTACTTATTTATAAAAATTTTATCATATGAAATTAAGTGATAAGTAGAGATGTTCAAATTAGCATAAACAATAATGTTGAAACCACAACTCCTAAAATAAACGGAAGCAGCTTGCTTTTGCGTTCTTTAGGCAGTTCTTCCTTAATGGTGTTCAATAAGATGCCTCCAGCCAGCCAGCTGAACCACAGGGCAAAAATGAACGTCGGGAGTGTGACGAGGTAGCCGAGCAGCCATCCTCCGACTACGGAAACAGCCAGGATCAGTGAACCCCATGGGTCATATCGCTTTTTATGGTCGATCCGGAGTCCGACATCATTGACCATGAGGTGCAGGATGAAAACGGCTGTGAAAATGATTAATGCTTTAGGTTCCTGTTTTAAGCCCTTAATCAGGTAATAGCCAATGAACGAATTATAGAGGACAAAGGCTCCTATATGAAAAATAAAGACAGAAGAATTGGGCCTGTTCTGTTCAGATGCTTTTACAAAATGATTGATGGAATAAAAAGCGATGAAGCCAATTGTCGCGACCAGGTACAAACTGTATTCTTCATAATGTTTGGGTATGTGTATCAGCTTATTGAACTCCTTCTGCACCTTCTGGAATTCAGGGAGCAGATGCACGGTCACATAGGCAACGGACGCACCGCCGGCGAAGCTGAGTAGGGGTTTACGCGGCTGTTCCATTAATTTGGAGTAGTATTTCACAGATAAATGAACTCCTGCTAACAGGATAACCAGGAAAAAAGTTAAAATAGCCATGTTTTAAACCTCCTTAAGCTATAGCTTCCCGCTGTTTAACATCGACAAACTAATATAATATTCTGCGATCACCCTCTGCTTCTGATAAAATAGTACAAACAGCAAGACTTGTATTGCTTTAACGTGGAAAACTTTGCTATGATCATTATTATTATTGTCAGAGAATTTAAGATGGAGGTGCTTTTATGTCAAGGATTTCTGAGGAACAGGTGAAGCATGTCGCGCACCTGGCGAGACTGGCTATTACGGAAAATGAAGCGAAAATGCTGACGGACCAGCTGGATAAAATCATTACATATGCGGAGCAGTTGAATGAGCTGAATACAGATAATGTGGAGCCAACTGCACATGTGCTTGAAATAAAGAATGTAATGCGGGAAGATCGTGCAAAAGAGGGCCTTCCTCGTGAAGAGGTTTTGAAGAATGCGCCTGAGCATCAGGATGGGCAGATTAAAGTACCTGGAATTATGGAGTAGGAGGACCGGCGATGAGTTTATTCGAACATAAGATATCGGAGCTTCATGAGTTTTTACATAAAAGAGAGCTAAGCGTTTCCGACCTGGTCGACGAGTCGTTCAAGCGGATTGGCGAGGTTGAAGGAAAGGTCCAGGCGTTTTTAACATTGGATGAAGAAAATGCAAGAGCAGCGGCGAAGGCATTGGATGATAAGGCAATCCAAAATGCGCCAACAAGTAAGTTATACGGACTGCCGATTGGCATTAAGGACAACATTGTCACGAAAGGTCTGCGTACGACAGCCGCGAGCAAGATTCTTGAAAACTTTGATCCTATTTATGATGCGACGGTCATCCAGAAGCTGCAACAGGCAGAAACGGTGACGATCGGCAAGCTAAATATGGACGAGTTCGCAATGGGATCCTCAAACGAAAACTCCGGCTTCAAGAAGACATTCAACCCATGGAATCTTGATCGTGTACCTGGTGGTTCTTCTGGCGGATCGGCTGCATCGGTAGCGGCAGGGGAAGTACTGTTCTCGCTTGGTTCCGATACAGGCGGATCGATTCGCCAGCCGGCATCATTCTGCGGTGTGGTCGGCATAAAGCCGACTTATGGACTTGTTTCACGTTTCGGATTGATTGCATTTGCGTCTTCTTTGGACCAGATTGGGCCAATTACTCGGAATGTAGAAGACAATGCTTTTCTTTTAAAAGCGATCGCGGGGCACGATGAAATGGATTCTACATCCGCAAATGTGAATATCCCTGACTATATCGCTTCATTAACTGGAGATATCAAGGGCTTGAAAATCGCTGTGCCGAAAGAATACCTCGGCGAGGGCGTGAACGAGGAAGTCCGCAAATCAGTGATGGACGCGCTTATTATCCTTGAACGCCTAGGGGCGACTTGGGAAGAGGTGTCCTTGCCGCACTCGAAGTATGCTTTGGCTACATACTATCTATTATCTTCATCAGAAGCGTCCGCAAACCTGGCGCGCTTTGATGGCGTGCGTTATGGATACAGAACGCCAAACGCTGAAAACTTGCTTGATATGTATAAAATGACCCGCGAAGAAGGCTTCGGTGAGGAAGTAAAACGCCGGATTATGCTTGGTACATTTGCGCTGAGTGCAGGTTATTATGATGCCCATTATAAAAAAGCACAGAAGGTCCGCACGCTGATCAAGCAGGACTTTGAAAAAGTGTTTGAACAGTACGATGTCATCATCGGACCGACAGCACCAACACCGGCATTCAAGCTTGGCGAAAACACAAGAGACCCACTGACGATGTACGCGAATGATATTCTGACGATTCCGGTCAACCTTGCAGGCGTGCCAGCCATCTCGGTTCCGTGCGGCTTTGACAAAGGCCTGCCGCTTGGCCTGCAAATCATCGGACGTCATTTTGATGAAAGCACTGTATATAAAGTTGCCCACGCATTCGAGCAGGCAACAGATTTCCATAAACAACAACCTGAGCTGTAAAGGGGTGAAAATGATGAAGTTTGAAACGGTAATTGGCCTTGAGGTCCATGTTGAATTAAAAACAGAATCAAAAATCTTTTCGGCGAGCCCGAACCATTTTGGTGCCGAGCCGAATACGAATACAAGCGTGATTGATCTGGGTTACCCTGGTGTATTGCCTGTGGTGAATAAAAAAGCGGTTGAGTACGCGATGAAAGCTGCTATAGCATTGAACTGCGCGGTCGCCGAGCATACGAAATTTGACCGCAAGAACTATTTTTACCCGGACAATCCGAAAGCCTACCAAATTTCCCAATTCGACAAGCCGATCGGCGAGAACGGCTGGATTGAGATCGAAGTGAATGGCTATAAAAAGAAAATCGGCATCACGCGTATCCATATGGAAGAGGATGCCGGCAAGCTGACCCACGGCAATGGATACTCGCTGGTAGACTACAACCGCCAGGGAACGCCGCTCGTTGAGATCGTATCGGAACCCGATATACGCACGCCGGATGAGGCATATGCCTATCTGGAAAAGTTGA
>ENA-ORXC01001961-ORXC01001961.1-marine-metagenome-genome-assembly--contig:-NODE-1961-length-11583-cov-3.978359_pt1 | contig 11583 bp, 10 predicted proteins | sample MGYA00237865_ERZ511478 | MGnify/ENA metagenome assembly ERZ511478 | reverse complement strand
GGCAACAGCAAGCGGTGGCTGCAGCAGAGCGGCCGCCGCTGCCCGCCGTCCCCCGTCTGGCAACTCCATGGTGCCTCCCCCAGGAGATGTGGTCCCCCCCAGAGCCCTGCGCGCCCCCACACAATGCCTGGACGCCGAACCAATGCCGAGAGAAGGCGCCCCCACCGGGGCCTCCTCATCCAGGCCCACGTCCCCCTCCATCAAGTCCTCCTCGTCCGCTCCGGCGTCCTCGTGGTTCTCACACACGTCCGACGTGTCCTCAAACACGCTGCCGCCCGCGTCTTCGTCTGCCGCGGGCGCCCTCCCGGATGATGCTGGTGGCACGGGAGGTAGGGCACCGCTGACGCGGATGCCCGACCGACGGGGGGTACCGACGTACCGCATCGTGTTGTCAGCGAGTTGGAGAATCTCGTCGACATCTTGGACCGAGCCATGCCAATCTCGAGCCTTTTTCAGAACAATTTGACGCACGGCGGCCGCCTCCTGCTCCCCTGTCGTCCCCGTCAGGCCCCGCACCGACTCGGCCGCGGTGTGAAGGTCTTGTGCAGCCCTGACTACGCGGCAAAGCGCCAGCGAATCCCGGCCAATGGAGGCCAGCGTCATGGGCGGCTCGGCCGCGTCGCTGCGTGAGGCCTCGAGGCCACCCGCCGCAGACCCCGACTCAGCGTGCCCGGCGTCTGCCGCCGCTGACTCCGCCGACCCTCCAGCTTCTGACCCCGACGCACCGGCGGCACGTCCTACCGCCGACGATCCCAGCGTCGCCGCCGCCGCGGACACGGCGGTGGCCGCCGCGTCTTGACCGTCCATGTCCGCCTTGAGCAAGTCGCCCATAATGTTGGACAAATGTAGTTGGAGGCTTCTAGATGATGACCCGTGGGACGCAACGCGAAAAGCGACCTCATCTGCCCACTTGGAGACGACAAACAGCCGCTCGTCCATGGTCACCATGACCCCACGAACTGAGGCACCGTCGCCGGCTTCGTCATTGGCGCCGCGTTGCGCACGACTGCGGCCGCGCCCAGCACCAACTCGACAACGGCCCCGGCCGCCCTGGCCTCGTCCCCGTCCACCACCACTGCGGCCGCGTCCGCGGCCGCTGCCGCTGTTGGGAACACCACCGGCGCGGCGGGCAACGCCGCCTCGAGACACGCCCTTCGACGGTCCGCCGCGCCCACGGCGGGCTGGGACACGTGGAGAGCGCTCGTCATCTTGAGGTGCCGTGGCCCGAGACCCCGCCACATTCTCGTGCAACACGTCGTCCTCAATTTGTGAGGCGAGGTCGTTGATCGTGGGGGAGCAACGCGCCACGTGGGCGTCCCCGTCGCTGTCGTGATGGCGTGCATCGTCGGCATCTTGCGCTCGCGTGTCTGCAAATACATGACGAGGGGGATCGTTGTGGTCGGCGATATCACCGCCACGGAAGCGGGGGGAGAGCCTTGCAGCGACAGCCGACGTAGCGGCTGTTGGCGCGGGTGCACCACCACCAACGTCGGTGGTGGTTGTGCCACCAACCCCGCCCCCCACTGCCGCCGCCGCCGCCGCCGCTGCCGCCGCCGCCGCGGCCATCATTGCGTACGACACCACGCACCACTTCACCACCAACGCCCCCCGACCACCGTAGGCCACACTCTCTCCCAGCGCGCGACACCCCTCGTAGGCCTTGGCACGGCCAACGGGAGCGTGCAACCACCGTGGGAGACAATGGCACGCACGGGGGACGATGAAGATTCTCAAGCAATAGGTGTTCTCGATGCACCAGGCCTTGGCACGGCCAACGCAAGCGCTCAACCAGCGTGGGAGACAACGGCACGCACGGGGGACGAGGAAGAATCTCAAGCAATAGGTGTTGGCGATGCACCGGGGTGGAGGGGGGGCCAGCAGTGCTGTGATAGTGCACGCCTTGGGGGCGGCGGTGTGATACCGCCGGAAAGAGGAGAGGGGGGGAAGCCGGCGTCGCAATAAGAGCACCAGTACAAAAATGGGGGGCGGGGAAACTCGGAGAGAGCCAGGGTGGGCGGGGAAACAAAGTGGTGTGAAAGGCAAGATACGGTGCAAGAGGTGGGCAACGAGTGGAACACCAGCCAGGCTCGTGCATAAAAAATTGCTCGTGGATCTACAGACGCGCCGGTACACCGCTGCGCTTGATGCTACCGCCGACGAGCGCAGGCACCGACACACCACCGGGCCACAGGTACAAAGAGAAAACAAAGCTGCGTGTGCTCGTACAACCGGGTCGAGCGAGACAACATGCGCGCTGCGCACGTCCGCTGCAGGGAGAGTAGATCAGCCGCGCACCGTCATGGGTGCCTGTGACGGCTGTGAGGGTGCAGGTGGTCGCACAGGCGACTCGAAACGCATCCGTACGGCGGCTGTGGGGGGGGCGGGGCGCGGTGGCGACCCGAAACCCGCCCGTGCGGCGTCCGTGGGGGGTGCGGGGCGCGCTGACGACCCGCGATCCGCGCGTGTGGCGGCTGTGAGGTGCGCGGGCGCAGTGGCGACCCGAAACCCGCCCGTGCGGCGGTTGTGAGGGGTGCGGGGCGCGCTTACGACCCGCGATCCGCGCGTGTGGCGGCTGGGAGGCGCATGGGGCGCGGTGGTGTCCCGAAACCCGTCCGTGCGGCGGTTGTGAGGGGTGCGGGGCGCGCTTACGACCCGCGATCCGCGCATGTGGCAGCTGGGAGGTGCGCGCGGCGCGGTGGCGACCCGAAACCCGTCCGTGCGGCAGCTGTGGGGGGTGTGGCGCGCGCCGGCATTCGGGACGGCTGCGGGGCGCACCGGCAACCCGTCGTGGGTGGTGGGGCTGGCGCAGTTGTGATCCGCCGCCCCTGTGTGTCCGAACCGTGTGGGCGGCAGAGCGGATCGATGCAGGCCACGGTTTCCATAATGGAGGGCTGCCGTGTGGCCATGCAAGGAACGCTTGCGCAACCAGTGTGATTGTCCTTCCTGCCGTAGAAAATCGGAGGGCGGCCTCGGAGATCCACGACTTCCACTGACCGTGCCCTCATTTGCATCTTCTCGAATTCAAGTGCGGACTGCATAGCCGTACGCGTGATCCTAAATCCAATTCTGTTCGTATTTAGGAACCCTTGGGCACCCCCTGAAGTGGTCCAGCGACCCCCTCCAAACAGGGCTTCAACCGTTGTTGAACCAGCCTACTCCACCACCCCCTCAAAACCGACCACACACACCGCACCGCCCTCTGCCCGTCACAGGCCCAGCCACAGCACCGTCTGTGATCGCTGCAGCTTCAACAGAACGTCCGTTCGTTCGGAAGACTGTGCCCGAACATGCCGTCAACAGCGGCGATTTTGTTACATACATGTTCGGGTGCACGCCTCTGGGTCTCGAGTTGGCACCAGAAACGGGCGGATCAGCCGGGGCAGACAGACTCGGCGGCGTTGATTAGGGGCTCAGAGCGAAACGACTTAGTGCAACGCAATGCAGTCCATCACGGTCGGGTATTCGCATTGGGTTCACAGTCCGACTCGTGTGCAGCGGGGTCAGAAGAATTGCACCGTGCTGACCGTCACAGAGCTCGAGCAGTAACGATGTATCGCTATAGAAAAAACAGTGCGCTTCTCTTTTGTATGTGTCCCACAGCTATGCGGCGAGCACTAATGTGGTCGACACACCAACCAAAGCACGACAGACAGGGACGCTCGCTACCGCGACATCGGTCCCACGCCACAGGCACGCATGGTCAAACACTAGAGCAAGCCACAAGTCCGAGCGAGAAAACAAAGCATGGCCAAACGATGGTGATGCGCCCTGCACGACACAGAACGGCAACGCCACTAGCAGAGAGAGAAAAAGCAATGCAACAGGAGCGAGCAAATCAACCTGGCCAGCACGAGACGACGGGGTCCACAGAGCCATCGAAACGCCTGAACGGCAGGAGGGACGCACGTCCACGCGACCTTAGCGGCGAGTTGCACGGTACGCCTGCCACTGGGCCGCGTACTCATCCGAGACGGGACGGATCTCGTCCTCCTCCTCGTCGTCCCAGCCGCCCTCGAGCTCACGCTCTGCCACACGAGCAGCTTCGGACCCCGGCAGGACCGGGATGTCAGCCGGGAGCGGAGCCAGACGCATGGGATGCGACGGGGTGGGCACGATGGAGCCTGTCTCGGGGACGCCGGGGGCGGGTGACGGAGAAGGGAGGGCCGGAGTAGCTGGAGGAGCCGGAAGAGCAGGAGTACGTTGCGCGCCGGTCTCCGCGCCGGGGGTACCGGGGGGCAGGGCCTGATAGCGGTTCGGGTCCGCGCCATCGAGCAGCTGCAAACCGTCATGAGCGTCGGCGTCTTTGGGCAGAATGTCGTCGAGGAAAACGAGCTCGCGCTCGAACAAAACTCGGTGACTCTGGTTCATCACACCTGCGCCCACGTTGACGGGTGGCAACCCGGCTCGATTTCGGAGGTGCGCGCGCACCTGCGGAAGTGGACACGAACCAAGCCGCGAGAATGCACCAGCTGTACAACATCATGCAGTTACAAGCAGGGGCAAAAGTCAGTGGCTCGAACGGGATACCTTGGTAGCAGACACACAGCCACCCTATGGTGCGCGACAACTGTGTCTAAGATACGGCGGGACAGCGCACGTTCCCTAGAGAAGCATGCAACAGACGGTGCAAACTTACTCGGAACGAAACGCTCGCGAAGAGCCCAAAGAGGCACCGGATGATTCGCGACGCCTTGTTGGGGCCCGACCATGCGACCATCTGTGGCGTGCCTTCAATCTCCTCGATGACCTTCACCAACGCCTCGAGGATGGCCAGCCGTCCGCAAGCATCGCGGATGAATGAGTCGCCGTGAAGCAACTCCGTACACTCTTCAGCCGAAAGCTTGAGAACACGACGCGTCGAAGCCGCCGAGGGGGAGCTCCAAGAGCCCATCCCCTTGAGCGCGTGAAGATGCTTGACAAAGGCAGTGACAGCAACGGAGGTCATCGACGTGTTGAGATGACTGACGACGCGCTTAATGTACTGGTAAGCGACGACTAGCGCCATTCGCTTTGCCGGCTTGCGCACCGGCAGCAGCATCTTCTTCTGAAGCTGCTGGGCAGCGTCCGCCTCGGTAACTTTCATAACGTTGGCGGCCACTCGCAGCAGGAGCGAGTTAATTGTCTCGGCCGTTGGATACACAGCTGCAGAAGAGGTAGCGCCGCGAATCTCCTCCACGAGCGCGACGAGCAGCAGGTCCTACGCGAAAGACACAACGACGGTAGTCGAACATGAAAATAGCAACGGCAATCAGATAACGTGCAGCTCGTACATATACCGTGTCAGACGCCACGGTCATGTGATGATGGGGCCTAGCGAGAAATGCGCAACAGATGCCTCTCGCCAGGAAGCATGAGTGAGCACCACTCTGCACGGTCGGACAGATGGCCACAAGCACGCCCTCCCCTCGCACATAGACCAATGAGTCGATAAGTGCACACACACGTACCTTAATGTCCTGGACGACGCGAGTAGACTGGTGCTCAGCGTCCCCGGCACCAGTGGCCCCACCGCTAACGGGAATGCGGTCACAGAGCTTGTTGAGCGTACTGTCCAGATGGGACAGGCGCTCCATCAGTGCACCAGAGTCCGCCCCGGACCCGTCGGCTGACGCTGCGAGTCCGTCCATGCGCCGCAGCCCCGATGCGGCCTCAGACTTGACGACCACGAGCTCGGCACGGAATCTCGCGACGCACAGAAGAGAGGCCGTTCCGAACAGCGCCGAGAACGTCACGCAGCGTCACTGATGGCGGCGCGTCACCGTCGTCATCCACCGGGGTAGGAACCGCAACAGCCGCCGCCGTACATGCTGCACGCGCGGCCGACGCACTGCTCAAGCGGCGACGCTTCCGAGACAACGGCTGGCTGTAAGACGGCGAGGCCGCCGGTGACGCCGGCGGCGCGATGTACGCGGCGACTAGAGCATCGTCGTCCATTTCGCTGCTACTCACGTCGTCACCGAGAACGGGTGACATGGCCAGCGCTGGCGCCTGCTCAGTGGAGGGGTGACGCGGAGGCGGCAGCGGCGGCGGTGTGTTGGCGCTCTGCGGCAACGTCCGGCCATTGATGCCCGCGGGCACAATGTTGCGGGACACAGCCGGTGCCGTCGGGGGAAGGCTCATGCCTGCGCGCGAGGATTGCACGGCAGCGAAAACACCTTGGGCTCCCGGCATCCAGACCCCGGCAGGGAAAAGGCGCGGGTTACGGCAGCGAGCGGCCAGTTGTTCAGCCAACGCATCGCTCTGGCGTGCGGCACGCCCTGACGGCGGCACCATCGGCGGGGCCGGGGCAGTGCCTTGAGCACCACCGGTGGCCGACGATCCCGTACCATGACGTGTCGGTGTCGAGGACGAGCCGGGCGCCGACAGAATGTCCCCAGGCACGACGGAGGAGATAGTCCCACGCACTTGCGGTCCGTGGGCAACAACAACTGGCGCCACGGGAGGCTGCGGGAATGGTGCCAGTGCGGCACCAGGGTACATCGGGTACCGCTGGGTGCGGCCCGGCATCACCACGGAACGGCCTGGTGCCACCGGCTCGCGCCCATGGCCAACTGGACCATGTCCATGGTCGCCCGCCTCAACGACGGCGTCAGTCGGTGCCACCGCGCGCCCGCCGGTCGACGGTGTCGCAAGCCCTCCATCTTGGCCGCCATCTTCGACCGAGTCCGCGTCCTCGTCGACGTCATCGTCAACGTCATCTTCGACGTCTCGTGCGTCCACTTCGGTGCCGTCGTCGTTGTCGTCACCACCCTCGGCATCGCCGTCATACCCGAATGCGGGCGGGGGCGTCGGCGGATCCGCGTACATCCGCGCGACCTGCATAACAGGCGCTCGGCGAACGAACGCAGTCCGCGGCACACGAGGAAGGCTCCGATAGTGCTTCGTACTGAGCGACGACCGCCGCGGGGGCGACATCGCCATTGTGCGTGCCACGGCAGGGGCCCCCGGCGCCACGTACGCCGCGCGCTGCCGCCCAGACAGGTCCGCAAGCGGGTCGAAAATGGGCGCGGAAGGCTGCGACACATGCCCATCACCCAAACGACGAGAAGTCGGCGCCACCATGCGCGCAGCTGAACGCGGCGGCCACGGCATCCTCATTGCAGCGTCGCGGTCCGCAATAATAGCATCAACGATGACGCCCTGTTCACGACGGGCAGATTCCATCCGCGACACGATCTCCTCGCGCGCCACGGCCACCGCGTCCCCGAGAGTGCCCGGACGCGGGGTTGCCACACCCGCCGACGCCGCACCGCCCGCCGACGCCGGACCGCCCGCCGACGCCGGACCGCCCGCCGACGCCGGACCACCCGCCGACGCCGCACCGCCCGCCGACGCCGGACCACCCGCCGACGCCGCACCGCCCGCCGCCGCCGCACCGCCCGCCGACGTCGCACCATCATCTGGCACAACCTCTTGAGTGGGCGACACGGTAGGTGCGGACTTGAATTCTTCCATGTTGACCTCAATCTTCTGACGGTAAAGCGCGACGCCCAGGGCGCCGCCGAACGTGAGCAGCGGTCGGCTAGCGGTAGCACGTGAGGAGCCACCTGCAGCAGAAGGCGCCGGGGTCACCCAGGAGGACGGGTCGTCGACGTCGATGGGCTCGTCTACAGCACCGGCGACCGATGCCACGCCCTTGCCGTTCGTAGACGGAACCATCGGTACCAGCTCGGACGTGTCGACGTCATAGACCGTCTCCTCCAAGGCGCGCTTCTTCGACGACTGTGATGAGCGGCCTTGACGCGAGTTGTCGGGGTCAGGGGGTGCCATCGCCAGGCGGGACCTTGGCGAAGGCGAGTAACCGGGGGACGTGAGCAACGGACAGGGTGCGGACTTGTGAGCGAGTGCTCAGGGGGTGCTAGGGTAGAACGGGGTCAGGTGCGGAGGAGGGTGGGGGTGGTCGGCTGCGAGCATCACCCGAGCCACAGTGACACTGGCTCAAGTGCCCGCCGCGCCGACCACGAACCTATCGAACAGTCGCACACCGGCGGTCCACACCGAGCACCAAACCGAGCGCCGAGCCGTGCACCCGTTGTGGCCGCGGGTGGAAGACCGCAGTGAGGGTGGCACCAACCGTCACTGGGTCCTCGGGGGCGGCGCGTGCTGGGTGACGGCTCCAAGCGGGCATAGACCACGATGGGAGGGGAGAACCATGCGTCCCGGGGCAGGCCATCGTGCGTTCACCGGACCACCCGCAAATGCAAACACCCCCCCCCCACACACACTGAGACCCCCGGCGCGACCGCGCCCGCCATTCAAGCGGTCTCACCGGAAGTCGTGCGTCGCACAGTCCGTCCCTGTTCACGCTGAATGACACTCTCCCCACCACCCGCCACGCGATGCTTCGATGCACCCCGTAGGTCACACCGGAGGGAGCGATGTGCAAACCAATGAGCTCAGCCAACGCCCGGTACCCAGGCAGCACCTGGCACAAGCAGTGGCCATGAGCGCGGTGACCACCAGTATCGGGGCCAACGGGGTCAGCGGTGGGGGAGGGGGGGGCGCCTAGAAGGCGTCGGTGACAAGCTCAGGTGGCACCACATGCAAACGGGCGGGGGGTGCCACCGCGGAAGAGAGCGCAACGGGGGGGGGAGTGAGTGTGTGGCCGGCATGTGCTGACCGGCATGTCACCGCCGACAACTCGGGCGCAACACACGCCTCGACGGGGGTTACGCCACCGCTTCCCACAAAGCTCAAGGCACGTCCTAGGGAAGCCGTCGAGTGGGTTACAGAGTTGGCGGAGCTCATGCAGGGGCGGGCGGGGGCGTGAGTCGTGTGCCACTAGCGACGACGACGGTGGGTGCTTGGTGTGGCGGTGTGCTGCGATGGTGAGATGCGCGACGTGGAAGGCAATCGACAGCGTCGCGGGAACAAGCACGGAGGAGTTCACACTCACAGTCTCGTAAGTGCAATTCAGTTGTCACGCTGAACGACGGAGGCGCAGGGCCGCTCGGTTCGAGCGGGGAAGGCTACTTATTCTATACTGAGCCTGGGATAGCACACAGCCTGTCTCATCGAACCCCTGCAAATTGAGAAAGTATGAGGCACTGGTGCCACAAAGAAGTTGGATTGCACCACCGAACATACTGCTAGATAAATGGTTCAGAAGTTTCAACCCGTCATCTCTGAGCAACGACCGAGGTGAGTGCTTGTGTGTCGACCCGCACGCGACTGTGAAGCGCTGCAAGCGTCAAGTGAAGCCGCACCATGCTCTTCTTTCCAACCTGTCACAGGCTCGCGTGGTGACTGCAGCGGGGATTCGAAAATGCCAAGTACGTTCTGAGACAGTACTTTGGTATCGTGACCTGCCCGAGCGGAGCGCCTGTAGGACCCGGAGAGCCGAGTCGGAGCGTTCTTGGGCGCTTGAGACCTGCCGGGGGCTGCGCCGTGAATTATGTCAGCGCGTTGCTACCTGGTACGTGCCCCTGTGCTCTTTTCCATCGCTCATTGGCAACTGACACTGGTGTACTGTCTGGGACTGAGCCCCCCGCACATCTTAATGGTTCTACCCTGGTACAAACGTTGTCGGTCACTACCTTCCCCCACTCCAGACGCTGCCTGTGATGGCCAGTGTCCCACGAGCTTTCGCTCGCCACCACCCTGCTCTCATTTGAACTGCCTTCTTCATGACACGCGACCGCTCCCGCCCCCAGATTCTCCCTTCACCCCACTCCCGCCCGTGTGGCGTCCGACTGCCTCTCGTGCGTCACCCTGCTGCCGCATCGCGTACGGTACGATGACAGCTTCCCACCGATTCCCACGCCTTGTCCTGCATGGACGCGGGCTCGAGGACTACCCCGTATCGTCGCTTTGACCCCCGATGCTTATGTCGGAGACGCTCCTCAATGTTTGTACTGTAGCTTGTTGCTTGAGAAATCACCAGCTACTGACTGCTTGTTTTTGATCTCTTTGTGCTCCGGCCTCTGTCGGCATGCGCACTCCATCTTTCGTTGTACCTGTTGGTCCGCGCAGATCATGGTGGGAGGGGACGGGGATGGCGGGAATGCTGGCGTGTGCTGGGTCTGTTGGTTCTGTACGCGTGTCTTCACGACGACAGGGAACCGCCTTCGACACATGGCAGCTAAGCACCCGCGTCGCAACCGCCTAGTGCCGCCACCGGGCTTCGTGGAGCTTCATCTGCGAGCTTCCGCCGTCCAGCTGCGCCGAGCAGCGGCCGCGCGGGAGGTTACATCGAGGCGTGATGGCATCGACGCGGGCTCGCGTGGCTCTGACGTCGCCAACCCCTCTGTCGTTGCTACGCCTCTGTCCCCGGACGACTCTGATGGGGGGCTCATCCAGCTCGGCGGACTAGGCGTCGTTCGTGTACCCTCCGACGGGTATGCGAGCGGAGTGCTGCCGGCGCGCAGGCAGCGCACTGTCTTCCAGACGTCTACGGCATCACGTATAAGGGCCTATTACGAGGCCATGCCAGAGGCCAGCCAGACGAGGCGCCTAGTACCGCCCGCCGTGGGACAGCAGCCGCCTCGCTTCAGCACGCCTGTACTACGAGAGGCCTTGAAGTTTGCACTCAGTGCTGGAGGGGCGGGACTGTCCCAAGCCGACCAGGAATGGTACATGACCCTGCTGCTTATGGTCGAAGGCGGGGGTGTCTCGCGGGCGGTTGGCGACCTGCGTGGAGCTGATTCCCGGAGACGGAAGCGCGGTCGAAGTGCTGTTGCTCGCGGCGGACTCCAGCCCCGTGTGTCGCGGGCGGAGTCCTCGGACGGCGAGAGCTCGGACGATGGGCGCGGGGAACTCTCCCTGGTATTTCCTACGGGGAAATCGTTCGTCGCCGCGGTGCGGATGGAGCAGAGGCGCGTGCTATCCAAGCTGGGCTGGGATGAGACGCCGCTGATAGTGGAGGGCGTGCGCTACCTGTTCTACTCAAGAGACCTACTCACGGTCGTGCTCGAGCTGCTGCAAAACGCCGGGCACGTGCAGCTGTGGGGCGAGGAGCTGGGGCTCGGGCCTGACGGGACGCGGATGCGCTCCGACATGCTCGATAGCGACCTCTTTCTGGCGGAGGAGGCCATCGTGCGCGGCCGACACGGCGCACTGTCGTTTGTTTTGGTTGTGCAGCTGTTTATCGATGAGGCCGTCGTGTCTTGGTCGGGAGCGCATTATATGTACCCGATTCGGGTTCGGGTGCTCAACGTGCGTGACCGGGCGGTGCAGTGGGTGACGGTCGGTCACGTCCCGCATGTTGGCAAACCTGTCGCCCGCACGGCGGCTGCTCGTCGCCGCGCGAGCGACAGTCGCAACGGTTTATTGCAGCGGTGCATTGCCATCCTCCTCCGCCGCTTTGTTGGAGCCAGCCAAGCCGGGGTGTCGGTGGAGCTCCCCGGGCGGCAGACGCTCACGGCTGTGCCACGCCTACTCGGTCTCGTGGCAGACCAGCTCGGCGAGAGGTCGGTGGTTTTCCTGATGGGTAATGCGTGTGAGTTTTTTTGCTCACACTGCATGGTCCAGCGAGGTGTGGCGGGCGGAGCCGCCGGTGTCGGTGCGCCTTCTCGCGATGTGACGGCTGTCTTGGACGGGCAACTCGACGGCACGATCGCCCGCGACCGCGAACCCCGTCCGTCT
>ENA-ORXC01001958-ORXC01001958.1-marine-metagenome-genome-assembly--contig:-NODE-1958-length-11588-cov-4.620363_pt1 | contig 11588 bp, 15 predicted proteins | sample MGYA00237865_ERZ511478 | MGnify/ENA metagenome assembly ERZ511478 | reverse complement strand
CGCGCACCGGCTCGCCGGCCCAGCGTGTTAGCAGGGTCAGCGCCGCCCACACCCGCCGCTCCTCCCCCGCCCGGCACTGCACAATGGCCAACGACTCGCAGGGCTTCTCGCCTGGGAGAGTGGACAAGACCGCCACGGCTAGACGTGCACCATCGGCGTCCCCATACGCCTCGAGCAGCGCTTCGTCGAGGAGCGCCGTCCACGCAGCGGCGGACGTCGGCGGCGGGTAGGGAGAGGAAGTCACCGCCCGCAACCGAGCGAACGCGGACAGCGGCTTGGTCGTCGTGGGTGAGGGTAGAGGTTGGTTGGGAGCCATTGTGTAGCAGATGCGGCGGGTCGGAGACGTCGCGGAGGGGTGACCATCGTGTCGGTCGCCAGAGAGCCATCAACCGGTCTCCGGCACGACGATGATGACGATGAATTTGAAAAAATACAGGACAGAAGATGAAATGAAATAATTCATCATACAATTCAGTATCGAGCCGTCGCGCATGTATTTCACGAAGTCGTCTTTTCTCGTCGAACACGCCGGCTGGCGGCGTCGACGTTCCCGACCACCACGCGCTTGCCGTTACGGCGAGGTCCACACGCTACCCCCCCTCCTCTCACTCCCCCACGGTCAATTTGTACTCACTTCACCTACCCACTTCTTCGACTTCTACATTACCCCGAAGGTCCTCTCAAAGACCCTTCCTCGACTGGCCATGGACATGTCGTCCCACTTTTGCGGCGCCTGTGGGGCAGTTCTTCTTCTCGGCGCCGGCGGAGCCCCCTCTTGTGACGTATGCGGCGCATCGCTGCCCAGCGGGGATGTCAACGCGGAAATGAAGTTGGTGACACGTCGTCGGTTGGCGCCGTCCGAGACGCTGCGGCAGCTGACGGAGGCGGCGACGGACGTCGGGGGTGCCCAAGAGGCAGAGGTACGTTTTTGCTTGGGGTGTAGGTAGGGGGAGGGCGGAGGGGGGGCGAGCGGTTGTCTAATCGAGAAGATGTATGGGTGGCGGCGTTGTGGAGAGTGAGGTTCGCTGCACCGACGGCGCTGATTCGATCGACGCTTGTTGGGAGAATGTGCATGATCGTGCTCCTTGTATGCCATCCAGCAGTGACGGCGGGCGGCTGTCAATGGGTGCAGTGCAGAAGCAATGCGCGGTGCAAGTGGCAACCAGAGAGTGTTGCCGTCTGAATGCATGCCTAAGCACACGGCTCTGACGCGACTTTTTTTGTCTGGCACGGCGGTCGCTTTGGCTTGTCCTTTGGTCCACCCCTCTGCTTTTCCGTGACTGGCTTATGGTTTCGGGGATGGACTATATACTGGCTCGGTTGGACGTACGGGCACACCATCTCTGGGACGCTACATTCGCGCAGATCAGCGAGACGTGTCCCCAATGCAAGAACGACAAGATGTCTTTCCACACGGCACAGCTGCGGTCGGCCGACGAGGGTCAGACCATCTTCTACACTTGCCTCAAGTGCAAGTACGTGACGCCCTGCCGTGTCTATGTGCACTGGGCTTTTCATATTCTGACGAGCGGCCTGGTGGTTCGAGTCGGTGATGTGTGCACTTATTGGTGGAGTAGGTGCAACCGTGGTTGGACTACATCGATTGTTGCATACGCTTCAGTTTCACTAACGTCTCAGTTTCTGTGTCTTTACTCTGTTGTTCTCTTTTCCTGATGGGTTGCTGTGGTGACAACAACAGGTATCAATTCACCCACAATTCTTAGGGTCCCAACTATGTACATACATCCGCTGTGGACGAAAAAAGAACCGATGGTCCAGTCCATACAAGAGCAACGAAGGAAGAGTGCCCCGGCGACTTCAGTACGCACCAGGCTTAGGACCGTCTCGCCACGGGAACAAAACCCGACGTTATCCCATTGGCCGGGCAATAAATTTTACAGTACGAGTACGTACAACCAAATGCAAACCACTTATATAACAGAGGGTAATCTCTCTCAGAAGAACTGTCTCAAGACTACTACGATTTGCAGCATCAGTGTGGCATTTATCGCACAAGTTTGGTGCGGCCAGATGTTTCATTCTCGTCTTTTCGATCATTGCAAGTTTGTTGAGCACTGCCCCTGAAAAAAAAACGATGACTGTCGCGTCCCGGGCAGGTTCTCTCACCCCCCATTGTGGACAGCCGAGTCCATTCCGTTCATTGGAAACAAGAAGCCAAAGACACGTGCAACGGGGATGCGTCTTGTACAGACTGTCCTCGTGAGGAAGCCGTCGTCCCTCACGCGCACTTATGATACGATCTGCTATCCTATCCGACTCGCACGGCGACCAACGGATGATCAGCGGAGCGCCAATACTCCTCCGCCGCTCCTGTCGCGCTTTCCCCGTTTTTCTGCTGGCATGCACTCAAGCGGCATCCGCACGCTCCCGAATGCGCACCCACGAGCTTGCCTTATTGCACCGTCTGCTATGCCCGCGCCCCGCTCGTCTAGCCGGCACCACGCCAAAAACCTCGCGCCATTGCCACGCCCGCCGGTATGGCGCCCAACCGTCGGCGCGCCAAACCCCACGCAGCACACCCCACGCGGCACACCACCGCACGAGCGCGGGATGCCCAGGCCCGTGCCAATCCACGCTCGAGCGGCAGAGCCAGGGTGAGCCACGACCCACCCGGTCGATATCCACCAATCAAAAGGTCGCGTGACACTCCACCACCGCATATGGTGCCGCAGCGCGTGAAGCGACGCCTCGTCCGGACGCGCTGCCGAATCCGCCAATTCACCAGCTCGGCAGCGCCGCTCATAGCCCTCATTGCCAACTGCGCCGTGTGGTAGAGCCGCATTATGCGAGTTCACGACCGTGACGGGGTGGGGACTAGGTGGTCTTGAGAAGGACCAATCTTTTCGTATGGCTCATGGGTGCCAGGGTTGGACAAGCAGATGAAGACTTCGATGGCACAGCTTGAAACCGAAGAGAAATATCTCGAAAGATGTGGAGTTTCAAGGTTGCAATCCCTTGTAATCGCAGCTCCACTGGACTGACAGAATCAACATAAGGACCGGCAAAGCAGAGATGTGCCGGAACGATGCCCGATGTACTTGCATTGATCTTGTTCCACTGAGTGCCACGTGCATCTGGGGACACGTTTTCTTCCCGGGCACTCACAGGTGATCACACTCTGCGAAATTGGCGGAAGGACATCGACGGCGAATGAAGCAGAGCTATGAGTCGAGCAGGCGCCAGAGACACCGCCATTGGCGCTCTCGAGTCGTCCTCAGTGCCCTACTGTCTTCTTTTAGGGACGCCAGGGGGTTTTGCGGGGTGCCCAGCGGGTGGAGCGGCGATGCTACTCGGCACGGGGCCATCCGGTCATGGGCGAATCGCAATGGTGCTCTTGGTGTCCGACCGAGGCAACGAAAACCGGCTGGGCGGCGAGTCCTTGTTGCTTTTAAAAAACATAGAATGTGCGCCGGTGCTCCTCCAGAGGCGCGTACCGCGCCTGCGGTGGTCTCGTTCAACTGCGTTGGGTGACCAGCCCACACCCACTATTTCAGGTGAAGTCGTCCAAGTGCGGCGAGGGCGGGCAGCTGGCGGTGGACAGGACGGTGTTGTTCGCCGCGGCACAGGGATGTTGGATGGGGCCTGTCAGTTGAAACTGGGACCAGCCTCTGGTTGGTTTCTCCATGTCCGGTCGATGCGCCGTGTTTGTTCAAGAGCAACACGAGAAGAGCAGACGCACATGAATTTGGACGTCTATCACTTTGGTGACGTCTGGCGTCGACGGTGGCATCAAGTAGCCCGCATGCTGCAGCTGGCCCACTCCCCCAGCTGCATTATTCGCATGTGTAAGGACAGACGCAGCTCTTTTCCGAAACCGTCCGCCAACCGGGCCACGCTGCCCCCCCCCAACAGTGCCAACGTGAGACCCCCTCCTATGACGGAACCGCGTGCCCGCCCCGACCCGGCACCTGCTGTCTGTGTGCGCGCCGGGTCTCTGCACACGCTGGGCCTGGTAGGAGTTCGCCGCCCCTTCGCCACCGCTGGCTGAGGTTGCTGCGACTCGGTCGCGTCCCAATCCCTGTTGCGCCCCGCTACGTCCTCCCTCCTTCCCTCGCATCTCTTCCTCACCCTACTTCCGGTCGGCCAGCGCGTCCTCCTCCCCCTCCCCGCAGCCATGGGTGGCGGTAACGGCGCCAAGTCCAAGACCAAGCGGGAACGCAACGCAACCAAGCCGGCCAAGGGCGGCAAAACGTCGCAGCTAGGTGCCAACCTGAAGGCCATGTCTATTATCTGCACTGTGTGCAAGCAGGTGCGTTTTAGATATAGTACCGCGGTCGCATTACGTTGTGTGAGAGCGGCTGACGGCTTATCCTTTCGTTGGTGCCACGTCGTCTTTGTCGGCGTTCGGTGCGGTCGGGACTATCCTGTGTGAGCTTCGTCTGTCGCTGTGACGCCTACCATGTGTCATGACGGTGGAGTCCTGGTGGCTGTTGCGTACAGTAGCTCCATGTGTGTATGCACAGCAGCCATCAGGATTCACGTTTCCTTCGCATTACCGTTTGTATACCTTGCTCGCTCCTGTTGGATACGCCTGATTCTTCTTTGGCTGACCGTGATGTCATTCCGTCTGCTAGAATTGGGCGTGAGTTGTGTCGTTCGTGGCTGCTTGCGTGTTTCCGTGTTCGGCTCTGTCCGCCCCCCCCACCCACAGTCGTTCATGTGCACCATGGCAGAGGCGTCGCTGCGCCAGCACGCGGAGAGCAAACACCCGAAGTCTACCTTCGAGCTATGCTTCCCGACGTACGGAAACAAGTAGGCTGGTGTCGCGGATGCGCCAGCGCGGTGCGGTTGCATTGTGACCGACTGGCGAGTGTGCATGCCGACAAGTGTTTTGCATCGTTGCGTTTTTTCCACTGCTTTCTTTTTTTTTTCTTCGTGCTCTGTTCCCCATCCTCCTGGCCTTTGCGGCCACGCTAATGGCCCTGCTCCTCGCCGCATGTAACGTCGTCTGGTGCTCGTTTTGTCTGTGTCGTGAACGCACTGCCACAAGCAAACACCGAGACAGCGCATCCTGCCATGGCCCTTCGCCTTTGTGTGAGCGGCGGCTCGTTGTCGCAACAGAACCAACTGGGCTATGGCTCAGATCGTTAGGATTGTGCCGCAGTTGTGCGTGAGCATATGATTGTTGTGTACCTGCCTGGCACTGCCCACTGTTGTATGTTGCTGCACTTTGCTCTTTTCCCAGGGGCATGTTCCGGCAGCTTGCCATATGAATCAGCTTTACCCCTTCAGTAGAACGTACCATGAGGCAGACCGGACAACCAAGAGAACCAGGCACCAGCGCTGCCGAAGTCCCAAAAAACACATCAGTTCTTGAGGGGTACAGATAGCGACGGCATGCTCTCCTTACGTCCTACTTCCCTCTACTCTGCCCTCCCGCGCGTTACAAGAACCGCGGTCATTGGCAAGCAGCAAAAGAGCATGAAGAGACCAAATGAACCCCGCCAGTCAGTCGCCGATTCCTGCAAGCATCAAGCGAGGAGCCAGCAAATGAGGTGTTCCAACCAACCATCTGCCCCGAGGTTGGCATCGCCGCGCGCATGTGACAAACGCAACCGTGTCGACCCTCAGCAAAGATGGCAGCGCGGACCGCCGACAGGCGTGAGCCCGCCGAAGACCAACAACGCTGTCACCTGGTACATACATGTCTCAGCACTGCGGGTATCAAACCACTAAGTCCGCCCGTATGCTTTTCTCGTCATTGGATCGAGGGGGTGGGCAAAGGTGCGCAATTGGTGGGAGCGCGCACGACGGTCGCGGAGAGCAATGCGAGCCACATACCTGAAACGCGAGATGGTTCACCACAACCAGAAAGAGAGTCAGGAATCACCGTCTTGCTGCATGTGGGAGTAGATAGGTACCGGTAGTGTCACGACGGCACGCGGCCGCCGTTCGCACCACCGCCGCCGTCGCCGACGACGCGCTTGAGAAAGACGTCTCAACTGCAAAAGCACAGCGCTTGCGCACCACGTGAATTTTCGTTGAGTCAGCTTGATCGAATCCAGTATTGGAAATTGATCTGTTCCACGTGGTTCAAGCAGGATCTGGTGATGGCCATGCTCCATGCAGCTGGCTGATGATCAGGCGATTTCCGTCCCTGTTGTTGCTCCGACACTGCGGTCACCGCTGCTGTTGGAGACACCTTTCCGGGCGTCTGCTTTTTCCACGTCCTCCCTCTATTATCCTTCCCCCACTCCTAAGCATCTTCCCTAGTGGCCACGCCCTCCGTCGTCTGCTTGCGTGCAGACCATGGCCTTCCTGCCCCCGCCGCCTCTCGGCATCGCCACCCCCCGCCGGGCCACCGTCGGCGCCACCAACCCCTATCGGCACGGTCCCGCCCTCCTCCCCCACCACCGCCGAGCGCGGCTCCCCCCCACCTCTGGCCTCAAGGAGAACGTCGCGCAGCTGCCGTCGACGGCGCACATTGCGCGCCTCGACGTGACCATCACCGCCGCCTTGTCGGCGACGCCGCTGTCGACTCGCGCGACTATTGACAATGTGGACGGCAGCCGCGCGTCAGTGGCTATTTATGCAGCGATTGCCAAAGACGATATCATTGCGGTGCCACAGGCGGAGGAGGGCCTCCGCCTGTACGCCGAGGCGGTTGGGGACGGCGGGAAGCACCCCAACATTGAGATTCTGCAGCAGGTCGCCGCGGGAGAGACCATTGTGGAGATTGAGACGGTGCTGGCGTGAGCAACAGGTAGTCCTCAGGGGAGTAAGGGGTGAAGGTTGGCGCGAGCGGATGAGGGGCAGACGATGAGACCACTAGCGAGCAGCCAGTCATGCTTTGGCGGCATGGAGCTGTTGCACTGTTTTGTCAGACCACCTGCCTGTCAAAGCTGCGTTAAAAGCGACATCTAGCTGAGAGTGGTGCTCGAAGGAGTGCTGCTGGAGAGGCGCGCACAAGCGCCAATGCCACTGGCTCCCGTGCTGCTGGTCCCGCTTGACGTTCGTTTCTTGTCTCTCTTTTCGGCCCTTTGGGATCAAGCCATGGGACATCGCTGTAAGACCGCATCGTCAGCGCCATCGCGCGCTTTTTGGCTGGCAGAGACACCTGACGCGATCAGGTGTGGGGTCCGCCGGCCCCTCGCCTGCTGCGCGTCCGCTTCGGCCCCCCCCGGCGCCCGCCTCTGGAAACACCGCCGCGTAGGCTGCCGGCGACAGCAGGCGCGCGCGCACGCGCCACCCCGCGTACCAGCGGCCGTCGAGGAGCGCCACCGCCGCCGCCGCGCCCGCCGCCCCCGCAAAGCGCACGTACACCCACCCGCCCGACCGGTCGGGGCGGACGCCCACGTGCGCGGGCGGCGCGACGCGGGCGCCGAGCTCCGCGCGCACGTCGGCAACCACGTCGGCCACGTCGGCGGCGAAGCGGGCTTCGAGCAGCACCCCCGCCTCCGTAAAGTACTCCTCGTACGGCCGCTGCAGCGACGCCGACGCCCGTGACCGACCCCTCGTCTTCAACGTCATACAGTACATGCTGCGGTTGGGCGTTGGCGCGCCCACAACCGTCGCGGAGTGGCTGAGCCCAGCAACGGGCACGCCGGCGGTCGGCTTGCCAACCGTCGACGTGACGTACACGCCGCCCGGCAGGGGGACGGGGAGCCCCCCCGCGCCAGTGCCGCTACCACAGCCCCTACCCCGCTTCCGCCTAGCCGACCTCTCCGCCAACCGCAACGCGCGGGCGCCAGGGACGCCGCAAAAGAAGGCGTCCCGCTCGACAATGAAGCCAATGGCCAGGATGAGGACGACGGCCGTCACGTAGACGCCGACGCAGACGAGAAGAAACGGCCGCGTGGCAGGGTACGTGCCGGGCGCCAGGTGAGAGTAGAGCGACGCACCAATCGCCACGACGGAGAGGAGCAGCTTGGCATCAATGGGGCCCGTGCGCTCGACGTAGCCGCTGCCTTCAAGCAGCACGATGAGCTCATCGTCCAAGGCGCGTTTGACGCTGTGCACGTCGTACAGCGCATCGGGCAGGACGGCGGGGGTCGGCGCCTCATCGGCAGGGGTGGGGGGGGTGCCACTCGAAGGAGAGTCGCTTGCGGGGGTGGTGGTTGAAGCGGCGGTGGCTGGGGGGGATAGTGTGGTTTCTGGCATGGCGAACCAAGGCCGTGGGAGAGAGCACCACAAGCAGCCACGAAGAAGATGAGTAGGAAAGAGGATGCAGGAGGAATTAGGGGGGCAAGACGGTCGATGCGAAAAACAAAAGGGGGCGGGAGCGGGTGAGGCGGCTCGAGCGGATGCGGCGGGGGGCGAGCGTGTGGCGCGTCTCTCCCACGGAGCCGCCCACGTGGTAGGCGACGTCGATGGCCCGACAGCACTGGCAGCACACAAGTGGCACGCCTGGTACTATCATCGCCTGGGGAAATCTATTGATCCTTTCAACGGAAAGTCGCAGCCTGTTCTGTTTCCCTTTGTGCGTGGCCACCACGCCAGACACCAAGCAACGTACGCAGCTACTGACACCGAGCCAGGTGCTCAATAGGACGCTCTGGAGGGGAACATGCTAGGTACATGACGAAGTGAAACGGCGCTAGTAAACGTCAGGAAATAGAGGAGGTTTGCTGTGCTCTTTATACATTCATCGTTAGGGCACTGGCGCCGCCATGAGGCGCGCCGCGTCCATCTCAGCAAACATATATCCGTTGGCCTTGTCGATGACCTTGGCGAGTGCACCAACGCTCTCTTTCGACTGCACACAACAGCGACACACAAAAATACATCGGGTGGCAGATCAGCCAGGGAAAGCGACACGCCGTCAGTACCCTGCACAAGGAGTAGAGCGGCGAGGTGCTATCATGAACGCAGTACACAGTGAGCATGGGAATGAATAGAGATGGGCCATCACTACGATGACGTACCCCAATACTCAATGTTTGGAAGCGCACATGCGAGTAGTCATCAATGAGGCCGACGAGCGCGCGGTTGAGCGCCGCGTGCTTGGCCAACCGCGGGTCCTCGTCGAGCGCGGCGAGTAGGTAATCCAGGTCCATCCCCTCGGCGTATTGCTCAATGTTTTCTGCGACACGCCATCTCCATCAAAAACCAGAACAACAGCATCGGGACGTGTCCACCGTATGCCCACAGACGGTCAGTTTCCCATCTAGGCACCAAAGTGACGCGCACCAACCACGCTGTGACGCATTCCCTGTCGCGCTGAATGGGTCGGCAATGCCGCGCCCCATACCAGTTGCCCACACCTGCCTGCCCCAAAACCGCGCCCCCGCCGTCACTAGCGGGCGCCACGAAAGAAACACAAAACAGTACAGCCACCCCGCACGTACCGATATCCCCATACGCTTCCACCAGGTCCACTTTGGAGAGCACGTTCACAATGGGCAGCTCCACTTGGAACATCACTGTAATCGACACGAGCAGGACCGCCACCCACTTGCCAACGTCCGCGCAGTGGGCGGCGTCAACGAGGTTGACCGCCGCGAGCCGCACCCCCCCGCCCCCCGTCAGCGCCGCGATGAGCCCCCGGATGGCGTCGTTGTGTGTCGACAATTCAACTTGGCCCGGCATATCAAACAGCCAGTACTTGCCCCGGTGGGGGCGGAGGGCGCCTACCAGCCAGTCCGTGTTGGCGGCCAGGTACTCAAAGGCGTAGATGAGGGACCCGTTGGGGCCCAGCCCGTGGGCGGCCGCCACCTCGGGGGTCGACACGAGTGTGGTCACGTCAATGTCGGCAGGGTAGGGGGTGGTCGGTGCCGCTGGGTCGAGGTTGATGATGACCACGTCTCTGCGGGAGAGGTGGGGGAGAGAGCAGTCGATGCGCGCAAAGGCAGCAGAGGAGGGAAAAGCACACGCAAGGGGAAACGCATTCAGGATAACCACAGGAATGCCGGGCAGGGTGCAGCAGGGGTGCTTGCACGGGCCCGCGTCAGCCAGCTGCTCCGCGTTTGTCACGCGCGCCCTGCTCTGCGCCCCAAGCCACACCAACAAACGGGCAAAACAGGTCCACTCTCAGGGGAATTCTTCCTGCCCTCCCTCTCCACGCAGCTGGTTTCTTCGCCCCCTCCCCGCACGCCAACGTACCGCCCAAGACCACGGAGGAACTCGGCCATGCCCTTGCAGTAGGTCGTCTTGCCACTGCCTGGCGGCCCGAGCACCAGCTGTGCGTAGGTAGTTAGCGGTGGTGCCATGATACACGAGTGAGGGGCGACAAACCGGACGCCGCCGCTGCCGCGTCACGATGCAACCGCTGCAAGAGGCGCGGGGCGGTCGGCGGTCGGAGTAGCAGCAAGCGCAGCAAAGCGCGACCCCGACCGCCAGCGCTACGGCGCTACGGCCAAGACAACGACTTGGCATCGTCCATTCAAAATTGACGTGGGATCAATTCCTTTCTTCCACGCCACGTGGCCAACCCGCTCGGACGCGACAGCACTGCGACGCCCCCGCCGCGCCTGCGCGACGGGCACCCGTCGCGTACACCCGTGTAGCGACCCGTGCGCGACGACGCGACGGCGCGACGTAGGCCGCCACACGCCTTGTCGCGCACGCCCAACGGGCTCATGTCCCGCGGGAGAACGATGGGCGGGCCCGCCCGCGCCGCGTGCCGTTGGGGAGCTGCTGCAGCAGCTCCCCAACGGCAGCTGCCGACCGCGGGTGCTCGCGGTCGGCTCGCACGCGCGCCGCGGAGCGGCGGGGCGGCCGCCAGTGCCCCTTATCCGGCGGTGCATTGCTTCCCATCACGCGGCGGTGTGGGCGCGCCGCGGGGGTTACTGCGGGTGCTCGCCCGCCGCTGGGGCGTACAACCGCAGCGCCATGCCGATGATTGCAACTGGCAGCAGCGTCGGACCTCCCACCGCCCACCTCTGAGCCCTCAAGCGCAGCCGACCGCAACGCCGAAATCGTCTTGCGCTATATGCGCCGCTCTTGGTCAGTAGGAGAGCGGCCGCTAGAGCGCGGTCTCTGTTCCCTTCCACCTCTACTGCGCTATCGACACAGCCACCGCTGTGAGGCTGATCATGTGCTGTTCTATGCTCTGAAATGCTGCTGCCACCACCAGGCACACTGTGCACTGCGATTACGCTCGTCACAGGCACGATGCGCATGGAGTGGCGGCGCCCACTCTTCGCCTCTTCGCACGCGGCGAGCACCCGGCCGACCGGCCGTAGGACGTCCCTGTCGCCTCCAATGTTGACACCAGCCGCCACGCTGGTGATGCAACACCCACCCCTGCTGTCACTGCCTCGTCGAGCGGTGGAGACGATGGCTTCCTCTCGGATATTGCCCGTCCCCCGGCCGATGATGGGGACACCCTCCGCAGCTTCTTCATCTGCGACCCTCTGGCGGTGTGGCGTCAGCGAGTGGGTGGACGGACGGCATGCTCACGGTCATATCGTTGCGTCAAGAACTGGTACCTGTGTTCCATGACGAGGCGCTGTGTTTCGTCATCTGTGGTGAACGGTCGCCTGCGTGCAGGTAGATATCATCTCTACAATGAGGCGGCGCCAGGGAGATCCCTACACACGGGCACGCGACACGATTGGGAGTCAAGCGTGGGTGGGACCCCAATTCTCTCGACCCGTAGCCTACCGGGTACCGCTCTCAAATGCTCT
>ENA-ORXC01001957-ORXC01001957.1-marine-metagenome-genome-assembly--contig:-NODE-1957-length-11589-cov-7.341383_pt1 | contig 11589 bp, 17 predicted proteins | sample MGYA00237865_ERZ511478 | MGnify/ENA metagenome assembly ERZ511478 | reverse complement strand
TTAGCACTGCAACGTAATCGATCCAGGTAGCGTCACGTACACGGCCGGAATGCGGCCGGGCGAGTGCTTCTCCGTGCGCTACGTGACGCTCCGTTGACTGGACACGCTCAGCGCTCTGGAACAACTGCAATCCGAGCGTCACTGGGGTCTACGTTTCATGTCCAGGATGCAGTTCGTGTCTATACTGAGAGAGTGCAGGGGTGCGCCGAGCTCGAAAATGCGAATATCGTTTCTATACTCTTTTGGAAGTTTCGCAGTGTGGAGGGGGGTCGAATATGGTCTAGTACATGCCATTTCACCCTGTACTGGAGGCGTTCGAAGGCAAATTGAAATCTGTCGGTCACGGCCCCAGTACAGAAAAACAGCATGCGCCCCACTCTCCCGACGATCGGGTCGTTCAGAAAATCCGGTATAATTCAAATACTGAACAGAGCCAAAGACAGCACAATTCTGTGTAATTTCGTGTGCTGACCCACCATTGAAGGTGTAACTTCCGGTCAATGGCACGCGTGGAGTCCGCTCGCACGAGCGCCACGCGTCATACCGCCTTCGGACTTGCCCCCGCTCTAGTTCAGTGGTGACCAGCCGCTGTATGGGATACATGCAGCATGACCAGAGGACTACGTATTTCCGTGAGCGTGCAGCCAGCGTACGCTCATTGGACAGCTGGGATTGAAGGCTGCAGGAAGAGTGCTGGGCCTGAAGCGAGGAACGCACAGGTATATGGTACAGTACCTTGCTGGTTTGCTTGAGCCTGATCCCACAGGCGCACGGCAACGAATCCCATCGAGTCCCCAATGTGTGACGTTGCAGTGGTGCTGCGGCGAGGACAAGACGAACAAGAAAAAATCGACGAGCCGACCTCTTTGTCGGCTGAGCCAATGGGGTGTGATTATTAAGGTAGCTTTTGGGTGTGCTTTTCGTGGCTTTTAGTCCCCCCCACAACGGATTTATGGACACGGAGAGGATTCGAGCCGATGTGAGGACGGGTGCTTCAGCGGAGGAGGTGTCGGATGGGGACTCTTGTGCGCGGTAGGAAGTGGCACAATCGGTAGGGGGGGAGAGGTGGGGTACTGAATGAGCACGGTACGGGCGCCCGTGGTGGGGGTAGAATTCGGATCAGGTTTAATAAACCAAGCCAAACGCTGAGAGCCCTGCCTCACAACGTCTCTTGGAAAGTTTCTGGCCGGAGGAGTTTGCGAAAAAGCACCGTTTATCTCCTGGTTTTGGGATGTAGCGGTTGTGCACGGTCCGAACCCCTCTTTGTCGCAGTCTTAAACTGCAGAGTCGAGCTTCGTCCATTCCGGTGTCGTGGCAGGGCGCGCACGTTCTCGCACACTTGTGGAACAGATAGCTGCGATGCCAACTGCAACTATAATAGTGGTATGAAACATCTGTACAACGGGAAATGAAACAGCCGGTCCGTGCGTTCGTCTCATATCAATGTACCAAACTACCCCTATGTATCCCGGTGGTGGTCGTCCGGTATGTGGCCGGTGCAGGAGAGAGACGTTTCTGTCCCGCCCTCTAGTTCATGGCTTCCTAGTTCCAGCTCCTCTCACGCACAGCCAGAGTCCTCGAGGTAGACCATCTACTCTGCCAACATTAACCTTTCTTGCTTAACCCACCACCATGCGCACTCGGAGTGGCGCGCAGCCTCGCCGTGATGGTCTGGACCCTAGTGCCTCGGAGGCCATTCATGCGGATGCCGCCGCGCCATCTGAAGGAAACTCACACGAGCATGGCGGGGACGTCACATCTCTGTCCTCCCACGGACCCTACGCAGGCATCCAGGTCACCCGCAGGGATGTTGGGCGCTTGATCGTTGGTCCGGAGGCATGTGTTGCTGTCTTCGACGCTCTTGCACGCTACAACTGGCAGGAGCAGCTCGCGTCAAGCGATGCGCGGGGCATTCTCTTGCTTTGTAGCATCTTGCACAAGGTTATACGTGAGCGTGAGCCCGCTGCGGTGCGCTCGATGACGAAGAATATCAACGTGTTTGACTACTCTACTTAGGTTTTCTTTCTTTGTGAGGGGAACAAATTCTGTTGTGCTGTCATCTACGACGTTCTTCGTATGGGGAGAGCTTTTAAGCTGTCCGCAGATCGACGGGCGGCCCCCACGGGTCGCCCTGTTGCCACGCTGGCGTTGTTCAATTGTCTTGGAGGTGGTGGTGCCTCGATGTACTCCCGCGCGCGCACCTCTCATTTTGGTTGGGTGCGAACCTTGGCTCTCGACTTCACCGGTGCGGAGACCGCCACGCTAAAGGCACGGTGGGTTGCCACCTGTCTGTCAGTCGTCTCGTCTGCTGTGCCTCAACAGGGTGCCACTGTTCACTGTGATATGCATGCCTTGTATTTTTTTTCTTCATTTTTATGTGCCCCGTGAAGAACCGTCGTTCTTTTCTTTGCCCGGGTGCAGAGGGGAAGGCCGTGTGGTCCTCTTTGTATGTCCTGAATACTCGAACGTAGCTGCTAGTTGTGTGCAGCATGCCCGAGGCACGCTTCACTGCTTCAGCAGTTCGCCGACGGGCGCCTCGACAGCTCGTGGCGATGCGGGCCCTAGAAGCGGGCGCATCACGCGCCGTGAGTCCGGAGGCGTCGGCAGCAACGCGTCTGCACGCCGAGGTGTGCTCCCCTGATTCTATAAAGAATCTCCCGTCGAGAAGCACCGCGGCGCCGAAGCCCCGAGGTCTCGCCGGAAGCGCACCAATTGGACGTGTGGCAATCGCGTCGAGAGCAGCGCGCTTCCCAAGGCCGTCGCACTCCTCTTCGTGCGCCGAGCTCCCGACCTCGACTACGCCCGCCCCTCCCCGCCTGGCGCCGTCGAAACGGAATGCTGTATTGGCGCTGACGCCGGGCCTTGCTCAAGACGCTGATGCTACAGGAACTTACATCCCGTCACACGCGCGGGGGCCCCCCCCACAACCGCAGTGGCCCGGTGCTGCGACCGATACGGCCCCGACAAAGGCGGCGCTTACACGCCCGAAGAAGGCTAGTAGACGGCCGATAAGAAGAGAGGACACCGTAGCGGCTGCGTGGCTCTCGGACTTTACGAAGTGGGGCCTCGAGTACGAGCCCGGGGTGGCTCGAGAATTGAGGAACATCTTCTCGGCCTGCGAAGTCCTCCTTGCTTCCTTTGTCACCCACTACGCTTCTGGTGTCGCCCAGTGGTGCGTTGCTGTCAACCAGGATGGCTTCGAGCAGTGGTTTGTTGATTTTCTCAGCACAGGACCAGGACACGGGCGGCCGGGAGAAGAGCGAGCGGAGATGAGTGGTGGCATCTCTTGTGCTATGCTCTGCCGCGTGAACGGAGTGTTGAGTGCTGTCTACGCGCTCCACAGGACTCCACTTCCCAGTGCCTAGGTGGCTGTTATTCTGTTCTCTCCACTGTTGCACTGTGTGTCTGCTACGTTTCCGTCAAGCTCTTGCTTTTCCTTCAAAACCGCAAAGCGAAACGCATCAACACAACGCTGCACCTGACAAATGATTTCTCGTTTTCACTGGCACAGGTTGAAGAAGGCGCAGAGTGAGATGAACAGGCTCGAAGTGTGCATCCAAAACTAAAGAAAGCGGAGTGGAGAAGCAACAAAAAGACAAACAGGAAACATTGAGAAAGATCCTCTGCTGGAAATCCAAAGAAGCTGCATGCCGCCAAGTACTGCAGACGGGCAGGGCAGCGGGCGCCGCCAAAGGCGGCCCCGCAGGAGCTTTGCGCGCGCGCTCTTCACGCGTGCTGTGACGGCCGCTATCCGGGTGACTGACGAGAGTCACTCGCAGAGACCCACAGCGGCAACCCCGCAAACCCACCCGCGCCGCCGTGGATACGGGCGCCGCCCGCGTCACCCAGAAACGCGGCGCCTGCAGCGGAAGTGGAAAAGGCGGATGTGGAGGCGCTGACCGCGGAAAGCACCGACCCACGCCACGGGCGGCGCTGACGCCGGTTTGCAGCTGCATCGTGAGAGGGCAGCAGGAAGCAAGAAATGCCACCCAGAGGAGGAGTCACTCCGCGCTCTGCGAGTGCTTTGGCAGCAGAGCACGAGAGTGGCCTGTCGGCCATGGCGGGCAGACGGGCAGTTGAGGGGGCAAGAAAGGTGGACGAAGGTGCCACGGCACAGAGCGGGGCAAGGATGGCGGAGGGGACGAGGGGGGGGGGGGGGGGGGGGGGGGGGGGGGGTGGGGGCGCGGGGGGGGGGGGGGGGGGGGGGGGGGGGGGGGGTGTCGCAATGCGCTTAAAACGGAAGGCGCGACCGTGTGGACACTGCTGCGAGTGGAGGTTGTGGGTGTCGGTAGAGGTACGAACCGCCAGTCGTCGCGCCAGTGGTGCCAGTGATGAAAAGCCTGCGGGTCGGAGTGTCCTTCCAGGATGCTCGAATTGCATATTTGATAGCAGAACAAATGGATCCCTTGTTTCACTCCGAAACAATCAAATTGAACACAAATGTCAACGAACAACATACCAGAAGCCAAGAAAGCAGTACATCCACGTGTTTTGAAAGAGACGCTCACATCAAAGTGTCGCTGCACAGGGAACGTCTCCATGAAATACAAAGCCAACGGCATCAACCCGTTCACCCCCGGTCTCTCTTTTCCGCAGTGTATGGCGACAATAGATACTGTGCGCCGAAAGTTCGCAAAACGGGCGAGAAATGTCCCACGGCAGGGTTAATGCTCCCGGATCTCGAATCACGGGGCTGACGATCCCTGAGAAGCCTCCCTGCCATGTGTTCCAGGAAAAACAGGACACCAAGAACAGCGCCTGCCGGCGGGGAAAACCCCAAAACAAGTCCAGCTGCCGTGGGACCACGCGCTGACGGACCCTGAGCACTCAGCTTCTTTCTCGCTTTTTCTGCTTGCGAGGGTCGCGGGCTCTGTCTCGTGCACGAAACAGGACAGTGCTCTTGGATGCTGTGCAATCGCGCGTTCAGAATCGCGCATTCAGGTGCAGGTGCGCACGTAACCCGACTCCGATTACGAAATCAGAATTGCAGGTTACCAAGTCTCCAAACGTGAGTTTCCCTGTGGCCGGAAAACCCCGAGTGGCCGAGTTATTGCAAGCTCCCCATGTCAAGTGGTACCCGTCAGATTGTTTGTACTGACTAATAGTGACTGCGGGACTGTCACGGTGGTTGATCGTGACCGGTCGAGCGAGCGAGCCGATTGACAGACGCAAGCACACCAATTCTGAGCCGTCGACTGGGAAATGAACGGTCGATCAAGGAACGTGAACCAATCGATCGTGTCACTAGCTGCTCCGAACGCGCACGTACTCTTAGTGTGATTTGGACTTCGTATCCCGGCTTTCCGCTCTTTCAATTGCGTTTTCCTGGAACGGATAACTTCTTCTCGCACGACGCGCCACTGCTCCCGCCCCCCCCCGCCCGCCGCCGGTCATTGATCTGCTCGACGACGAGGACGATGGGGGCGGAGGGGCGGTACAGCAGAGCCGCCCCTTCCCCGGAGCTTCCGCTCCGCGGGCCCGGCCTCGCTCGCTGCAGCAGTCGTTGCGCGCGGCCCCCCCAAACTCCTCCCCGCCAACGTCAACCGACGAGCGACCACCCTCAACGCGGCGGCGGTGGAGGAGTCGCTGTGGGCGTGGTGGCGATCGCAGAGCCGCCCGCCGGGCTGGCCACCCGCTGCTCGCCCAATCCCCGCGGACGGCGTCTGGGGATGCCCCGCTCGGAATCTTCCAGCGTCGTGTGGGGGGCGGTGGCGGCCGTGCAAGCGCCGCCGTCGCCCGCAGGGGGGTGAGGCGGGCTGCCGAGGAGGGAGGGGGGGGGGACCCCCCAACGTCTACCACCGGCCATGGGTGTGGGGTAGCGTCGACGCAGCGGGCGGCAAGACCATGTCGCTGGCGGCGGGCGGCCCCCACCGGGGAGGTGAGCAGGCGAATAGAGCAGGAGCAAACGGGTGAAACAGAAGAAAACAAGAAAAGAAGGCCGCCCACAAACCCCAACTGTCGGGCGCCCACGGCCGTCCTCCGCCGCCGCACCGCCCAAACGCCCACAAAGTCGCGCCGTTCCTCCAGGCACGTCGCCGCCCGTTCCCCACCGCGGCTCCTCACGCCCCTCCCTTTTGGCAACGCAGGTGTACTTGCTCTGCCGGCGATCGGTCTGCTGGTACGTGCATGTCGCACCATCGGCGTACGCCGGAAACAGCTCGCCACGACGACGCTAGCAGCGGCGTGCCCACAATTTCCCCCAGCCCGTCCCGCAGAACAGCCGCTCCCGCGTATTGGTGAGCGCGATGCAATCATCCTTTTTTCGGGAATCTTTTTGTACTGAGAGAAAGAGAGGGAACCATAAGACACACACAAAGAAGATGAGCTGAACTACGGTACCAACGACGAAAGAAGGACGCGAAGAACATGAGCAGCACCTCGGTACCGCGCCGGTACGTGCCGGCCGCCATCCGAGACGTTGCCGGTCAGCCGAGGCAAACCGGGTCCTCGTCAACCAGAAGACCCGCCGATGCAGGCAGGCTACCGCTCGGGCGGCCTGGCATCCATCCGCGGAGACACCTTGAGCAGCTCCATTTTCATTAGGCTCATCCCAAACCAGTCGTTCTCGCGGCTGCTCTTCTTCGAGTCGATGCGCCATTCCAGCGCAGAGCCCTTCTCCATGGGAGCACCCTCGGCCAAGCACGAGTCAAGTTCACGAGCACTGCCGTTTCATCGTCCTTGAGCATTACGTCGTGCAGGTGGTCGTCGTTGTGGCAGAGATTCTTGCCGTTCAGGCACGTCAAAGCGGCGCTGACCTCCGCGATGCACGTGTCCACGTCGAGCGGCGGCTGCTTCTTCTCACACCTCTCCGCAAGCGTCGACTTGTACTTCTCCATCACAATACTCACGACTCGGAGGTCTCCTTCACCACTTCCAGCGACACCAACGTCCATCACAGCGCAGCCGAGGTAGGGTAAAATGTTGGGGTGCGGCGCCTCGCGGCGCAGCGTCTCGAGAATGGCCAATTCGTTCTTGCAGAAGCCCTGCAACGACTCCTAGTCTATCTTATCGTCCTTGTCGCCGCCATAGGAGGAGCGCCTCATGACCTTGAGCCAGATATCCTTCTGGAACCGGAGGTCAATGGAACACCTATCGGGGTTCTTGAGGTATGTATGAGGGCATGCGAGGAAGCCTTGGAGGGGTGAATTTCGAGGGGAGGGCCACCCACCGAGCCCTTTGCGACGTTGTCGTCCGCATCGTTCCTCAGCTTGTTTACAACTTTGGCCGTGACGTCCTCCATCGGCTTCTTGTCGTCCGGAGAAAACCGGATGACGAACAGCGTACCCTCTGGCAGCTCCCGGTACAGTGGGTCCTCTCATCTGTTCCGACCTTGCCCCAAACAGTGGACTCTGCTGAGACTCAGGTTTTAGAAGCTAAACAAGAAAATGGACTACGACCGTCCAAGCGAGGCCGTGTCAATTGGCCTGTGAGTGGTAAGTGGACGTTCCAGTCGCATGCCTGAGATTGAATTCTTATGCTAAATCCAAGGCAACCGCTTGGGCGTCATCATGTGACCTTGGTCGGAAGAGTCAGACTCATACACGCGGCGGACACGGAAGCAGCCGCGCGGGCCCTTCGCGGCGCCAGCGACCCTCAGTTGGGGCCGCATGCCTCCTATTTTACCATCCCCCGTCATTCCTCAGTGCTCCCTCTCGCCTTGATCCCCCCTTCACGCGTCGTCGACGCAGACGATTGTTGTCTCATGTCCGCGCCTGCCCTGGAGCGTCGTGGGGTCTCCCTCGACCCCCCCCTCCCCGCCCCGCCCCCCCGAGTTACTCGTGCAATCCTGTTGAGGGCGAAGCCTGAGTAGCGCCCGTACTATTCTATGCGTTGCGTTTGCTTTCGTGCTGTGGTGTTGAGCGGACCGGGCAGGGAGAGATGTGCGGGGGGGGGCACCTACGGTAAAGTAAGAGGCTGCTACGAACGTCCGGAGTACTCTGGGGATCCAGTGGGCGTCGCTGGATGGGCTCCCGTAGGCGTCGTGTTGTGGATGTCGCTGGTGCGGCCAGTGGAGGGTGCCAGTGGAGTGTGTGACACCAGCGTCCTGTGATCGACGATGTACGGTTTTTATCGGGCAAGGCGACTGAGACGATTGCACCTCGACTCCCCGGAAGTACGCGAAAGAAATTCAAAACCTGTCGTGGACATCTCGAGCTGTCTTGTCCCGTCCGATCCGTCCATCAGCACCACCATATCTCCGCAGGGAGGCTCATCCAGCGGCCACGTCGACTGCCCTTCGAGCGACGACGAAGGGTGCGACATCCGCCTGCGAGGCTGTCGGCGGCCGCCGCGCCCAGTGCGCGCGCGCGCACACCACTCGCCGGTCGCCGCTATGCCGCCGCCACTGCCGCGGTGAATGGAAAGCGTGCGCCGCAGAGGTTGTTGGTGCGGCGTGCATCGGGGGGGGGGGGGCGGATTATTACGGCCCCCGCGGGGGAGGCACGTACAGGGAAGGCGGTCCCGGTAGGAACCACACCGAAGCGGGCCGACCGGTATTGCCACCGGGCTGCACGGCACGACTGCCTCGCTGCCTCTCCGTGTGGAGACACCGTCCCTGTCGGACGGGATGCAGTGCAGCCGAGAGTGTCGGGTGCCGGCCATGCATACGCGGTGGCGCGCGGCATGGCCGGGGTGGGCAGGGCTGCGGGGGAGCCATCCCGTGCAAACATGGCGATGTCTATGGCTCAATGTGCCCAGGAATTGCAGTCTGCCCAATTTTGGCCGATCCGAACAAGAACAAGAACACATGACGTATTTAAGCTTTCGTATATAATTTGTCGATTCTCAAATAAGTCCCATGAACCAAGCCGATATCAGTGGAGCGAAAAATTGTTCAGATTTAAAGACCAGGTGGGTTCACGTCGCTCACGACGACGACGGCGAGACGGGTCGTCGTCCAGGTTCACCGTGAGGCGGTTCACCTTGTGTCGCTGTCCGCGCCGTGTCGCTGTCCGCGCCGTGGTGCCCTCGATTATCCGAGTTGTCACGAGCTGATTACCATCTACGCCACTGGAGTAGGTGTGGCGTATTCTGATCATGGCACCTGGGGCCGCGGCTGGTCCGTCGACCGCTGCGCCCTCATCGCGTAATGGTACGTATCAGCACTGTGCATTGGCGTACCGGTCCTATTACGTACATCGCTCTTGTTACCAGGTCATGCTTGTCCTGCCCCGCAATGTCTACCGGTTTACTCCGTCGCTCCCGGTGAGGGGAGAACGCAATCGATTGACCAGCGTTAACACCCGCTGTCTCGGCTTTTTTTTCTTTCTGCTTGTCGTGAATTCGTTCGTTTGCTTTGTTTGTTTCCTTCCTTTTTTTGCCCACAGCCGCAGTAATCCGCAAGTGCAGCCTCTGCCGCCTGACGGGGCACTTTATCACGCGCTGCCCCGTCAATCAGGCTAGCAACATCCCCTGTGGCTGCAAGAAGCGGTCTTGCGGGCCCTGCGCCGCGCTGTGCGAGGTGTGCGGCGTGGCCGGCCACCAGCCGGACAATCTTGAGGAGTTAGTCGTCGGCAGGGCCGTGCCACGGTGGTCGTGCGCCGACCACGACTTGGGCGAGATGGCGGCGCGCGTCACGCCACTGCTTCCCGGCGTCCGGCCAACCGTCAGGGCGCAGAAGGAGGCCGCGCGAGACAACAAGCGCAAGGTGGCGGCAATGCGCCCAACGGACGGGGAACGCTTCCGCGCGCACCAGGCACAGTCGGAGATTATTGATTTGACTGGTTTGGGCGGGGCGGCCGCCTCCACAGCGGTTCGGACGGCATCAGGTGTGGCGGCGGTGGCTGAGGACGCCGGGGCCACGCGAGGGGCCTCGCGAGCTTTAGGGGCGTACGTTTCGGACGTGAACGGCCAATCATCGGGCGGCACGACGGCAGCAATCCCGGGCCCGCTGGGAAACATCGACTTGGACGGTCGCAGGGCTGACGTCGTGGCCTCCATTGAGGAGGCCATGCGCAAGGCTCCCAAGTACTCCCCTAGCGCGCGGGGGAGCCATCGGCGTCGTAACCGAGAGGCCGGGCTTGGTGGAGGGGGTTCGCCGGCGTCGGAAGAGGTTCTCGGCAGCTCAAACCCGTACTTTGGAGTCAAGGGGAAGGAGATTAAGAGAGCGGCGCAGCGGTACGTGTCGTTGGCTGAGGGAAAAGAGCTCGCGATGGTGAAGCTAGCAATGGCGAAGTTTATCGGGGAGGGGCGGGTGTACACGGGGGCGTCTGTAACGTGTGGTGAGCTCACGTGCAAGCACGTCTGTGACGAGCTGATGGAGTGCGCCAATCTGGTGGGGCTGATGGTACCCTCTGTGCTTGCTTCTCTTCGACAGTTCGTCGTCGAGATGCGTGGGGGGGAAGACGACCTGGCGCACTTTTTTGGGCACCCGCCGGAGCGTCCGAGCATCGCCGGGTCTGCCTCGTCCGACTGACCTGCTCTGCCGCGCACACGTCGTCACCCCTTCGGTAAGAAACTCCTGTTTGAAATTCCCTCTCTACTATGCTGCCCGCGTCAAGAACTGCAGCCACTCCCGCAGAACGACCGACGCCGACATCGCGGCGTCCGACGCCGGCGTCCCCACGGCCGCGGGCGGCGGGATCGCCGCCGCGCCGCTCGCCGCCATGCCGCCCGCTCAACGCCACTGCGGCGCGGCGGCGCTTTTGCCGCCGCCGACCACCACCCCGACGCCGCCGCCGCCCCCGACGCCATCGGCGCCGTGAGCGGCGGTGCGGCGGCGGCAGCAACATGCGCGGGCGGGCGGAGGCTTCGAGGACGGCAGCGGAAAGGGCGGCGTTTGTGTGCGGGCCGGGGGAGGGCGTTTGGTGGCCGCGCGCGTCGGCGGCGGCGGCGGCGGCGGCCGCGGGAGGTTTAAGACCCCCGCGGTGGCGGCGGGCGGCGGGATCGCCGTTGCGCCGCTCGCCGCCGCGCCGCCCGCCCAACGCCACTGCGGCGCGGAGGCAATTCATCCGCCGCCGACCACCACCCCGACGCCGCCGCCGTCCCCGACGCCATCGGCGCTGTGCGCGGCGGTGCGGCGGCGGCGGCGACACGCGCGGGCGGGCGGCGGCGACGAGGGAGGCGGCGGCAAGGGCGTCGTTTTTGTGCCGGCGCCGTTGTGGCTTCTCATTGTGCGCGCGTGCGGGGCACTGTTGGTGGTGGCGGCGACGGTTCACGATATTTTTAATCCTTGCTGGAGGCGTTGGCGGCTGTCCATGGGTTGTGACAGTTTGTGTTTCGGAAGGCCGAGTGTAGCAAGAGATGTGTTTGTCCGTTGCATGCATTTATTGTCTGACGGGACGTACGAGTTGTACCTGTGCACTGCAGCGCGCACGAACCCACGGCACTTGTGTCCCGTGACGTGCTCCAGCGTAGAGTTGATTGTGAGTATAGGCCAGGCGATAAACTGGTCGGGGCTAGATAACCGCTTCAGCCAGCTGCTGCCGACGTCAAACACATCCTCAATCCGGTTAAAGTCCGAAGATTACGGGGAGAGCAACAAGACGAAAACACCAGCGGCTCTCACGGTGGCCAAAGCCACTTCATCATGAATGCGAGCGTTGTACAGCACAAGCACACATCGATTCGGCTGCTCATCCCACGCCCTCC
>ENA-ORXC01001956-ORXC01001956.1-marine-metagenome-genome-assembly--contig:-NODE-1956-length-11596-cov-4.841653_pt1 | contig 11596 bp, 8 predicted proteins | sample MGYA00237865_ERZ511478 | MGnify/ENA metagenome assembly ERZ511478 | reverse complement strand
ATCGGATACTGCAGAACTTGCTTTTGATAATGTAAAGGTTCCTGTTGGTAATTTAATGGGTGAGGAGGGAAAAGGTTTCACTTTTATAATGGAAGCCTTTGCTTTGGAGCGTTTGGTTATGGGTATTAACGCCCATGCAAGAGCAGAGTATGCTTTGGAGTATGCGTTGCAATACATGTCTGAAAGGGAAACATTCGGTAAATCTATAAATCAATATCAGGCATTACGTCATAAACTGGTTGACTTGCATGCAGATATGGATATATGTAAGCAATATAATTACGGAGTAGCATATAAAATGGGCAGGGGAGAATATGTAGTTCGTGAAGCAACCATTTCTAAATTAAAGTCTACCGAAATGGCCGATAAGGTCGCGTATGACTGTCTACAGTTTTTAGGCGGTTACGGTTATATAGAAGATTATCCTATGGCTCGTATGTTTAGGGATAGTCGTTTGGGGCCTATAGGGGGTGGAACTTCTGAAATTCTGAAGGAGATAATTGCAAAAATTGTCATAGATAAAAAAGAGTACAGAATGCCAAAGGGATAGTTTATAAAAATTTTTAAGAGCAAATGTTTTTTCTTTGTTGGCTATTTTATAGTATAATTAGAAAATTGTAGTGCCCAATTGTAAATTTGTTTTGCACTATGAGTTCACCTTCTTTATGTAAAGCTGCTTGTACTTAAAACAAGCAACATCGTAATTCTCATCATTTATTTAATTCTTGTACAAGCTCTTCCACAATAAGATGTGCCGGCAGTTCTTTTGCCATCGCAAACCCGGTTCCTGCCCACAAAGAAGTGTACTCTGGATTATTCATTCTTGTAGCTTTTGTTCGAATAGGCTTTGTCATGTAATGAATATGAGGGTAAGCGGATGGTGCCGATTTATCATAGGAAATAAAAAAAGAATTCACAAATCCTCTAGCACGTTTCCCTGTAAAAGCGCGTGTGATACCTGTTTCATTAAAACGCTTTTGAAGAATGCTTTCTTTATGAAGAGCACTCGCTCCGCTTTCTGGACAACAAATAAAAGCCGTACCTAACTGGGCGGCAGAAGCCCCTTCTTGGAACACACGTTTTATGTCAGACCCCGTCATCAATCCTCCTGCAGCAATCAATGGCTTTTTGGTGATTGAGCGAACTTCTTTCAGTAATTTCATAAGCGGGTAATCCACCGAACTCTCTAAAAAAGTAGATCGATGGCCGCCGGCTTCAATTCCTTGCAAACATAGAGCATCCGCTCCTGCTCTCAAAGCCACTTCGGCTTCTTGAGGTGTTGTAATCGTAACGAAAACACGGCTTCCAATTCCTTTTAAACTTGCTACAATCTCTCGATCCGGGCACCCAAATGTAAAGCTCACAGCAGGTACTCGATGTTTTTGAATGATGTCGAGCTTGGCATTCCATTCATCATCATCATTCTTTGGTATACCAACTTGACACTCCAAATATTCAGCTGCTTTTGACAGTTCTTTTTGGTAACAATCAAGTGCATCAACTGCTATTTTTTCATTTGTCGGAACGAACAGGTTCACTCCAAAAGGTTTTTTCGTAAGTGAGTACATTTCTATAATTTCCTGCTCCAATTCACGCGCACTTTTATATCCCGCAGCTAAAAATCCTAGCCCTCCGCTATTAGATACTGCTGCTGCTAGTTTAGGCGTCGAAACTCCTCCTGCCATGGGAGCTTGTACAATTGGATATTTACAAATATCTTCCACACTTATCACCTCAGCCTTTCATGCGTTCTCTCTTCATTCTACTACAACCCCAGAAAAAAAAGCCCTCCAAAAGGGCTTTTCTTCCATATATAGATTATCCTCGTTTCAAAAACCGCAATCATAAATCATGCTAAGGGACGCACACTACTTAACTACTCCCTCAAAGGTTCACCTATGCGAATGGCACTAACCCCGCAAGGGGAGTGACAGGCGCTTAGGTCTAGACAATAAAGCATAATCGTTCTTTGATTATGTTTTATTGTCTACATCAATTACTTATAATGGAGGAACTTTACGCATACAGCTTCTGGAACCGTAACGTTAGATTGAAGAAGCGTTAGCTTTCCACTTTCTTGGTCTCTTTCAAACAGTACCAAGTTTCCTGTTTCTTGATTAGAAGCCACAATAAATTGTTCTGTTGGATCCAAAACAAAATCGCGCGGCCAGTCGCCTTCAGTGCCTGTCCATTCTACGAATGTTAACTGTCCAGAATCCTGATCTACTTTGAATGTTGCAATCGAGTTATGTCCGCGGTTTCCTGCATAGACAAAGCGGCCGTCTGAAGAAATGTGGATCGCACTCCCTTGATTATTTTCTGTAAAATCAGCCGGGATCGCTAAAGTAGCTTGTTGTTGAGTAAAGCTTCCTTTGCTTTCGTCATAAGTTAAAAATAAAACTTCAGAGCTGAATTCTGTCATTGCATAGGCATAGCGGCCATTTGGATGGAACGTTAAATGTCTAGGGCCCGAACCAACAGATGTAGAAAGACTGTTGACTTCCTTCAATTTATTATCTTCCACTTCATATGTCACGATTTCATCAATACCTAAGTCCACAACGGCCACGTGCTTTTCTCCAGGAGTAAAATCGGCATAGTGTACGTGTGGTTTTCCTTTTTGTCCTTTTTTGAGGTCTGAATGAGGATGTTCCACTACGGATGCTACATATTCAATTTCCCCTGTTTCTTCGTTAACAGAATACGTCTCAACGCTCCCTTTATGAAAGTTAGCAGATAAAACAAGCGTATTATCTTCATTTACTGAAACATAGCAAGGAGGCGCGCCGTCTAGTAGCTGTTTGTTTACAAACTTTAGTTGCCCCGTGTTTGGATCAACCTTAAAAGCAGCTACTCCGCCTTTTTCTCCTTCTTTAATAACTGTATAAAGATGTTTGTTATCTTTGCTTGCATTTAAGTATGTAGGATTTTCAATTTTAGCCACGGCTTTTACTTCTACAATCTTTTTAGCCTTCGTATCTAGCGTAAATGTATAGACACCTTCACTGCCTGCTTTTGTATATGTACCTGCAAATCCAATAAATTTTCCATGTTCACTCATTTTCCTATACCCCTCCTAAAGAATTGTTTTGTTTCATTTATTTTACTATATCATACCGCATTTGTTATAGAGAATGCTCCAATTCAACGTTCATTTATCAGTTTTCCCTACATGCCTATCGTCAAACCCTTCCTTTTTAAGCCTGCATCTTGCATTTTCCTACCGTTGGGCGTTATGATTAAGGATGATTTTATATCGCCCCATAGCAGACGGCTTCTGTATTTCTTGGATTTTCAAATAAAGAAGAATGAACTGATGAATAGTCGACTTCCATCGCTATAACCGCTGCTCAACTTTTTTCGTAAAGTTACATCAAAAAAGGAGTGAACAACAATGATCACATTAAAAAGTGAACGCGAAATTAATTTAATGCACGAAGCAGGTAAACTATTAGCTTCTTGTCATAAAGAAATCGCTAAAATGATCAAACCAGGCATAACAACAATGCAAATTGATAAATTTGTTGAAGAGTACTTAGCAAAGCACGGAGCAACGCCGGAACAAAAAGGATACAAAGGATATCAATATGCAACGTGCGCTTCTTTAAATGATGAAATTTGCCACGGTTTTCCAACAACTAAACCGTTAAAAGACGGGGATATTGTAACCATTGATATGGTTGTAAATTTAAACGGAGGCTTAGCAGATTCCGCATGGACTCATACCGTTGGAGACATTTCAGACGAAGCACAGCGTCTAGTAGATGTTACATACGAAGCGCTTTTAAAAGGAATCGAGCAAGCACAGCCAGGAAATCGCACAGGTGACATCGGCCACGCTATTCAAAGCTATGTAGAAGGCGAAAAATTCTCTGTGGTACGCGACTTCACAGGACACGGAATTGGAAATACTATGCACGAAGCTCCTACAATTCTTCACTATGGAAAAGCTGGCAAAGGTACACGTTTAAAAGAAGGTATGGTTATTACAATTGAGCCAATGGTAAACGCTGGTACATGGCATTCTAAAATGGATAAAAACGGTTGGACTGCTCGTACAACAGACGGTAAATTATCCGCTCAATTTGAACATACGCTTGCGATTACGAAAAACGGCCCTCTTATTTTAACAGCACATTAAAAAAACAGCCCTTTTGAGGCTGTTTTTTTAATGTAGAGGAAGTTTAATAACAAAAACTGTGCCGCGGGAAGAAGTAGATAATAATTTAATCTGTCCTCCGTGGCTTTCTAGAATACGCTGAGCAATTGGCAGACCAAGACCTGTTCCACTATCTTTTGAAGTGGAAAACGGCTGGTACAGCGACTGCTGCATATGCAAAGAAATTCCTTTTCCATTATCTTCAATATACAAACAATAATTATCATCATGAACCTGTGAATAGATCGTAATGACTCCTTCTCCATCCATGGCTTCCATACTGTTTCGAATTAAATTATGAAGAACTTGTTTGATTTGTTTTTCATCTACCTTTAATATATGCGGCTGCAGTTTCACATCAAAGATAAGCTTATCTTTTTCTGTAAATTTGCTTGAGTGAGTAATCAAAGGCAATAGCTCATTAATAATATCCTGCATGCTGACTTTTTTCATCACCGGAGTCCCTGGTTTTGATAATAACAGCATTTCTTCAATGATGTAATTAATCCTCTCTAGCTCTTTCATAAGCAGAGGCAGGTAAAAACGCTTTTTCTCCTCATCAGAAAGAGACTGATTCATAAGAGATATAAATCCATGAATCACGGCAAGAGGATTACGAATCTCATGAGCAGCTCCGGCTGCCACTTCTCCAACCAGGGCAAGTTTCTCAGACTGATGCATTCGCTTTTCTAATTCCTCGGTATCCGATATATCAATAAAATAAAAAATTCTTCCAATGCTCTCGTTCTTCTCATTAAACAGCTGCGTTTGAGAGACTAAAAAGCAATAGCACGTCTCTTTCGTTCCAAATAACACTTTTTTATTTTCGTGAATTTCTCCCGAATTCAATATGCTCCAAAATTCAGTATTATGTTCAGGACATTCCTCCATATACCCGCAAATATCCTTTTCGTCGAGATCTAAAAACTGCTTTGCTGAGGTATTGGCAAATATACCACTTGTCTCATCTTCCATTGTGATAATTCCAACAGGCAGTGAATTTAAGATCTGCTGGCGATACGCTTTATCTTTAATGATTTTCCAAAATGAATCTTCTAAACTAACCGACATTTGATTGATAGAAGCCGAAAGCTGCTTCAGCTCAATTTGCTTTGTGTCTTGAAGAACAAGACCGTATTCTCCGTCTGCAATGTCATTCACTTTTTCAATCATTTGTTCAATTGGTTTCGTAAGGCTTGCACTCATACGATAAGAAACATAAAGAGAAGCCACAATAGCACTTACTGTTAAAATCAATAGTAAAATTAATGAATCTTTAATAATGACAGACAGTGTATCTGATAGTGTATCAAGTGAATCAACCGTCTCTTCTTTTGAACTATTAATATCTTTTTTTATCTGATGCAGATCCGGCAAATAATTTCTCTTAAGATACTCTTTTGCTCCCTCTATATCTCCGTACTTCAGCAGTCCCTGCACGTTATTAGAAATCTTAAAATCCAGCAGCTCAATTTTTTCCTTTAGTGGAATCAACGATTTTGGCACAGGCTGCTTATACTTTTCATTGTCTTCAATAACTCGTGTATCATATGATTGATATTCTTCTATAAAAGAGACAGTGGGGTTCTTTAGATTATTTTTCACAATGTATTCTTTTATGTTCAGCTGCTCTTCCCAATAAGAAAGCCATACCATTTGAGGAACATCTTCATCTTTAATTTCGTTGCTTACATGATTCATTTTATCAATGGCATGCACTAAAACTAAAGAGAACCCGCTTAACATGAATGTAATCAAAAGAAGAATCGTTAATATTTGGCTACGGAATGACATGTTGCGAAATAATTGATTCATAATCATCTCTTTCTTTTTCATAGTTACTTCGGCTGTGTAGACATTCTAACTTTCGAATATAAAATTTGTTTTTCCCGTTTACTGTACATCGGCCCAAAAGGCGCAAGCTTATAAACACCGTCCTTGGCGTCAAGTTTGACTTCTCCAGATGGAAGACCTTTTTTACTGAAATAGTCTTTCATAATCACGTTGTAAGCTTGAGGAACATCGTTGATCACGCTGGTTAAAATAACAGACCTACCCATGTACGCCTGATCATCTAAATATCCTATTACGTACATTCCTTGTGCTTTCGCTTCTTGAATAACTTCTTGATTATACGAATTTCCTTTAGCATAAACGATATCGACGCCTTCATCTTTTAACTCACGGAGCAGCTTTACTGCTTTTGCTCCATCGTCTCGGCTGTTTACAACTCGATAATAAAAAGCAATTGAGGAATCAGACGCTTTTATGCCTTTTTCAAATCCTGGATTTTTTTCGCGTGCTTCAAATGCATCAATTAATCCAATTTTTTTCGTTTGTGTCTTCATGGCAGCTGCCGTGCCTGCCAGATACTCTATTTTTGTTTGATCAAATGTATATACAGTTTGGTTTTTATAACTTGAAGTACCGTGGATGGTGACGAAATGAACATGAGGATACTTAGGAGCGAGTTCTGTAAAAACGGTAGAAAATTCTCTTCCATGTCCAATTACGACTTTTGTTCCATTTTGAATAACTTTTTCAGCAGCTTCCTTCATTTTTTGGTTCGTATTTACTTCGCTAATAACTTGAGCCGAAACAGGATACTGCTGCTCAATGTTGATTTTTCCTTTATAAGCTAGACTGCCCCAGCTTTGATCCGTCAGTACATCAGAGGTGAGAATTGCAACGCTTGTGTTTTCTACTTTTTTTGTCGTTTGCTGGCTTATAATCCCATGTGTTTTCGAAATAATAATAATTAAAAACGAAGCGACAACAATCAGGGCAAGCAATAAAATCAGCCTTAACTGTCTTGATCGTTGCATAAACCTTCTCCTTTTTGTTTAGCATACTTTCATTATATAAAAAAAGCATCTAAAAAGACTACATCTTTAACGAAATTCCAACTTTTTTCGACATTTCTTTCATATCTTACCTTTTTTAACACTTTCACTCCAAAAGAAAAAAGCAGAAAACATCTGTTCTCTGCTTCTGCCTTCAATCTTCATCTTTTACGTCCATATCTTCAGGGATAGGCTCATTTAGGTATTCTTCAATTTGTTTTTTGTACTTTTCCATTTGCTCTAAATGGGTGTTAAACTGCTCTTTATTTAATAAGTAGTTTTCACCATCAAATATAGCTCGTACTTTTCCTTCTTGAATCAATTTCTGCACATATTCTTCAGGAAAAGATAGATACTCTGCTGCTTCTTTTATCGTTAAATACATCCTGCTCCACCTTTTATACGTTGTAGTGTACTTCTTCTGTAGCTTTAACCATTAACTCATACTGACGCAAGCGAAGCTGAAATAATGTTAACGGATCATAGTAAGCTTCAGGATTGGCTTTCATATGACTTAACACGTCTTGATTTTCATTAATATGCGCCTGTGTTTCTTCAATCGTTTCTTTTAAAACCTCTTTTGGCTTTTCAAAGAATAGTTCAATATCAACTTCTAAATTTTTCTCAAATAAATTAAACTGCATAAAAAACTTGTTCAGCATAGATTCTGTGATATCTTGATAGTCTTGACTTTCAATGTACTTTTTATATTGATTATAAAGCAGCGTTTGGTTTTGAAGAATGGACGAAAACAGCTTTCCTGCTCCTTTTAACAAGAGCTGCGTTGGATTAACGCGAAGTAAAATATTTTCCTCATCCAGCTGAACCCGATTAGCCATACGATTAACGTCGCGGCGCCAGTCGTCCAGCACTTTAAAATCGCAGGCTAACGTTAATTTTTGCTCATTGTACATCTTATTTAATGACTCTGCTACTTCTTCAATATCTACTTGACTCGCAATCAACTCTTCATTTGATGTAGCAATCCAGTCTTTTAAAGAAATGCGGAACTTAGGTAGGACATCTTGCTGCAAGTGCTCTTCCACGCGCATATTCATTTGTTTATTCAGCTCAATATGAACCGTACTAAAATCACTGTCTTCCTTCACTAATTCTGAAGACTTTTTGAGTAAACGAGGAATTTTATTTTTTAACTTTTTGCTAATATCCTCTTTGATGCCGTGATATGCCGAAACAATACTACTCGCTTTTTCTTGTTCTAAGTCATCCACTCGATGCAAGAAGCCACTTAATCGCACAAGCATATCTTCGTTCCATTTAATGCTTTCAATCAAATGATTTTCTGTTTGATTTCTCTTCTCCACCAAGCCCTTTAGCATGCTTTGAATAAAGAACAGCAGTCTGCGCGCACGCTCTTCTACTCCAACGTCGTTTGGATCATAATAGAAATTAGCTTTAATAAACTGAGCCAAGTCTCCGTGGTGCTGACTCGAGACGTAGTGTGGCGTATAGGCTAATACATGTGCCTGCGGGAAATCAGCTCCAATGCTTGCCTCAAATTCTTTTGTAATTCGCTCAATCGTTGCTTGATTATAAAGACTGTCCATATTGTTGATGACAAAATGAACGGGCGTATTTGGCGCATATTCTTTAATCTCCAGCAATAATTCTCTTTCTTCATCAAGCAGCGATTCTTTTGCATCAAGCACAAACAGTAAACCATCTGCTAAAGGAGCATATTTAAATGCATCCTGCTCACGTGCCTCTTGTTCTGTAAAGCTTGGCGTTACAATGCATGAACAATTATGCTTATTAAGGAACGCAAAAGGTTTTTTCACTTCTACAAGTACATGATCAGGAGATTGTTCCGCTCCATCAATCGTTTCCATCGGAATGATTTCTTGATCAGCGATTTGCTGGATGGATTCTTCATCATCATGAATGAACACAAAGGTTGTTTCGTGATTTTGCGGTACCTTTTCTTCTGTAATCGATCCCACAAATGACGAAGTTGCGGCATTTGTTCCTGTAATTAATAAGTGTGTCGTATGAGCATCTAATAGAAAATCTACCCACCATTTAAATGTGTGTCCCACTTCTAAGCCGTTTTCATTGGCCCATTTAATAATGCCATGGCAAAGCTTGTAGTGATATTCGAGACCATCAATGTCGTTACGCGCCTCAAAAATTAATCTGCCTGCATTTTCGATGGTGATTGTATCGATAGTTGACGGAAATTTTTCATTCCATGAAAGCACGGCTGCAGACGGAAATAATGCACGTGACTTATTTGTGATTTTAAGCCAATTTGTTAATACGTTTGGAATGACTTCATGCAATTCTTTTACAGAATGATCACTTTCCATTAAGTCGGTGTACGTTTCTTGATAAAGAGTTGAAATCTCTTGCCAATAATCATAGAGGCCCACTTCAATATTCAAGAAAATATCATTGATGGTTTTAATCCAAGCAAGATAAGGAGGCTGGCTCTTATATTGTTTCCATAAAGCTGAGACAAGCTGTTTGAAATACACTTGGTCCACTTTGTAAAATGCAATCATCACTTGATAAAAATAGTTAGGGATAAAGTTTGCTGTATATCCTTTATCTACGTAAGTCTTTAATACCGCAAACCAATTTAACGATTCCGTTCGAATACACTCATCTACCGCAAGCTCCACTGCGCTATTAAAGTCTTCTTGCTCTTCATAAAATCTGCGTGCAATCGCCGTGACGTTTGGATAATCCGGCTGAGAAGCAACCAGCTCGTTAATGACTTCATAAGCTCGTTCGATATTGTTATGGTCCGTATAAAGTGAAAACAGCTTTAGCGCTATTTCAGCTTTTAATACTTTTGAATCCGTTTCAATAGATAAGTAAAGCTCTTCAGCGAGCGTAGACAACCCCAATTCATAATGCGCGTCGGCTGTATTTTTCTTCGCCCACAGCTTAAATTCCCCATTTACATTCTCCCACTTAAAAATCGCAGATTCAAAATCTTGGTTATGGAAGTACACTTCTCCCTGCGCTAAGCGAATGAGTGATAGGTCGTACCACTCTTTTTGCTGCTCTTCGTAGTAAGCTTGTCCAAGGACTTTTACAGGCGGCTGATTTTCATTTTCTTGCATAAACGTTTCGTAATATTTCTTTTTCGTTAACTGATATTCTACCGTCATATAGTCTCTCCTTTTTGATGTCAATATTTTATGTACTCTATCAAATTCCCTTTTTTATACTTTTCATACACGATATTTTCTTACTCATATTTTACGCAAAAAAAGCCTCAAGAACTACTCTTAAGGCTTTTTTTATAACTTTTATACTATAAAAATGGCTATTTATCATAAATCGGCGCTGAAATAACAAATATATTAATAAGCATCCCGTCGAAACAGCCCCATTACTTCTACCGTTTCTGTAATATTTACGAAAGCTTCAGGATCAACCGATTGAATTAACTGCTTGAGGTTTGCAAGCTCATAGCGCGAAATCACCGTCATTAATATTTTACGGTCTTCTCTTGAATAAGCTCCTTCACCGTTCATTAACGTCACGCCGCGCACTAAATTGGTAAGAAGCTGCTGCTTCATTTCTTCGCCTTTTCTCGTAATAATGGTTAAGGTGAGCTTAATATGGCGAGTATGAATTGCATCCACTACTTTTCCTGTGACGAAAATCGAAAGCATCGTATATAAAGCGGCGTCCCAATTCACAAAGAAACCTGAAACAAATACAACCACGGCATTCATCGCTGATAATATAGCGCCAAGAGGAAATTCTTTTTTATGCGTAAGAAGCATCGCTATAATATCAAATCCACCTGTCGAAGCTGACTGACGAAAAACAAACCCTACGCCAATTCCAGTTAAAACTCCTCCAAAAACAGCTGACAGAATAGGATCTGTACTAACAGCTCTCAAGGGAATCACGTATAAAGCAATTGATAAAGCCACAACGGACAGCAGCGTATGTAAGACAAACCGCTTTCCTAACTTCATAAAACCAATAATTAAAAGGGGTAAATTTAACAAAAAATTCATTGTTCCCGTGCTTGCAGGCGTTAAAATTCCTATAATCATAGCAATACCGCTAATACCGCTGCTTAGCACTTTATGGGGGATTAAAAACCAATTGTATGCAAATCCAATTAACACAGAACCTGCTATAATAGCAATTGCTCTATACATGATGTCCCTTCACCTCTTACCACAAATATAATGTTTTCATTTATTGCTTCTTTATTATAATTCCTAAAATATTGAAAACCTTAAAAAAAGTATATTCAGAAATTTGCTGTGTTGGTGGGGCGGACAAATGGCAAAATAAAACGGACATACAAGCGGATAATGCTTTTAGTATAGAAATTTCGACTTTACTTTTTTCGTACTTGTTTAAGCAAAAAAGCTGCTATCTTTACTAAGATAGCAGCTTTGATGAAGAGTTATTTTAATTTTAAGACCGCCACATTCTCCACGTGCGTCGTATGCGGAAACATATCAACAGGCTGAACTTCAACCGTCTCATATCCGCCTTTTTCTAAAATAGCTAAATCACGCGCAAGAGTTGCTGGTCCGCATGAAACATAGACAACTTTTTTCGGCTTCATGTCAATGATGGTATTCAATAGAGCTTC
>ENA-ORXC01001955-ORXC01001955.1-marine-metagenome-genome-assembly--contig:-NODE-1955-length-11597-cov-15.458333_pt1 | contig 11597 bp, 13 predicted proteins | sample MGYA00237865_ERZ511478 | MGnify/ENA metagenome assembly ERZ511478 | reverse complement strand
GCTTAACATTATAACGAAATTCTTTAGTGTAATTTTTAAACAAAACCTAAACAAAAATTTTGTCAAAGGTACCGTTAATTGAACGATTTATGTTCTGTAAAACTTGGGATATCCGTTTTTAAAATTCAAATTTTAATCCACAAAAGCGTAAAAATGATAACACTTTGTACAATTAATCAATTTCATTTTTCAGAAAGAACTACCGTTCTCAAGAAAAACAAAAACATTAACCAACTGAATTTCAATTTTTTAACACAATAACATTTAGGTATTTATACTGTAAAGTGAACAGTTTATACAATTAATCTGTTAATCTATACCTTAAATAAATACTAATATATAGTAGCTAGTCGTTATAAATACTAAACACACCAATTACCATTAATTATGAACCAAGATCCATTGGTTTGGATTATCGACGATGACGATATATCTAAATATGTAATGAAGAGGTATCTCAATCAGTTATCGGTAACAAAGGTTATCGAATTTCCTGATTCAGTTCAACCATTGAAATTTATACAAGACAATTACAATTCTTTAGATAAACTACCTGACATCATTTTTCTTGATCTTCATATGCCCATTTTAAATGGTTTCGATTTTATCAAAGATTTTCAAACGGTAGTGCCTAAAATCAATAAAAAGATTAATGTCGTCATGTTAACATCTTCTATTAATGCAGAGGATGTTGATCAGGCAAAAACATTTCCAGAAATATCTGATTATTTCATAAAACCTATTAAACATAGAGATTTGGCCAGAATTATGAAGGTAGAACTAAAACAATAAAAAATTACTCTTTAGTTTTTGCTTCGTTCCAATACACATCCATTTCTTCCAATGACATATCATTCATTTCCTTTCCATTTTCTTTTGCCTTAGTTTCAAGGTATTGAAAACGTTTTATAAATTTCTTATTGGTGCGCTCCAAAGCATTTTCAGGATTTACCCCTAAAAATCTAGCATAATTGATCATGGAGAAAAGCACGTCTCCAAACTCGGCCTCGATCTTCTCCTTATTACCTGCCTCAACCTCTATTTGCAGCTCTCCAAGTTCTTCTTGTACTTTTTCAAAAACTTGTTGTGGCTCTTCCCAATCAAACCCAACACCAGAAACTTTATCTTGTATTCTATTGGCTTTTACCAAAGCAGGTAAACTTTTGGGCACTCCTTCCAATACACTTTTTTTGCCTTCTTTTAGTTTGATCTGTTCCCAGTTTCGTTTTACGTCTTCGGCATCTATGACCTTAACATCCCCATAAATATGTGGATGCCTATTTATAAGTTTATCACAAATGGCATTAGCAACATCGGCAATATCAAAATCATTGGTTTCAGAACCAATCTTAGCATAAAAAATGATATGTAAAAGCACATCTCCCAACTCCATCTTTACCTCATTGAGGTCGTTATCTAAAATAGCATCTCCCAATTCATAGGTTTCTTCGATAGTTAAATGTCGTAAAGATTGCATCGTCTGCTTTTTATCCCACGGGCACTGCTCTCGCAACTCGTCCATTATGGTCAACAATCTATCTATTGCCTCTAATTGTTCCTTCCTGCTATTCATAAATGTGCTTTTCACAAAAGTACATAACCATAGATTGACTCGCTAAAAATCCTGTTTTGTTTTCGTACATTTAAAAACATATAAATTATTTGACAATTTGCCGTACTCAGGCAGTCATCATATTTTAAATTATCTTTTTCAAATACAACAACTAACAACACAACAACAGTGAAGACACGTAGAGATTTTTTAAAAAACGCGGGATTAATAAGTGCCGCCACGCTTTTCATGCCACAAATAAGTTTAGCAAGAAGTAAGAACTCAGGTTATGGTGTACAGCTTTATTCTTTTAGAGATGGTATGCTAACAGACCCCATAAAAACTTTAGAACAAATTGCAAGTTTAGGTTTTAAGGAGATAGAAAGCGCTGGTTCATCAAAGGGATATTATTACGGACTCACACCTTCTGAAATGGCATCAACATGCAAGCAATTAGGAATGTCTCTAACTAGTGGTCATGTACACTTAGATGATAAATTTGAACAAACAATGGAAGACGCCGTAGCCTCTGGACAAGAATATTTAATTTGTTCTTCACTGCCAACAGAAGGGCAAACCGTAGATAATTACAAAAAAGTAGCAGAACAGTTTAATATTGCCGGCGAAGCTTGTAAAAGACATGGTCTAAAATTTGGCTATCACAATCATGAATACGAATTTGAATCTGAAAACGGGGAAGTACTTTATGATGTGCTTATGGATAATACGCAAAAAAATCTGGTGCATATGGAGCTAGATTTGGGCTGGGTGGTAGTTGCAGAAAAAGATCCTTTACACTACTTCAAAAAATATCCGGGTAGATTTCCCTTATGGCATTTAAAGGATATGAATATGAATGAAAAGATAAGTACGGAATTTGGCAAAGGGGTGCTTGATGTACCGCTAATGCTTGAATTAAAAGAGTTATCAGGTGTTGAGCACATTTACATTGAACAAGAAGAATACGCCAATACTCCTTTTGAAAGCATGCAACATAACCTTAGTTATTTAAAAAATATATAAGCTAGAAGAATGAAAACCAACTGTAAATACTTAATTATTATTTTATCAAGCTGTATTTTTTCATGTAAAGCTCAACAATCATCTATAATAAAAGATGGTGCAATATTAGTTCAAGTTTCTAACGAATATAGTTTTACAGAGGGTCCTGCTTCTGACAAGGAAGGCAATGTCTATTTTACGGATCAACCAAATGATAAAATAATGAAATGGAACGCTACTGACAACTCTCTAAATGTGTTCAAGGAACCCTCTGGTAGAGCAAACGGGCTTTATTTTGATCAGGATGGAAATTTATTGGCTGCCGCCGATGAAAAAAATGAACTATGGAGAATTGATTCCAACGGAAAAGTAGATACACTGATTACGAATTATGATGGTAAAAAACTAAACGGTCCAAATGACATTTGGGTCGATTTAAAAGGGGGTATCTACTTTACCGATCCATACTATCAAAGAGAATACTGGTCTAGAACCGAAGCAGAAATTGAGAATAAAAATGTTTATTACATTTCACCTAATACCAAAGAGGTTGCTGTAGTTGCATCAGAATTTAAACAACCAAATGGCATCATTGGAACACCAGACGGCAAAACACTATACGTAGCAGATATTGGAGATAACAAAACCTATTCCTACTCCATTCAAAAGGATGGCTCTTTAACCAATAGAAAATTGTTTACGAATATGGGTTCTGATGGCATGACCATTGACAATAAAGGTAACATTTACCTTACAGGTAAAGGCGTAACCGTATTCAATGCCAAAAGAGAACAGATACATCATATACCTATAAATGAAGATTGGACCGCTAATATTACTTTTGGAGGTGTAAATCAAGATATTCTGTTCATTACTGCAATGGGATCAATCTACACGATACAAATGAATGTTCATGGAGTCAGGTATTAGATAATTACTGGAAGAATTGTCATTTAGTGTTACTCAATTTAGCATATCCACCTAGCTTTTTATTCTTTATTCCTGAGATACACAAAACTATGAATCATTGGTATTCATATAATTCCATACCATATATTATCAATAACACAACAAACACTTTTAAATATTAATAATTCCTCGATTTTAATTATCTTAAACGACTTAAAATCCAACCAAACTATGATTACGTATATTTTTGAATTTATTGGAACTGCAATGCTAATTCTAATAGGAAACGGCATTGTTGCCAATATCGTTTTAAAGGGAACAAAAGGTGCGGATGCCGGATGGACGGGCATATCTCTCGCCTGGGGTATTGCAGTGTTCATTGGGGTATTTATTTCTGCCGATGCCAGTGGTGCTCATTTGAACCCAGCCGTGACCGTTGCGCTTGCCGTGGCCGGAAAATTTACTTGGACATTAGTACCAGGTTATATAGTTGCACAAATTTTAGGAGCCATGATGGGTAACTTTTTGGTATGGCTTAATTACAAAAAACAATATGAAGCTACAGAAGATACCGATGCTATTTTAGCCACCTTCTCTACTTCACCAGCAATTAAAAGTCCGTTTTGGAACTTGATGACCGAAATTATTGGTGCCTTTGCACTTGTTTTTGGCGTATTCTACATTGCCGGTGGCAGTATGGGCGAGAGTGCCGTATCATTAGGGTCCCTAGACGCCTTACCGGTTGCATTACTTGTAATGGGTATTGGCTTTGGTCTGGGCGGACCTACGGGTTACGCTATTAATCCTGCACGTGATTTTGGTCCGCGTTTATTACATGCTATTCTTCCTATAAAAAATAAAGGTAATAGTAACTGGGGCTATGCGTGGGTGCCAATTGTTGGTCCTATCATTGGCGGAGTATTGGCTGCACTATTATATATGTTTATCGAAACCATGCAATAAAATAAAGAAAATGAAGCATTTTATACTACTTACCTGTATTTTTATATCTATGAATGTACTTGCCCAAAAAACAGTAGACCTGCCTTATGAAGAAAGTCCCACTGTAAAATGGTCTACAGCAGAAAGGGAATATTACTCTGACATTTGGGAAAATGAAGTTATTACCAATGTTGCTGTACCAAGACTAGAAGTTTTTGAGGCAGACACACCAAATGGAACTAGTGTTATTGTAGCACCAGGTGGCGGACTTTACGGCTTAAGCATTGAAAGTGAAGGTAGAGCTGTTGCCAAATGGCTAAACAAAAAAGGTATCACCGCTTTTGTACTAAAATATAGGTTGGTGCCTACTGGCATTGACGGTATAGAAGAAATATCCGATGAAAGCGTAAATAATCCAGCGAAGATTGGAGAAAGGGTTACTCCTGTTTTACCACTTTCCATCGCAGATGGTCTAGCCGCCGTTACCTACGTAAGAACAAATGCCAATAAAATGAATTTAAATCCCAACAAAATTGGATTTATGGGCTTTTCTGCAGGTGGTGCGGTAACTATGGGCGTGACATTTAACTATACTGAAGCAAATAAACCAAACTTTATTGTACCGGTTTATCCTTGGATGACGGTAATAGGCGAATATACCGTACCCCAAGATGCACCACCAATGTTAGTGATTTGCGCATCTGATGATCCTTTAGGACTGGCTAAGCCAAGTACAGATTTATATTCCGCCTGGTTAACAAATGGGAAGAATACAGGAATGCACATGTACTCTAAAGGCGGACACGGTTTTGGAATGAAAGCACAAAACCTGCCATCTGACAATTGGATTGCAAGATTTTACGAATGGGCGTTGACGGAAGGTTTTACTGTAACAGCTAAAAAATAATTAAATATGCTTAAGATATCACCTCTTTTAAATGGATTAAAAAAAATAGAAATACTTACCATTTTAGCAATGATAGTTTCGCTATCAAATTTTGCCCAAACGGAAAATGTATTTACAAACGAGGTAAAAGATATCACCGTTAAATATGACAGTATTTGGGACTCTAGCAAGGAGACCATTGTTTTCACCGGTAGTTCAAGTGTACGGTTATGGCAAAAATTACAAGAAGAATTCCCTGAACATCAAATTGTAAATAGTGGTTTTGGGGGTTCGCAAGCATCAGATCTGTTGTTTTTTATAGATGAATTAATATTATCCTACAATCCTAAAAAAGTATTTATCTATGAGGGCGACAATGACTTATGGGCAAAAAAAAGTCCTACAGATGTTCTTAATACCACCACAGAGATCATCCGTCGAATAAAAGCAAAAAATGCATCTACACAGGTTATTTTAATATCGGCAAAACCAAGTATAAGTCGATGGAAAATCAGAAATAAATATAAAAGGTTAAATAGAAAAATGGACCGTTTTGCTAAAAACGATCCTAACCTATTTTATGTAGACGTTTGGGAACCTATGTTGAACAAAAGAAAGCTTAAAACCGATATATTTATTGAAGACGGACTTCATATGAACCAAAAAGGTTACGATATTTGGTATGAAGCCATGAAAGATTTAGTAAACCAACCTTAAGCAATTAACATGATAAAGACCTTTTGTATTCGAAGTCTATTTTTTACAAGCTTAGCAATACTTCTACTAGCTTGTACCGAAGAAAAAAAAGAACGCATTACAATGCCTACTACAGATTTGTCTAAAGCCAGTCTAATACCAAAGCCTTTAAAAACAATTCCTACTAATTCCGCTTTTGCTTTAGATCAGTTTACAGCTATCTACACCTCTAAAAATGCTACTGGTTTTGAAGAAGTAGGTACATTTTTAGCCGATAAATTAAAAGACAAAATAAACCTGACCATTCCGGTGAATAGTGAAGGCGCTAATACCGTAGAACGAGTTATTTATATCAATCAAAGCGATAGTACAGATTTAGCCTCACCTGAAGCATATCAGCTATACATAAATCAAGATTCCATCATCATTAACTCCAATACAGCTGAAGGAGCTTTTAGAGGTATACAAACATTAAGACAATTAGTTCCTTTAAAAAGCAACGACACCTTGGCCACCCAGAAAATATGGGCTGTGCCCTCTGGCAAGATAATTGACAGCCCTAATTTTGAATTTAGGGGGTCAATGTTAGATGTTGCCAGGCACTTTTTTAGTGTGGATGACGTAAAAAAATACATTGATCTTTTAGCTTACTATAAAATTAATGTACTTCACCTTCACCTAACCGATGATCAAGGCTGGAGAATAGAAATTAAATCATGGCCTAAACTAACAGAAATTGGAGGTAAGACTGAAGTTGGCGGTGAATCTGGCGGATTCTACACGCAAGAAGATTATAAAGAAATAGTAAGATATGCTGCAGAAAGGTATATGACCATTATTCCTGAGTTTGATATGCCAGGACATACCAATGCGGCATCACTATCCTACTCATTTTTAAATGGAAATGGCAAGAAACTAAAACCATATGAAGGTACGCATGTAGGCTTTAGTACCTTTAATACTCATAAAGATACAACCTACGCTTTCATTGATGATGTTGTTAGGGAAATAGCAGCAATAACTCCCGGTCCTTATTTTCATGTTGGTGGAGATGAAAGCCACGTTACTAAAAAGAAAGACTACATCTACTTCATCAATAAAGTTGAAAAAATAGTTCATAAGCATGGTAAACGCATGATTGGTTGGGACGAAGTTGCCATTGCTGACGTAGATTCAACTTCGATTTCTCAATGGTGGGCAAGTGAAGAGAATGCAAAAAAAGCAGTGGATAAAGGAATGCAAATTATTGTCTCTCCGGCTAAAAAAGCATACCTAGACATGGAATATGACACCTTATCTAAATTTGGACTTCACTGGGCAGCTTATATACCTGTAGATACCGCATACATTTGGACTCCTGAAGAATATGGCATACCAATGGAAAATATTTTAGGAATAGAAGCACCTCTTTGGTCTGAAACCATTAGTAACATAGATGAATTAGAGTATCTAGCATTCCCAAGAATTATCGGTTATTCTGAATTAAGCTGGAGTATTAAAGAAAATAGAGATTGGGAAAATTACAAAGTAAGATTAGCAGACCAAGCTCCATTCCTTGATAGAATGGATGTAAAGTATTACCCTTCTAAATTGATAGATTGGAAGAAAAGTGATTACACTTACAAGACCATAACAAAAGACTAACTAATTGTTCACCCTAACAAAAAGCCTTGATTTTTATTAATCAAGGCTTTTTAATTACAACTCAATTTTTTTCGATTTTAACTTAGCCAAAACAGTATTTAAATGTTGAAAATTTATAGGCTTTTCTAAATACTCAATAATATTATGATAACCATCTGCCTTTAATTTATCATCACCTCTAAATGACGATGTAGTTATAACAACAGGAATATCTGAACATAGATTCAATGCGTTTACCTTATCAAGAAAATCCCATCCGTCTAAAACAGGCATATTGATATCTAGTAAAATTATATCTGGACAAGCATTGGTTTTTAAATAATCTAGTCCTAGCTGACCGTTTAAGGCAATTGTAATGTTTTTATATCCAAATTTCTCTAGGTTTGTTTTAGCGATAAAATTTGTTACCTCATCGTCTTCGATTATTAATATTCGTATCATTTTATGGGGGTTTTAATTATGGTTTTGATTATTTATTTTAAAAAAATATGATAAACTCGGTTCCTTTATTTACTTGACTTTTGACATCAATTGATCCGCCGTTTTCGCTAATAATAAGTTTCATGATATATAGCGCGACACCCAAACCATCAACATGGGTATGTAGACGCTTAAATATGTCAAAAATTTTCTCAGAAAAATCCTGGTCAAATCCTAGTCCGTTATCTTTAAATGACAATCTAACTCTGCCATTGACTTCTTTTGTTTCAATTTTTATACTTAGTTTTCTCTTAGGATGCCTGTAAAGGAGAGCATTTGAAATAAGGGTCTGTAGAACAGTCTCTAACTGCAACTTGTTATAATCAATTGAAGGACATGCTGAGTAATCTTCTTTTATAATTGTTCTACCTTTTATAATTTCTTTAGAATAGCTAGTTTTTAATTTACTTATAACATCTGAAAATTCTAATGATGTTTTAGCTGATCCAAAATTGGATTTTGTAGCAATTACCATATTTAAGGCGGTAATTTTATCGCACATTACTTTGGTGACCACATTCATTTTTTCAACGATAGGCATAACTTCGTTATCGGGAAGGTTAGATTCTAAAGCCATTCGCAATAGACTCTTTAAATTAGTAAGAGGAGCTCTAAGATCATGCGCAGCTACATAAGAAAAATCTTCTAACTCTTGATTTTTCTTTTTCAAATTTTCATTCACTTCCATTAATGAAGTCTTGGTACTTTTTAACTTTTGTACAGTATCAATTACATTGGTTACATCAAGTGTTGTAATCCCTAAATAATCTCCAATTTTAAATGCCCTTGACATAAAGGTATATTCTGAAAATTCACCTTTGAAAAACAATTCGTCAAAACCAATTGCCACACCTGTTTCTATAACATTTTTATAATCTTCATAGCGCTCTGTACCCTCTAAATATGGGAATATATCAAGGATATTTTTACCAATAAAATTTTCTTTTGCAATACCAATAGTATCTACACTAGCTTGGTTTACATCAACAAAATTCATATCTATATCTAAAATCACGAAAGGCGAATATGCATTTTCAAAAAAAGCACTTTTCAATTCACAATTAATTTCAAAATCATTCGTATTCATATTCATCAAATTTTGTTTAGGCTATTTAGCTATACCGCAAATTTGCAGTATTTAATATCTTATTTCAATTGATATCAGTTGCATAAAGGAAAGGTATAGATGAACAGCAAAAAACTGTAGATGAACGGCTTACATGATAAATTAGAATTGATTGATTTTAAACATTTGAACAAAAAAAAAGCCCATAAAGGGCTTTTTACATTTATAATATAAAAGTTTGGACTATTCCTCTTCAGAAGCTTCTTCGCTTGCAACCTCTTCACTGGAAAAATCTGTGATCTTATTTTCTGTTAGAATGTTATACCATTGAATAACTTTCTTGATATCACTAACATAAACACGGTCTTCGTCATAATTAGGGAGTACTTCAAAGAAATACTCTTCTAATTTTATTTTCTCTTCTTTATGACCAATAGAAGTTTTACCACCATTTTCCTTCTCTTGTATTTTTTTGAATACATCTCTTAAAGGTACTTCTTCCTCAAGAGTATAAATAGCTATTTCAGACAATACACTTACGCTACTACGTAAACTTACTGTTATTCTTTTTCCATCTAACAAAGACTCCGCTACAAAACCTGTTCTGGTTTGGGTAATTAATTTATACAAACCTGGTTTTCCCGCAACGGATAAAATTTTCTCTAACCCCATAAACTATTTTAAAATTTTCAGTGGACAAATATTACACTTTTCTATTAATAATAAAGGCATTTTAACGTCCTTTTTTCATCGCAGGAAATTTCATACGATAGTCTACGTTTATCTTTCCTTTAGATATATTGGTTAATCTTCCCTTTAACATTCTCTTTTTTAAAGCTGATAATTTATCAGTAAACAACACACCTTCTATGTGGTCGTATTCATGTTGAATAACGCGAGCCAAAAGACCATCAAAAGTTTCTTCTTGCTCTTTAAAATTCTCATCTAAATAGGTGATTCTGATAGTACCTTTTCTACTCACATCTTCCCGAACATCCGGTATACTAAGGCAACCCTCATTAAATGCCCATTCATCCCCAGTTTCCTCTTCAATGGTAGCATTGATAAAAACTCGTTTAAATCCGTCTAACTGTTTTTGCTCATCTTCAGTTAAATCCTCATCACCTGAAAAAGGTGTAGTATCCACTAAAAATATACGAATTGGCAGCCCTATTTGTGGAGCAGCAAGACCTACACCACTAGCATTATACATGGTTTCCCACATGTTAGCAATCAAATCATTCAGCTTTGGATAATCTTTATCGATATCATCCGCTACTTTCCGTAATACGGGGTCACCGTATGCAATAATGGGTAAAATCATTTCTAATCTTTAAATCTAGTTCTAATTATTATTCCTTCATTTAACCAACGAACAAGGTCAAAGTACAAAAAGCTAAGCTTAAATCTCTTTTTTCCATTCGGCGGATTTCCCTTTTTTTTTCTAGGATCTCTTATAAATTTTATATGCTGATGATTGGTTAAACCTTCAATTTTATCAAAGGAAAAAGACAGCTTATTCTTTAAGCCCAAGTCATGAAACTCTTTTATGTTTTCTAAAGAAACTCCTCTTCGATCACATAATGTAAAAAAATAATTATCCTTTGATACCCCTAACATTCTTTGTTTTCTTCTATTCCATTTTTCACGGGCTTCGTCAACGCTCTCATAATGCGAGAAATGAATTTCTATATCACCCAACAATGCTATTGGATGATTATTATAAGCATCTGCATATTTTGAAATTTCTATGAATTCTAACTCCTTCTGTAAATAAAAGTCAAAATTACGAAGCAATTTCATATAACAGGGTCCAAATAAAAATAACCCGACAAAAGGGGAATTATAAGTCAACCCAAACCATTGATAAACTTGACCGCCCCAACAATTTCGCGAAATCAAAACGAAATTAGAATTCTTTAGTTTGGCAATATCTTTTTTCTTAAAAAAAAAGCCAAAAGCATTTCTGAATTTTCGTTTTAGAAAAATTTCTAATCTTAAACACATAGCAATTAAGGTATACTCAAATATGATTGTAAGATTATTGTTGCGCTAATCTCATCTATTAATGCTTTGTTCCTCCGTTGTTTCTTTTTTAAACCGCTATCCAACATGGCCTGAAAAGCCATTTTAGAGGTAAAACGCTCATCATGCCTTTTAATAGGAATTGTTGGGAACCTCTCTGCCAACTTAACTAAAAATGGTTTAATATATACTTCAGATTCAGAAGCGGTATTATCCATTTGCTTGGGTTCACCTACTACTATCGTATCTACATTTTCACGAGGTATATAGTCAGATAAATAGGTGAAGATTTCTGGAGTATTGACCGTAGTTAAACCAAATGCTATCATTTTCATATCATCGGTTACTGCAAGCCCAATACGCTTTTCTCCATAATCAATTGCAAGAATTTTTCC
>ENA-ORXC01001954-ORXC01001954.1-marine-metagenome-genome-assembly--contig:-NODE-1954-length-11598-cov-3.950959_pt1 | contig 11598 bp, 9 predicted proteins | sample MGYA00237865_ERZ511478 | MGnify/ENA metagenome assembly ERZ511478 | reverse complement strand
TCTTCATCTTCATGATACAAAAATTCACCTTTCTGATAAGTAGAGAACTTGGCAGATGCCATTAATTTCTCAATCTCTTCATCGCTCAGTGAATGGAAAGGTTCCTTTTTCTTAAGTACATCATAGAAATCCTGCATAACAACCTCCAATCGTTAACGGGCTTTCTTTTGCTCAAGCCGTTCAATTCTCTTCATATACAACAACCGCTCATTCTCTTCTTTATCTTTTAAAATCCGCTTCTTCTCTTTCCACTTTTGATATGCGGATAAAGCATAATGTAGCGCTTTTTCATAGTCTTTCACTTTATGCTCGTAATATTTAGCAAGTTCAATGTCACAGTCTTCATCATTTGTATTCTGTGATAATGCAAGCCAAATGTCGATAGATTTATGAATTTGATCTTGTTTTTTGTAAATTAGAGCAAGCGCTTTTTTCGCTTCTTTCTCATAACGTCCAATTGTTTTTGCATAAAGTACCGCAGCATGATCTTCTTCTCCTACCGCTTCCCACCAACGAGCAGATTGATACTGCTCCTCAGCGGTTAACGATTTCCCTTCCACGTCGAGCAGAAGATGAGACATTCGAATATAAAGCGTAATTAACGACAAAATATCTTCTTCGTTGTGCTTTAATACCCCTTCAATGAGCTCTGGATCAGGATCTTTCACAAATTCAAAATAAAGCATAGGGGCTAAATAGCCTGGAATGTCTTCCTTACGCTCAAAACCTAACTGCTGTTCTTCTACATTGGCGAGTCTAACAGATTCCATTTCATTTTTCCAAATACGTCTTGCCCCGTGCAAAAGATCAAAGTGGCCAAATTGAGGTAACTTTGGTACTTGCTCGCGTATTAACGTATGACGTGTTTTCACCTGCGGCCAATCAAATGCTTTGCCATTGTAAGTCACAAGATTCTTCAATTCCTTCACATCGTCTAGAAAAGCCTGGTACATAGGCACCTCAGCACCGGGTCCAGGCAAAAAGTATTGATTAACGGATATTCCATTTTCTGTATACTGGCTATATCCGAGTAAAAAGATAGTATTGCCAACTCCACCACCAAGACCTGTTGTTTCTGTATCAAAAAACAGCAAATCAGAAGGGGTAAGATGCTTAGACGAAAGCGGATGAGCACGGTGGTGATTATTCCAGCGTTCCACCACGTTTTCAAGCTCTTGGAACACATAGCGACCATGCTGATAGTTGATCGGGTATTGTTTTTTTCTGACGAGTGCATAATCACCGTCAAGAAAATAGGGATGCGCATGAAGATCTTTCCATTTTTGAAGGTGAGGAACGTCAGTAGTAGGCTGCTCTATTTTTGCTTCAACTTCATCCGCTTCGCTCAGGTTCATATGCTTTTTCATTCGATTTAATTTAGCTTTCAGTGACATGAGAATCTTCACCTCTTAAATATTCAAGTAAATAAATGGCGGTTTTCTTACTATTTTCTCCCGTTTCTCCTGATACCCCAACACAGGATGGGCAGCCACTTTCACATTCGCAATTAACGACAATCGATTCCGCTTCCTTTAAAATAAAACCTAGTTCTTTGTATACTCTTTCGGATAATCCTATTCCTCCTGGATAACGATCATAAAAGAATACGGTAGGCTTGTTTGAATGCACAGCTTTAATTTGAGGTGTAACATGCAGGTCAGACACATCGCACATGACGAAGAGAGGAGCAACGTTTCGAAGGACATTCCCAAGACCGAGTAATCCCTCCTCCAACCGATTTTCTCCCATTGTTTGGACAAAGCTTTCCGGCAAATCAAACCAGCATGCATTCGTATGGAGCTCTTCTTCAGGGAGATGAATCGGACCAGATCCGATATTTTCATGCGTCTCAAATTTAATTTTCTTAAATATCGTTGCCATTGCGTTGACCATCACTTCTCCATAAGTAGCTGTTGTATGTGGCAATGGTTCATGCTTGTCTTCTTCCAAAACCTTCAGCTGCACAGCAAGATTGGCATCTGTATAGTAATCGACATCCACTTCTCGGACCCACGCCTTTTTTTCATCATAGTCGAGTAACTCTACTTGATATTGCACACCCTGATGAAGATAAATTGCTTCTTCATGAAGTAGTGTCATGGCACTAAACCGATCCATTTCTCCGATCACTTTTACATTTGAAGCCGTCGTTTGATCAATAATCACAACATTTTCCTGAGACGCGGAGCGCAGACTTACGTTGTGAGCTGGGAAGGCATCGTTCATCCAGAACCACCGATTTGCCCGATGGTGAAGGAGTTGTTCATCCGTTAAAAACTCCAGCACGTCTTCAATGTTTTCTCCACCAAACGTATCTCCTTGCTGAAAAGGAAGCTCATATGCGGCACATTTTACGTGATCAACAAGAATAATTAAATTATTGGGATTTACTCGAGCTTCTTCCGGATTTCGCTCAAAAAAGTAATCCGGATGAGTGATCATATATTGATCAAGTGGACTTGAGCTCGCAACAACAAATACAACAGATTCATCCTGGCGTCGTCCGGCACGCCCGGCTTGCTGCCAGGTGCTTGCAATGGTGCCTGGATATCCTGTTAAAACACAAGCTTGAAGTTGACCAATATCAACACCTAGCTCGAGAGCATTCGTACTTACGACACCTTTAATATCTCCATTTCGGAGGCCTCTTTCGATTTCTCTTCTTTGTTTAGGTAAATACCCTCCTCGATAACCCATGATGGAGCGCGGGCCTAACTCACGCTGTTCCAACTGCTGTAAGTAGGTGAGTAGGATCTCAACACGGACACGACTCCGTGCAAAAACGATTGTTTGAATGTTATTTTTCAATAGTTCTACAGCTAAATTTCTTGCTTCAAGCGTTGCTGAACGCCTAATATTAAGTGCCTGATTGACAACGGGGGGATTATAAAGAACAAAGTGTTTCCTACCCGTAGGCGCGCCATTGTTATTAATTAATGTAATTTGTTCTCCGGTTAACTCTTCGGCGAGCTCTTTCGGATTCGCTATCGTTGCTGATGTACAAATAAAAATAGGGTTACTTCCATAAAATTGGCAAATACGCTTCAATCTTCGAATCACGTTAGCAACATGGCTTCCAAATACACCACGATACGTATGAAGCTCATCAATTACAATTACTTTAAGATTTTCAAACAGTGAAACCCACTTTGTATGGTGAGGAAGAATAGCAGAGTGCAACATGTCTGGATTCGTCATAACGATATGTCCTGCTTTACGAACAATTTGTCTAATCGTTGGAGACGTATCTCCATCGTACGTATACCCTTTTAAATCAACTTCCATCTCATCAATTAATTCATTGATCTCACTCTTTTGATCCTGTGCAAGGGCTTTTGTTGGGAACAAATAAAGAGCCCGACTAGAAGGATCTTTCAATATCGTATCTAAAACAGGCAAATTATAGCACAAGGTTTTTCCTGAAGCGGTAGGTGTAACAGCTACGAAGCTGTTTCCTTTTGAAGCCTCATCATATGCTGTTGCCTGATGGGTGTATAATTGTTCCACGCCTCTTTCTTCAAGGGCTTTCTGAAGCTCTGGCTGAAGCCCTTGTGGAAAAGGCGCTGTTTTCGCTTCCTTCGGTTCGATCGTTTTCCAGGTTACGATATTAGACCGATACTTTTCCTCCTGCTGAAACATCTCCAGAAGCTGGGGCAGTTTCTTTTTTCTTTCCATCCGATCACCTCAAAAATTATTCTATGTCTATTGTAGCGAATACGCGTTCGAATGGATACCGTTTTGATTGGAAAGTCCCCTTTTCCATTACCTTCTAACGATCGATCGAAATACACAATCAATTCTATTTTGATCCATTACACGACTTTCTTTTAAAAGCCGAGCTTTATTCTCTAATTGATTTAACTCTTCTTCAAGGTTGCCAATTAAGTGTTCTGGCTCACTAAGCGTTTCTCTTCTGAATAACGTCTTTCCCTGCATTTTTATATGATCATGAACCGATGAATCTTGGAGAAGTTGAGGGAGAGTTAACCGGGGAAGGCTTTCATTCTCCAAAATCCACCTTCCAAAAAGAATCGATTTTAAAGCATACAGCATCCCTTTTTGATTGGATCGATCTTCCTGCGCTTTTAAATTTGTTTTTCCCATATTAATATAATGAAACAATAATGGTTTTACTGAAAAACAATCCGTGCTTAATTCCCTAAGCATTTTCACTTCTTCCGCTTCCTTGTAAATAGTCGGTGAAATGAACCACTCCAGAATGGAGGGATTCGATTTACCTATTAAAAAGAGCGTCTTTTTTATATCCCATCCATGGAATTCAACCTTTCCGCTGCTCACTTCTAAAACATCAGTCTGAGGAAACACCGTTAAATACCAGTCTAGATCGTGCGTGTAGATAATTCGTATATCAACATCACTGTTCTCATTCTCATAGCCGAATGCGCGACTCCCTGCTTCACATGCAAATAAAATCGTGATCTTATTCTTTTCTTCTAACTCCTTAAGCGTTGTTGTGACCGTGTTCATGACATAACCTCTTTATCGACAAAAAGCTACCAGGTTCAGCCCGGTAGCTTTTTCGTTTATTTTTCTAATTCTTTCATTACTTTATCCACATCTGTCTCAGGAAGTGAACAGCTGAAATTCTCACAAATGTAAATGGTCGTTTCGTTTGTCTTCTCAAAGTTAGCAGCGAATGGTGTTGCTTCTGTTAGTTCCGTCGGATCTTCGATGCTCATTACGGTTAGTTCAGGTAAAAAGTTTTGCTGTAGAAACTGTATCAATCTTTCTTTATTGTGATCACGGTTTGAACCAACGATGACCACTTCTTTAGAAGAAGATCGTGCATAGAGCTTACTCATTAAGAAATAAGCATGACCACTTGAATACGATGAGACATCGCCTGAAAAAGCGGTAAACATCCGATTAGCCCACTCATCATATTTCATTTCGCCGGTTAACTTCGATAAACGGAGCAACTGAAGAACAGCGACGCTATTTCCAGATGGGAGAGCGCCATCGTGAACATCTTTCGGTCTTGCGATCAATCGATCAGCATCATGGCCATATAAGTAGAATCCTCCAGAACTCTCGTCCCAAAACAATTCGTACATATCATCAGTGAGCTTTTTCGCTTTAATAAGATATTGAGGGTTATACGTAGACTCATACAGTTCATTTAATGCCCATAGCCCATAGGCATAGTCGTCATGATACGCTTTGAACTTCACTTCTCCATCGCGATAACGAGCCATTAAACGTCCATCGATCACCATGGTTTCTTCAATAAACCGATACGACTTTTCAGCTAATTGAGTGTATTCAATTTGTTGAAACGCCCTTCCAGCTTTCGCAAATGCCGTAATCATTAACATGTTCCAACTCGTTAAAATTTTATCATCTTTATACGGATGAACTCGTTTTTCTCTCTCGGCATAAAGTTTCTTTCTTGCTGTCTCCAATTGAGTTTGGACGTCTTCTTCTGTCAGGTTGAATGATTTAGCAATCTTTGAAAGATCCGTTTTGATTAAGTTAGGAATGTTTTTCCCTTCGAAATTTCCTCTCGCTGTGATGTCATACACTCCCGAGTACAGAGAGCCAAGTTCTTCACCTAAGATTGTGTGAACTTCTTCTTTTGTCCATACATAAAACTTGCCTTCTTCCCCTTCAGAATCAGCATCTTCTGCGGAATAAAAGCCTCCATCATTCCCTGTCATTTCACGTTGTACGTATTCGAGTATCTCACAAGCAACTCGTTTGTAGCATTCGTTCCCAGTGACTTGAAATGCTTCGGTATAGGTAAGCGCAAGCATGGCGTTATCATACAGCATTTTTTCAAAATGGGGCACAAGCCATTCCTGATCGACAGCGTACCTCGCAAAACCAAACCCTACGTGATCATAAATGCCACCATTCGCCATAGCATCTAGCGTTCTCGTCACCATCGTTAAGCCGAGATTCTTATTATATTGGCGATAATACCGTAGCAAATACATCAACATATGAGGAGAAGGGAATTTTGGAGACTGACCGAAGCCACCAAATATCGTATCAAAGGAATTTTGCATCTGTTCAAAAGCTTTATGAAGCGGCTCCTCTGTTAATTCCCCGCCTTCCGCATTCATTCGTTCTTGCAATGACGCAGTTATTTTATCTCCAATCCCCGTAATGCGCTCAGGATTTTCATTGTATTGCTGATAAAGCTGCATGATCGCATCTTTAAATCCCGGAAGATTGTATCGGCTTTCTTTCGGAAAATAAGTCCCCGCATAAAATGGTTTTTGATCAGGCGTAACAAAAACGTTTAGCGGCCATCCGCCCTGACCGGTTAATCCTTGACAAACTTTCATGTAAATGGAATCAATATCCGGGCGTTCTTCACGATCGACCTTAATCGCTACAAAGCGATCGTTTAAAAGCTTTGCCGTCTCCTCATCCTCAAAGCTCTCTCTTTCCATCACATGGCACCAATGACACGTCGAATATCCAATCGAAACAAGCACAGGCTTGTTCTCTTGTTTCGCTTTTTCAAATGCTTCTTCTCCCCAAGGATACCAGTCTACTGGATTGTGGGCGTGTTGAAGCAAATAGGGGGATTTTTCATGAATTAACTTATTTTCGTACGGCTGATTGCTGTTTTTCATTTTGTCACCCTCCGTTTATTCGCATCATTCTCTCTTCAGTGTATCAAAATGTTGTACGTTAAAACAAAAATAAGCGGGATCACCGCTTATCGTATGTTTTTTCGATATAGGCTTGTTCTTCTTCTGTTGTCATTAATCTTTTCGCTTTCCCTATCGTTCCTCCATTTAAATTCCAGATGTAGTTATGGACGTCCACGGCATTATTAAAGTTTCCTTTATCCCATTCTGTTAAAGCTTCCGTATAAAAATCCTGGTACTTATACTCTTCTGGGCTTCCTTTTACTTTATCTAGCACCTCGAGCATATTATCAATCCGCTCTTCTGAAATTTGATAGATTCCCCACTTATCTTCTGCTATAACTTTTTGGTGAGTCATTCCATGTATATAATCCTGAAATTTATTTTCACTTGGAATACCATCTGACGTAATGGATTCTTCACCATCATCCACGTAACGCTCTGGATCAACAGATGAACCCTTTTTATCACTTATAGCTTCAGCTTCTTGTGTTTTTTCTTTTAAACTCCAATCTAAATCTGAAATAAACCAGTACGTAAGTCCAAGGATAAGGACTACCATTGATGTAATTGAAATAACTAACGTTTTTGTTGAAGGCATTAAATGCGACAGCTCCTTACCTCTGATTCCGCCTATGTTTACGACGTACAGCGTTTGAAATTGTTACTCTCTCAATCTAACAAAGGGTATTAATACCTATTTTTACATACATTTCTATAAAAACAAGAGAAATAACCTTATTTTCTGAATATTTATCAAAAAAATGAAGAACTGCAGGCTACAACTAGGCGAATGGATTAGCATGTCCGATACCTTCTACATAAAGTATTGATAGATAGATAGGAGGTGGTAATATGGGAAGTCGTCGAATTGCTAGTAACCGAAGAGATAACATTAAGCGAAACCGAACTGAAGGTGAAACAAGGGGTCGTTGTGGCTGTAAAGATAATGATACAGCCGGTCGCGAAACTGCTCCTAGCTGTTCTCGATACTGCTCCAACGTTTGTCGCCGTTTATTTCCTTTAGACTTTACACGTTGTTTTAACGACTGTGTGTCGTGCCAAAAAGATGTGGTTTTTGAAACAGATCACGAATTTTACGAAGATTAATCGCTAATCAGAAAGGACAATCCCTTTTTACAGGAATTGTCCTTTTTCCTTCCCCCAAACGTATTACCCCAGTATAAATTGACCATGAATATTCCATTGAAATTGATCTGCACGTAACCACATTGTAAGAGCTTCAATGTCATCTGAAAAGACGCGATCTTCCTCAATCGAGGATACGATTGTTCGTCCTTTCTCATATAACTTCTGAGCAGATGTAGAGGCTAATGAAATGCCCCGGATTTCTAATGCTTGCATCGCACATATCATTTCAATCGCGACCACTTTCTGGGTATTTCCTATAATTTGATAAGCATGACGAGCACCAATTGTTCCCATACTGACGTGATCTTCCTGGTTTGCGGACGAAGGGATACTATCCACACTCGCTGGATGGGCGAACGTTTTGTTCTCTGATACAAGTGATGCAGCCGCATATTGCATAATCATGGCACCAGACTGGAGACCAGGATCCGGGCTTAAAAATGCAGGCAAATCATTTAACTGAGGATTAACGAGCCGTTCCACTCTCCGTTCTGATATATTAGCCATTTCGGCTACGGCGATTTTGAGAAAGTCCATCGCAATGGCAATAGGTTGACCGTGAAAATTCCCACCAGAGACGACCGTTTGGCCGTTTTCTAAAATAAGAGGATTATCTGTAGCAGCGTTCATTTCAATCTCTAGCTTTTCTTTTACATAAGCTAGACTTTGTCTTGAGGCCCCGTGTACTTGCGGCATGCATCGTAAGGAGTAGGCGTCTTGCACCCGTTTTTGTCCTTGATGTGTCACGAGCTTGCTATCACTCGTTAACTTTCTTATCCGTTCGGCAACCTCCATTTGCTCAGGGTATCCACGTACTTCATGTATTGCTGGGTGAAAGGCATCAATAATTCCTTCAAGCGCTTCAAGCGTCATAGCGCCGATCCAGTCACACTGATCCATTAACCGCTCAGCTTCAATATAGTTGATCACTCCCATCGCCGTCATCGCTTGTGTCCCATTAATAAGGGCAAGACCTTCTTTTGCTTTTAAGGTGAGTGGGGAAATTCCTCGTTCATCGTAAACACCTTTTGTTGGTACAATTCTCCCTTGGTAATGAACTTTTCCTTCTCCTACAAGAACTAACGCAAGGTGAGAGAGCGGTGCTAGATCCCCGGAAGCTCCAAGAGATCCCTGACTTGGAATAACGGGAATAATTTCTTCATTTGCTAGATCGCAAAGACGTTCGACAACACATGGGCGAACGCCGGAATACCCTTTTAATAACGCATTAAGTCGTAACACGACCATGGCTTTACTGACTGGTTCAGGAAAGTACTCCCCTACACCACAGGCATGAGAACGTATAAGGTGAAGCTGAAGAGTATCGACATCTTTATCTTGAATCCGAACGTCGCTGAATTTACCGAAACCTGTATTAATTCCGTACACAGTCTCCCCACTTGCCACGATCTTCTCAACTGCTAACCTGCTTTTCATAACCTTTTCCATACTTAGCGAGTCAATCGCAATTCCTTCTCCTTCGTAAATCACACGTTTCATTTCCATTAAAGTTAACGTAGAGCCATCTAAATGAACCATACCTATCGCCTTCTCTCATTCAAATTGATCGTCTCAAAACAAAAAGAGGCGGCAATGGAACATACCGTTCCATTGCCGCCTCCTCATCACTCATTACTTTAGGCAGCATTTATCCTATATGATTAATTCCAAGACCAAACGTTTCATGTTCCAGCCCTTTTACTGGAGCGCCAATTGTTCCATAAAAAGCGACAGCAATCCATTCTCCTTCATCAAAATGCTCATAAGGTGAGCCACGGACTATCGCAAAACGTAAGCCCACAGTTCGCATCATGTCTCCTGCGCCTATCTGGCCACGCATAACCCCTTCTAATGCCTCTAATATGGCATGATATAAGGCATGCGTCTCTCGATAAAGCTCATCTGAAATAATCTTATTCCTTTTTGCAGATGTTTCAACAGCTGAAATGACTTTCTGCATACTCATTGATCCAGACTTCCCCTGACAATAATCCACATCTTTCAGCTGATGAGAAAATGGTTCTAGCTCTTCAGGAGTCAATGACGCTACGAGCATCGCTAATTTACCAATCAATATCTTTTGTGTCATTTCTCTCACCTGTCCACGTTTCTACTAGTTACTAGTATCTCTTTTTATTGTAAGCGCTATCAATGCTGGTAGTCAAGATGATTCCCTTCTTATAACCTTCCGTTTACAAACTCCCGTTAGAAATGAAAGCATTGTATGAACGGCACTTTTCACCCCTATATCCCCTACATCTTTTCGAGGATCGAGGCAAACGATGTCCATCGCCTTCACTTTCGGATGCTCACCCGCTAACTGGACAGCGTCAAACAACTCTTCCGTTCTCATACCACCTGGCGTTGCTGCGGGGGCTGCTGGATTACAAGAAATATCAAGGACGTCCATGTCGACCGTTAAGTAAATCGTTTCAACGGTCTTTTCAAGTTGAGCTAAGGCATCTTGAACGACATGATGGATACCCTTTTTCCTTACTGTTTTCATCGTCGTGTAATGAACGCCATGTTCATCAGCATAGTTTTTTAACTCTAAGCTATTAAAAAAACCGTGAAGTCCGATATTATGCACATGCTTTCCTTCAACTGTATGGCTTTCTATTACCTGGCGTATGGGCGTACCATTTGCGGGGCCCAAATCTGCTAAGTCTCGCAAATCAAAATGCGTATCTAATTGCAAAATGCCAATCGTCTCAGTTTGATGCATTTCCTTCCAGCCTTTAATCAACATAGCCGTTATCGAGTGATCCCCGCCCATCGTTAAAGGTATTGTATGTGGGTGCTGTTTTCTCATCGCTACCATGGCCTGTTGAATTTGGTCATGAGTATACCGTATATCTGTCGCATGCTGTTTGACATCACCAAGATCGATTGCTTTTAAACGAGCTAGATCAATGTCTTCGTCAAGATTATACGTACGAAATGAACGCCATGCTCTTCGCATCGCATCAGGATTCTCACTTGCTGCGGATGTACTAATCGATGACTTTGATAAGGGAACCCCCAGAATGGTAATATCGTAGTCTTGCCAATTTGGCGTTGATTCTCCTATGGTTTCAATCCATTCATTCACCGTAAGATCAAATTGTTCATCCGTTTGCTTTGACCAAATCATGGTTGGGCGATTTAACATCGGGTATGGATATTCCCTCATAAAAGGTGTCCTCCCACAACGAGCGGCACGCCTCTTTTAATCACAGTGTCGACATGATTCATTCCATATTGGTAGGAAAGTGTAAGGTAATTAGGCACATTAAATATTGTGATGTCAGCTTTTTTACTAACTTCAAGACTCCCTGTAGTATCCGCACAGCCAACCGCATGAGCAGCATTAATGGTTGTCGCAGTTAATACCTCTTCAGGCGTCATCCCCATTTTCAAGCAGCCAAGATTCATGATAAAAGGAAGAGAGAGTGTAGGAGATGAACCAGGGTTTGAATCCGTAGATAGTGCAACACCTACTCCAGCATCTATCATCTTTCTTGCTTGAGCAAAATCAGCCATTAGGAAAAACGCCGTACCCGGAAGTAGTACTCCCATCACCCCAGCTTCAGCCATATCCTTTATACCCTGATCTGATGCTCTTAGAAGATGATCAGCCGAAATAGCCCCAACAGAAGCCGCTAACTCCGCTCCTGCATAAGGTTCAATCTCATCAGCGTGAATTTTAGGAATAAGTCCATAATCTTTACCAGCTTCTAGTATGCGCTTTGATTGATCAGGGGTGAAAACGCCACGTTCACAAAAAACGTCATTAAACGTTGCCAGCTTCCGATTGGCTACTTCTGGAATCATTTCGGAAATC
>ENA-ORXC01001948-ORXC01001948.1-marine-metagenome-genome-assembly--contig:-NODE-1948-length-11614-cov-6.998873_pt1 | contig 11614 bp, 11 predicted proteins | sample MGYA00237865_ERZ511478 | MGnify/ENA metagenome assembly ERZ511478 | reverse complement strand
ATAGATGGGAGACAGTATATGGAAGATAATAATATGAAAAGAGGTTTAACCTCCAGACACATAACCATGATTGCTATCGGTGGCGCCATTGGAACAGGATTATTCGTCGCTACTGGTAGTGTCATTTCTGAAGCAGGACCTGGTGGTGCTATACTAGCCTACTTATTAATTGGGATTATGCTTTATTTCTTAATGTCATCAATTGGAGAATTAGCTACCTTCTACCCGGTATCTGGTTCTTTTAGTTCTTATTCATCTAGATTTATTGATCCGTCACTAGGTTTTACCATGGGATGGTTATACTGGGGAATGTGGACACTCGTAACTAGTGTAGATGTTATTGTAGCTTCTAATGTTTTAAAATTTTGGGATGTTTTCAATTTCTTTAGCCCATTAACTTGGAGCCTAATTTTTATAACGCTACTCTTACTTTTAAATATCTTTTCAGTAAAAGCTTTTGGTGAAACTGAATTTTGGTTATCTCTCATCAAAGTAGTTACTATTATTGTATTTATTATATTGGGATTATTAATGATTTTTGGTATTTTAGGTGGCCATACATATGGCTTTGAAAATTATACTAAAGGACAAGCACCTTTTGTTGGTGGTATTTCTGGTATTTTAAGTGTTTTATTAGTTGCTGGCTTTTCTGTTGGTGGGACTGAAGTGGTCGCAGTTACTGCTGGAGAATCTAGTGATCCTAGTAAATCCATGCCTAAAGCAATTAAGCAAGTATTTTGGAGAATTTTATTATTCTATGTATTATCTATAGCAGTTATTGCCGCTATAATCCCATATACTGATCCATTGCTATTAAACGAAAGCCAATCTGTAACACAAAGTCCATTTACGATTGTATTTGATAAAATTGGTATCGCCTTTGCAGCTTCAGTTATTAATGCTGTAATACTAACGTCACTACTATCAGCAGCAAATTCAGGTATTTATACTACAAGTCGAATGCTTTATTCGTTAAGTGTAGATAAACAAGCACCTCAATTCTTTAAAACATTAAATAAAACAACGAAATTACCAATTAGAGCCATTTTAACTACTTATATTTTAGTTGTAGCAGTAGTTATATATGCTAATTTTAATTCGAATGCGGTATTCAATTTATTAAATATTATTGGCTCAATGGTCATCGTCGTTTGGGGATCAAGTATCTGGGCACAAATTAGAGTACGCAGTGCAATTAAAAAGCAAGGTAAAAACATTAATGAGTTGTTACCTTATAAAGCTCCATTTTATCCATTTGGCCCAATTATAGTTATAGCAACTTTACTATTTTTATTATTTGGTAGTTCATTTGGAAGTATTGTTTCAGGAGATTGGGTAAGTGTTATTCGAAACTTTACACCACTCATTATTTTGGCAATTATTTTCATTGTCCATAAACTCATTAAGAAAACTAAATTTGTAAAACTTGAAAATATGGATTTAAGTTCTCATATCTTTAAAAATGAATAGTTAATATATCTATAGTTTAAATATTTTATACCTTTCAATTCAAGCCGATTTATAGGTTTTTAATTGGAAGGTATTTTTATTTAAGTTTTCTATACAATAATCAATAAATTACAATTAATTCCTAGTTAATCTTTATTTTCTGAGCGCTCGTAATCATGTATAATAAAATTAAGAAATAAGGCTTAGAGGTGGTTAAAATGATTGGTCAAACAAATTTGTTCGATGATGTGATTAAAAGTGATGAACGTTTCGTAATTGTTGTTCAAGCTTTAGAGGAAAAGAATGGTCAATTAGTAAAAAATACATTAAGAGAATATCCAAGTTTAAATCATGACCAAATGAGTAACTTGTTCACTCATCTTAAAGAAGTATATTTAGAGGAAAAATTTCAAGATAACCAATCAGCTTTTACTATAACTGTATATACTAACCTTGACTATGCAGCAGATCAAGTTTATGCACATGTTAAGCGCTATAGAGGAAAAAAAGATTGGACTCACACAGCTAAATAAATTCAATAGACAAAAATAGACTTAGGTATCTTTACTTGGAATAGGTTGATAGCATTCATTATTTAATGCTATTTAATTATCCTTAAAAATACCTAAGTCTATTTATTTACATTATAATAGTTTTTTTAGAGTATGTGGTATACCATTCGAATCATTATCTAATGTGACTTCATCCGCTTTTTCTTTTAACTCGTCACTTGCATTACCCATTGCAACAGCATATCCTACAACATCTAACATAGATTGGTCATTTAGACTGTCGCCAAATGCGATAACTTCCTCAAGTGGTATATCTAATTTTTCACATAAAGCAGTAATTGCGTTCCCTTTTGAAACGTCTCTTGCCATAAATTCTAAGAAGAATGGTTTGCTAGTCGTAACGTCAATTTCTTCATTGAAATAACCATTTAAATCAATACGTGCTTCAGTAATATTACCAACATAATCAACACCCATTACTTTTGGTACACCATGTGTAATATATGATTTAATATCATCAACACGTTTCATAGGTAGTCCAGTAAGTTCAGATTCAATATTCATATATTCATGTTCACCATCATAAATAATATGTCCATCATCATAAGTTAATACTAAAAATCCTTTTTCTCTACAGTAATCGACAATTTCATCGAAGTTCTCTTTCGAAACGGTTTTACTTACTTCTACCTTTTCAGAAATCATGTTAATTGTTTTACCACCATTATAACTAATAATATAACTTTCATGTTCATTTAATTTTAAAGTTCTCGCAACGGGAATCATACCTTCTGTTGGTCGTCCGGAAGCTAATACAACTTTGTAACCTTTGTCTTGAATGTCGATAAGATAAGATTGTGTTTCTGGAGATACCTTATTCTCACTATTCATTAGTGTGTCATCCATATCCATAACAACTACTTTATATTTGCTCATATTATTCCGAATCTCCTTTCAATGACTTATCTATATTTTACATCAAAACGAGCTTATTGGTACACTACTTCTTCAATTACACCAACCTCATTTATCGTTACTAACTCTGAAATACAATGCGACATTTCATTCTTTAACGTTCTTACTATTTCACCACTGTATTCCCTTGGACTCAAAGTTAGTACAGTCGGTCCAGCTCCACTAATTACCGTTGCATATGCATGGTGTGCTTTAGAAATATTTCTAATCTTTTCAAATTCTGGAATTAAATGCTGCCGATATGGTTCATGAAAACCATCTTGTTCCATCATTTTTCCAGCTAATTCATATTTGTGTTGTATCAACGCACAAATCATTGTATTACTTATCGCACTATTTTTGACAGCATTAGCATGGGAAAATGTATCTGGTAATGCCTTACGTGATTCTTCAGTTTTAAGTTCATAAGGAGGAATCGTTAATATAACATCTACCTTAGGTACATCTATTCGAGCTACATCTGTAACTTTTGATTCTGAGTTGTAATAACCAGATATTAAACCTCCATAAATTGTAGGCGCAACATTATCAGGATGACCTTCTATTTCAGTCGCTAATTGAAGTAATTCATATTGTGATAGTTGAATATTGCCAAAATGATTAGCAATATATAGCGCACCAACTAATGCTGAAGCTGAAGAACCTAAACCTCTTGCTAAAGGTATATCACTTCTCATATCAATATTTAAAGCTGGCAATTCAACTTGATATTTTTTAGCAACTAATTGTGCAACTTTATAGATGTAATTTGAATTATCTTTAGGTAAAGTCTCTAATTCTTCATTAAAGTAGTTAAATTCCCATTGATCACCTTGAATCTCTTTTATATCCATATACAGATACTTATCTAAAGCCATACCAATTGAGTCAAAACCAACGCCTAAATTTGCTGTTGAAGCGGGAATTTTCAACTTTAATATTGCTTCCATTTTAAAGAGCCCCTTTAATATATTTAATGATACTTTCTTTATCGTTTGGAAGTGGTTGAATAGGATTATCTAATAAAGAAATGGCAGTATCAGGATCTTTTAATCCATTTCCAGTTAGAACAGCGACTACTTTTTTACCTTTAGGCAACCGTCCAGCACGGTGAAGTTTAATAAGTCCTGCTATAGATGCATTACTTGCTGGTTCACTAAACACACCTTCTTTAGAAGTCATCATTTGATATGCCTCTAATATCTCTTCATCTGTAACACTGTCAATTAAACCTTGAGATTCTTGTAATGCATTAGTAGCTTTATCCCAACTAGCAGGGTTACCGATACGAATGGCAGTCGCTACTGTTTCTGGATTTTTAATCACTTTATTTTGAACAATTGGTGATGCACCTTCAGCTTGGAAACCAAATAATTGTGGAAGTTGACTCCCCTTTTTATCATGATATTCTTTGAAACCTTTCCAATAAGCTGTAATATTTCCTGCATTACCTACTGGAATGGCTAAAATATCTGGTGCTTGACCGTCTAATTGTTCTACTAATTCAAAGGCACCTGTTTTTTGACCTTCAATTCTGAATGGATTCACAGAATTAACTAGTTCAATATCTCCATTTTTAGCGATTTCTTTAACAATTTCTAAGGCTTCATCAAAGTTGCCTTCTATAGAAACAATTTCTGCACCATACATAACAGCTTGAGATAATTTCCCTAAAGCAATTTTACCTTCTGGAATTACAACAATTGCTTTTAAACCAGCTCTTGCTGCATAAGCCGCTGCAGATGCAGATGTATTACCTGTTGAAGCACAAATCACGATTTTTTTACCTTGTTCTTTGGCTTTAGTTACAGCCATTACCATTCCTCTATCTTTAAAAGAACCAGTAGGATTTGCACCTTCATATTTTACATATAATTCTATACCTAACATTTCAGACATGTTTTCACAATAAATTAAAGGTGTGTTTCCTTCGTTCAATGTTAAATGAGGTGTGTTTTCATTTACCGGTAAATACGTATCGAATTCTTTAACTAATCCTTGCCATCTTTTCATAAAAATTAAACCCCTTCTACAGGATAAATTTTACTTACTTCAAATCCTGCGTCATTTAATAGTTGTTCTGGTGATTGATCTAACCCTATAATAACCGTTGCAAATGTATCTCCGTCTCTTTTAGTTATTTTCAATGATTTATGGAACGGTAAATGTGCTTTGAGTTCATTTTCTAACTTTTCTTCAGAATTGTGTTGTGCTTTAAGAACAACATAGAAGTTAAGTTTTTCTTGTTTTAACACTGCTTTGTCATTATCCATCATTTCTCTAGTTTCTTCTGTTTTCAATTCAAAATGAGGCGGTAGTGTATGTAAATTCGACTCAAAGAATAATGCTACATTTAGTAAATCACTAACAACTGCGCTACCTGTAGCTAAACTTCCAGCACCTTTACCATAAAACATTGTGTCCCCTACAGCATCACCGATAACGTATATTGCATTATATTCATTTTCAACTGCAGCAAGTTGATGATTTTCATCGATCAACGTCGGTTCGACTGATGCATTAACCTTTCCATTACTATATGTACCTTTACCAATTAATTTGATTTTATATCCTAAAGATTTAGCTGCATTAATATCAGATAATGTTGTTTCTCTAATACCTTTTAATTTAACCTCATTTAACTTAATTACCTGATTAAATGATAAATAAGATGTAATAACAACTTTTCTAGCGGCATCAATACCATCAACGTCATCAGTAGGATCCGCTTCTGCAAAACCGAGACGCTTTGCTTCTTCAAGAGCATCTTCAAATGATGTTTGGTCTTGAGTCATTTTTGAAAGAATGAAATTTGATGTTCCATTCAGAATACCCATAAATTTTGAAATGTTATTAGCATTTAATCCATTATTGATTGCATTCACAATCGGAATTCCACCTGCTACACTTGCTTCGAATTTTAATGCAACGCCATTAGTTTCGGCTAAATCTTCCAACAATTTTAAATGTACAGCCAATAAATCTTTATTTGCCGTAATAACATGCTTTTTATTTTTCAATGCAGTACGAAGCCAATCAACTGTTGGTTCGATACCACCCATTACTTCAACGACAATATCAATAGAATCATCTTCTAAAATTTCATTAACATCGTCAGTTAAGTGATATTGGCTAATATTTAGCGGTCGCTTTTTTGACTTATCCCTAACAAGTATATGTTTGATAACAATATCTTTATTAAGTGTATCCTTAATTTGTTGTCTATTCTCTTCAATTATTTTGACAACACCTGATCCTACAGTACCTAAACCAAGTAATGCTATATTTAATTCCTTCATGTCGCTGTACCTCCTTGTTCACTTGAGAAAAACAAATGTATCGTTGAAAAATACTATATGATGGTATAGTATAGAATTATTCTTAATTTTTGTAAAGTTCGCAATAATAGAAATATAATTTTATATTACCATTCTCTAGACAAAAACTGAATGAAATTTTCTGATTTTTTAGAAAGGTTGTTTTATTTATGAAAGTAGCTAAATTTGGAGGCAGTTCTGTTTCCAATGCCAAACAAATAAAAAAAGTATTAAAGATAGTTAATGAAGATCCGGAAAGAAAAATTATTATCGTTTCTGCACCAGGTAAAAGATCAAAAGACGATATTAAAACAACAGATTTATTAATTCGTTTGTATGAAAAAGCGATAAATAACATTGATTATCAACATAAAAAACAAGAAATCATTCAAAGATACGCTGATATCGTTGATGAGCTCGATATGGATCGTGATATTCTCGATACAATCTATCATACTCTTGAACATTATATTCATGAACTTAAAGATAAACCCTCTCGACTATACGATGCGATTGTGTCATGTGGTGAAGACTTTAACGCTCAACTCATTGCCACATATAATAATAGTCAAGGTATCCCAACAAGGTATATTTCACCTAAAGAAGCAGGTATTTGGGTAACAGATTTACCAAAACAAGCTCAAATATTGGATTCTTCATATGAACAGATTTATAAATTAAATGACTATAAGGAAAAATTAATTATTCCTGGCTTCTTTGGCGTTTCAAAACATAATTTTATAGTTACTTTCCCAAGAGGTGGTTCAGACATAACTGGCGCTATTATTGCTCGTGGTGTTAGAGCCTCACTTTATGAGAACTTTACTGATGTTTCTGGTATTTATAAAGCTAATCCAAATATCATCAAAGATCCTGAAATTATTGAAGAAATTACTTATAGAGAAATGCGTGAGTTATCTTATGCTGGTTTCAGTGTATTTCACGATGAAGCGCTTCAACCATTACATAAAGACCGTATTCCTGTAGTTATTAAAAATACTAATCGACCAGAAGATAAAGGGACATATATATTACATGACCGAGAAATTAATTCTAAAAATGTCATTAGTGGTATTAGTTGTGATAAAGACTTTACTGTAATCAATATCAAAAAATATTTAATGAATAGACAAGTAGGTTTTACTAGAAAGGTTCTAGGTGTATTTGAAGACTACAATATTTCATTCGATCATATGCCATCTGGAATTGATAATATCAGTATAGTAATGCGTTCTAATCAAATTAAAAATATTGAAAGTCGGGTATTAAACGATATTCAAAAACATTGTGATGTCGATGAATTAAGTATCGACCATGATCTAGCTATCCTTATGATTGTTGGAGAGGGTATGAACAGAGTTGTAGGTACAGCTAGCAAGATTACACATGCTCTAGCTGAATCTAATATTAATTTAAAAATGATAAACCAAGGTGCTTCAGAAATATCTATGATGTTTGGAATTAAAGTGGAAGATGCAGAAAAAGCGGTTAGATCAACTTATGAATTCTGTTACCATGGCGTGTGTATTAAAGAATAGCTAAAAATAAAGCAACTTTCTATTATGGAATGGATAAGATTCCAAATAGAAAGTTGCTTTTTATGATTCTAATATCTTTTTATTATTAATAATTGCCTCTTTTATCCTTTTCTCGCCTACTACAAGTTTGAGAATAAAGAATTGGTAATAACTTAATGAATCAATCACTCGTTTATAGTTTGAAAATTGATGATAATTTTGATTGTCTAATAAATCATACATTAGAACAATTTCGGGTTTAATATAATCCACACCATTATTTAATGAGTGGAAATATATATTATCCTTTGGTAAACGAATTTTATTATCTAATCTAAATACCCATTCATCATTTACAACATCATAAACAAAAATTTCCATGATATGTTGTTGGTCATCATATACATTTACATGGGTAATATCCTTTAAAGCTATGTTACGATTTTTAAAACATTCCCCTGCTTTATTATATAAACAAACTGTGAATGTCTTAGGAATTGCTTTTACAATTTCTATTAATTTTTTACGTTCTACACAAATATCTACTTTTGAAGGTAGTTCAAAATCATCACTTAAAAACAATTGCATGGCAACTACACCATGAAATTTGAATGATTGAGATGAAGTTTGAATTAATTCTTCAACTAATGTTTTAGTGTTTAAATGTTCTTCCATGTATAAGCACACCACCTTCTTAGTAAACGCTTTCATAAGATTGATTATACCTATATACTTAAAATTTTTCAATTGGTTATTTGTGAACAATTAGTAAAATCTATATTTAATGCTATAAAATTTTATTATATCCACAGTTTTAATTGAGTGTCGTAAAATATTACACCCATCATATTAAATTATAGGAAGTTTTAGATTAAAAGTTCATACAATATTCTTAATTTCACCTGCTATAGATTGAACATCATTAACCGGAAGTTTATAATTTATATTGTGTTATCAAGTGTGTAATTACGATAATATTTATGTTTGCGTTACTTTAAAATTAAATATATTTATCGTAATCATTCATTTGTATTTTTTATTTAAAAATTAAAGAGATTCGGGTGAAAATTATGTCAACATTATCAATAATTCTAATAATTATCATCATTGTTTTGATTATTGTATTTTTCTTGAATCAACAGTATTTAAAAAGTAGAGTTGAAACAGAAGAATACGCTAAAAATCAAATCGTTGCAAAAAATTCAGCTTTAAGTGAAGAAAATCTTTCTTTAAAAAATCAAATGCTTAGTACTAACAAAGACATTAGTCCTCACGCTTTAAAAAATGCTAAACGTGATTTAAGAGGTATTTTGGACAAATTTATCGAGGATGATCAACTAAAATTCTATAACATCATTACTACAAGTAATTTGGCAACAAAACATCCTTTATTTGAATATGTGAGATCTTTCGATTTCATTATTGTAACAGACGTTGGTTTAATCAATGTCGATGTTAAACATTGGAACCAAAAAACGTTCTATCATTTCGATGTTCCAGATAAACATATCGATAAGGATCAACAACCTTTAGATAGAGACAAAATAGTAGGTCATTACATTAGTGAACAATATCATGAACAATTTAATACAACTCGTGAAGGCGTATATACATTTATCGAAACCCTTCAAGATAACCGTGTTATTTTTGAATTTTATGATTATGATCCATATCAACAAGCTGCTAATAACGCTAAAGCGCTTAAAGACCAAATTGAAGGACAATTTAACTTTAAGATTCAAAGTATTGGTGTCATCTACTTTAACGATGGATCAGTAAATATTATCGAAGGTTCTGGAGAAAGCGATAAATATGTAGACACTGTATCAACAAAATCTTCTTTAGAAAAAGTAATCAAAGATGCAGTTCATTTATCAAAACATCCATTGACCGAAGATCAAGTGAATCAAATTACCGAACAATTCAATTAAAGTGGACATACCAAAAGACCAGTTCAAAACATTTAATCATTTTGAACTGGTCTTTTATTTATTATTTTATCTATTTAACTCCAAAGATTAACTTTCTTTTTCTTAGCTTCATTTTGAGCTTTAATAAACATATCTCTATACTTACCATTCGGTGCAAAGTATTTCTCTCTTGCTAATCCTTTATCAACTAACTCCTTGTTAAACATATGGTCTTTATCTAACCATACGTATGCTAAGGTTCTACCGTATCTATCATTCTTTTCTTTATCATATTCTAGATATACATCTTTATCAGATAATGTTTTCTTACTATAATTAGACGCTTCTTTTCCATAAGGTTGAACTGGCGTATTAGGTTTGACAGTTTCAGGTGTATCTACACCGATTAATCTCACTTTAATACTTTTATTACCTTGTTTGGCGACAAAGGTATCTCCGTCAACGACTCTTTCTACATGAACTTTTTCTTTTCCTTTTAAATCCGTACTAGAAACTTCAGATTGATTACCACTAAATGGTCCTGAATGATTAATATATTGAAACAATAATACAAAGATAGCTATAATTACCAACGCGAGTGTTGATAGAGATTTTTTTGATTTCATTGATGTCACCCATTCTTACTTTTTTATCCCGACTAATCATAATGAAAAATAAACATAGCGTCAATATTAATTATGAATTTTTAATTAATGATTACCGTGATATAATACTGTATGTTAGGAGTGAATAACCCGTATGTCTAGTGAAAATAGAGTTACACTTATAGCTGTTATTGTAGCAGTGATTGTAGGTATTGTGATGCAAGTTGCATTTAAATTTCCAACTATTGTATCTGCAGTAGTTTCAATCTTTTTAGGTATCTTTGTAGGGTTTATTGTTTATTTAATAACTAATTTTATGAACAAAAGAAAAAGATAACCTAATAGTAATGAAAGAACCTTATAACACACGTATTTTAAAGCAGACAATTGATGTTTAATTCAATTGTCTGTTTTTAATTTATTTAACTGTACAAATTTAATATTTAAATAAAGAATTAGTGAATAATTTTAAATTTTAGTGGTATATATACATTAATAAACCGCTTAATTCCAATTCTTAAGACTTTAAAAGGAGGAAAAATGGAAATTATTGATTGTATCATTGATAGCCACCAAGTAACCTATCGCGTTAAAACTGCTCAAAACCACACCTTTGAACATACTTTAAGTATAGAAACACCTACTTACAGAGCCATTGAAATATTAAAATTGCTATCTACACACGTAGATAAGAAAAATGAACCATCTAAATCCATCCTTTACTCTTAAAACTCTTATATTATACTTAACATAATATTAATATCGTAAAATAAAAAATCTGCCACTTTATGTGACAGATTCTAAGGTTATAATATTGGTGAAATTAATTTCGCCAAATCTTCTTTAATCTTAATTTTTAGAGAACGATTTTTATATCCTTCTAGTGTAAGTTCATTTGACTTTTTAATGTCTTCTTTATATGCATGCTTGATCTTTTTAGCCATTTTTTCATCATAAACAAATCCATTAACTTCAAAGTTAAGTTCGAAACTTCTATAGTCCATATTAGCAGACCCTACAGAAACAACTTCATCATCAATTAAACATACTTTAGAATGTAAGAATCCATTTTCGTAAGTGTAGATATGTACTCCACTTTCTAATAACTGTGCTGCATTAGCAAATGTAGCCCAGTATACGAATGGATGGTCAGGCTTACTAGGAATCATCATATGTACTTCGATACCAGTAGCTGCAGCCATTTTGATGGCATTAATATAAGAATTATCTGGTATAAAATAAGGTGTTTGAATATAAATAGATTTCTTAGCACTCATAATCATTTTAGTATAACCAAATTCAATTTGATGCCAATCTTCTGCTGGACTACTTGCCACAATTTGCATAGGT
>ENA-ORXC01001947-ORXC01001947.1-marine-metagenome-genome-assembly--contig:-NODE-1947-length-11615-cov-3.918703_pt1 | contig 11615 bp, 9 predicted proteins | sample MGYA00237865_ERZ511478 | MGnify/ENA metagenome assembly ERZ511478 | reverse complement strand
GGATCTCCCCCTGCAAGAGTAGGACGTCGCTGGGCAAAGAAAGAAGGGCGAGAGACCGAATGGTTTCTCGCTTTTTTTATATGGTTTTATAGATGAGTTTTCACTAGCTCAAAGCCCTCATTCATCACGTTCGCAGAATTAATCTCAAATTCGCGGGAATATCATGAAAGAGCGAGGAGTAAATTCGAATATCGCGGAATAAGTTTCGAAAAAAACACCGATCTCGTTAACTGCCTTCTGCTTTATCATTATTTTCCTCTCTGATCTAGAAAGCCATAAAGCAATTTCGGAACCTTTTTAGAAGTTACCTCAAGAAAATGAAGAATAAAAGGTAGATCTGATGTCTCCTGTGTATGAAACAAATCCCCCCACCATTCTGTCTCGTATCGACAAATCATGCTCAAATTATATAAAACTAGATAGTGTACCATTACTTCTGTAATAGAATTGTACTGGTTCCTTTCTGCAGGGAGATATACGCCGCCCGTACCATAGAGAAAAGGACGCTCTTGTAACTCTAGTTTGGGCTCTCTGTGAACTTGTAAAGTTATGAAGTCACGATGCTGTGCTAGGATTTTTACTGAACACAACCCCTGCTGCTGAAGATAAGATTCCAAACGTTCAACAGTCATGTTTAAAGAATCAAGAATATTTGAATGAACTGTAAATGTGTTGGTAGAAATTGGAGTCATATAATAATTTGTTCGCTTGCCATTTAGTTTCTCAAACAACGGATCAATTTCAGGTATAAGGGATAGAAGATCTTCCATTCTATACTTTTCCCCTTCAACCTGTTTCACATGAAACATTTTCCTTGAAAAGTATTCAAAAAGTCCGTTTTTTTGACCCTTCACTTCATCTTGTAAGAAAGCATATTGCCGCTTTTTTCGTTTTCGAGATGTTACCCCGTGGGCAAGTACATGGGTATCCCCAGGATAATTCGGATCAATCGTGATGAGACAAGCTTTTAACAGTTGAATCATCCCATAGAAAAGAAGGATCGGTTTTAGCTCGGCATCAGCCATTTCAGCATGCCGGTAATAGCGATCTCCGTATTCAATAAAGTACATAAAACGATAGCATGTATCATAGCTTTTTCGTTCTGCATCTGGAAGTTCAATTTTAGAATAACATTCCTTTAAATATTGCTGAACATATGAGGCAGAGTGATAAGCTAAGTTGGCTGAGTGTTGATGTCCAGAATATCCCATAGGAAACCTCCATGTTTGATAATTCAAACTTATTCTATCTTTCTTGACAGTAGTTTAACCAATTGATAAGCTACTAATAAAATTTCGGACAATTCGATTAGAGGAGGATGAAAGGGATGTGGGAAACAAAATTTGCTAAAGAAGGGTTAACCTTCGATGATGTGTTATTAACGCCAGCTTTTTCAGATGTACTACCGAGAGAAGTATCGGTGAAAACTCAGTTAACAAAAGACCTTGAACTAAATGTACCAATTATTAGCGCAGGAATGGATACAGTTACAGAAGCACCGATGGCGATCTCAATGGCAAGACAAGGTGGTCTAGGAATTATCCATAAGAGCATGTCAATGGAAGAGCAAGCTGAGCATGTTGATCGTGTGAAACGATCTGAAAGTGGTGTTATTACTGATCCTTTCTTCCTTACACCAGAGCATCAAGTATTCGATGCTGAGCACCTCATGGGCAAGTATCGCATTTCAGGAGTTCCTATTGTGAATGATGAGCGCAAACTTGTTGGTATTCTTACTAATCGTGATCTTCGTTTTATTGAAGACTACTCTATTCAAATTAAAGACGTGATGACAAAAGAAAATCTTGTTACAGCTCCAGTCGGAACGACATTAAAAGAAGCTGAGCGCGTCCTACAAAAACACCGTATTGAAAAGCTTCCTCTAGTAGATGAAGACGGTACGCTAAGAGGTCTTATTACCATTAAAGATATTGAAAAGGTTATACAGTTTCCACAGTCTGCTAAAGATAGCAGAGGCCGCTTACTAGTAGGAGCTGCTGTAGGGAATACAACAGATGCACTGAAGCGAGTTGAAAAGCTTGTTGAAGCCGGTGTGGATGTAATTGTATTAGATTCTGCACATGGACACACTGAAGGCATAATGACAAAAGTAAGTGAAATTAAAAGTGCATACCCGAACCTTCCAATTATTGCAGGTAACGTTGCTACTGCAGAAGGAACAAAAGCTCTAATCGAAGCAGGAGCAGATGTTGTAAAAGTAGGAATCGGACCTGGTTCTATTTGTACAACTCGTGTGATTGCAGGTGTTGGTGTACCTCAAATCACTGCAGTCTACGAATGTGCAACAGAGGCACGCAAGCATGGTATTAGCATTATTGCAGATGGAGGCATTAAGTTCTCAGGAGATATCGTTAAGGCGATTGCAGCAGGTGGTCATGCTGTCATGCTTGGTAGCATCCTTGCAGGTGTAGATGAAAGCCCAGGCGAACGTGAAATTTACCAGGGCCGTCAATTTAAAGTTTATCGTGGTATGGGATCAATTGGAGCGATGGAAAAGGGAAGTAAAGATCGTTATTTCCAGGAAAATATGTCTAAGCTCGTTCCTGAAGGAATTGAAGGGCGTGTTCCGTATAAAGGACCTCTTACTGATACAATCCATCAATTAATCGGTGGGTTACGATCAGGAATGGGATACTGTGGGACAAGAACGCTAAACTCTCTACGTGAGGATAGTCAGTTTGTACGAATCACTGGAGCTGGACTTCGTGAGAGCCACCCACACGATGTTCAGGTGACGAAAGAAGCACCAAACTATTCGATCTAAATAGGGCTTTAGACGGAAGTTATAACAGCTGTGTGACAAAAACAACCGAATATATTCGAAAAGTAGATAGGGGACTTTCCTCTATCTATTTTTTTAATTTTAGGTGTGATAGAATAGCGGTTATGTGAGACTTATTTGGAGGTGTAGGGGTTGAAAAACCTTGGTTTGAAAGCCATGACCGTAGCCATGGCGATGGTATTATTACTAGCAGGAACACTTGGTGGGGGCAATACTGCAGAGGCTGCAGAGGCGCCTGACATCAAAGCGGAAGCATCAATCTTAATTGATGCAAGTTCAGGGAAAATTTTATATCAAAATAATCCTGAATTAACGCTCTCACCTGCAAGTATGACAAAGATGATGTCGGAGTATTTAGTACTTGAAGCGATTAGTAAAGGTGAAGTTAGTTGGGATGAGAAAGTTACTGTAAGTGATACGATTCAAAAGTTATCTCAGAACCGTTCTCTTTCAAACGTACCACTTCGTGTGGGTGAACAGTATACAGTTAAGGAATTATATGAAGCAATGGCAATTTATTCTGCAAATGCTGCCACAATGGCACTTGCTGAGCACGTTGCAGGAACAGAATCGAAGTTTGTCGAAATGATGAATGCCAAAGGAAAAGAAATGGGCATGAAAGAATACAAGTTCGTGAATAGCTCAGGACTAAATAACAGAGACCTTCTAGGAAATCATCCGGCTGGTGATGCGGATGAAGAAAATATGATGTCTGCACGTTCAACAGGGCTTCTTGCGTATCATCTTCTAAAAGATTATCCAGAAGTGCTTGAAACAACGAGTACGCCAGTGAAAGAATTCCGTGAAGGAACAGATGATCAAATTACAATGAAGAACTGGAACTGGCTTCTTCCTTCACTTGTCTATGCAGATAAATACAAAGTAGAGGGCATCGATGGCCTTAAAACAGGTTCAACTGATTTAGCTGGCTTTGCTTTTACTGGAACTGCTAAACAGGGGGATATGCGTTTAATTTCAGTAGTAATGAAGACTGACTCTTATGAAGCTCGCTTCGAAGAGACCTCAAAATTGCTGAATTATGGTTTTGATCAATTTGAACAAAAAACAATTGTTTCTAAAGGCGATAAAGCAGATGGAGAATCATCCGTTAACGTCGTAAAAGGAAAAGAAAAAGAAGTTGGCGTAGCTGCTGGGGAATCGTTTAATACCGTAACTGTAAAAAACACGGAAGAACCATTTGAACTTAGCTACGAATACGACAAATCTCTCCTTAACAAAGATGGAGAACTAACTGCACCAATTAAAGAAGGCGACCAAGTTGGAACAGTTGTCTTAAAAGCAACAGGGGAAGATTTTGGTTACATAACAGGGGACAAAGGTTCGTCAGTACCTCTTGTAGCAACTGAATCAGTTGAAAAAGCAGGTTGGTTTACCCTTACAATGCGAGCAATTGGTGGTTTCTTCTCTGGTGTGTGGACGAGTGTAGCAGATGCAGTGACAGGACTGTTTTAACTTATAATAACAAGCATAATTGGTAAAAATACTCTTCGATTAGGTAATCGGGGAGTATTTTTCTAAATCTTTTACGAAATCACCACACATGTGATAGGACAAGTCATAAAAAAATGTTACAATAAAAGCGTTTGATAGATGTCGTGTATAATAGACGTTTCTAAGTATAGATATGGGAGGAATATAGATGAATCAACAAACAGGTACAGATCGTGTAAAACGTGGTATGGCTGAAATGCAAAAAGGCGGCGTTATTATGGACGTTGTGAATGCAGAGCAGGCGAAGATTGCAGAAGAAGCTGGTGCAGTAGCAGTAATGGCACTAGAACGAGTACCATCTGATATTCGTGCAGCAGGCGGCGTAGCACGTATGGCTGATCCTACAATTGTAGAGGACGTTGTGAATGCCGTATCCATTCCAGTAATGGCAAAATGTCGTATTGGTCATATTGTAGAAGCACGCGTTCTTGAATCAATGGGCGTTGACTACATTGATGAAAGTGAAGTTCTTACGCCAGTTGACGAAGAATTCCACCTTGATAAACGTAAGTACACAGTTCCATTTGTATGTGGAGCGCGTAACCTTGGTGAAGCACTGCGCCGCGTAGGTGAAGGTGCAGCAATGCTTCGTACGAAAGGCGAACCTGGAACTGGTAACGTTGTTGAAGCTGTGCGTCATCAGCGTCTTATTCAATCCCAAATTCGTAAAATTTCAAGCATGTCTGAAGATGAATTGATGACTGAAGCGAAAAACCTTCAGGCTCCATTTGAGCTTCTTCTTCAAATTAAAGAGCTTGGACGTCTACCAGTTGTTAACTTTGCTGCTGGTGGTATTGCTACTCCTGCAGATGCAGCATTAATGATGGAACTCGGTTCTGACGGCGTATTTGTTGGTTCTGGAATTTTCAAATCAGATAATCCTGAGAAGTTCGCTAAAGCGATTGTTGAAGCAACAACTCACTATCAGGATTACGAATTGATTGCAAACATTTCTAAGAACCTTGGTATCGCAATGCCAGGAATTGAAATTTCTTCACTTAAGCCATCAGACCGTATGCAAGAGCGCGGCTGGTAAAACATTGATCCCCCACCTGCGTAACGTAAGGTGGGGTTCTTACTTAGATAAAGAGAAGGAGTCGAGAGCAGTATGGTGAAAGTCGGGGTCCTTGGACTGCAAGGTGCGATCAGAGAACATGTGAAAGCACTAGAAACAAAAGAAGCAGAAATCATTGTCGTAAAACGTGTTGAACAGCTTGAGGATTTAGATGGACTCGTGCTGCCTGGTGGGGAAAGTACGACAATGCGTCGTTTGATTGATCAATATGGTTTTCTAGAACCACTTAAGGCTTTTGCAGCTGAGAAGCCTATTTTTGGGACATGCGCTGGATTAATTCTTCTTTCAAAGCATATTGAAGGCGTGGATGGCTCTCATATTGGCGTGATGGATGTAAGGTCTAAAAGGAATGCCTTCGGACGACAGCGTGAAAGCTTTGAAGCACCATTACCAATTAAAGGATTAGACGAAGACTTTATTGGTGTCTTCATTCGCGCTCCATATATTGAAGAAGTTGGAGCAGATGTAGAGGTACTTGCTACATTTAATGATAAAATCGTAGCAGCGCGTCACGGACGTTTTCTCGCGTGTGCTTTTCATCCAGAATTAACGGACGATGATCGCATGCATCAGATGTTTATTGACATGGTTTTGGAGTTTAAGAAAGAAGGACTTGCAACGGAGTAACTTTTCGTGTAAATTATTACGTACCAAGAAGAAGAGAATTCTTTTTCTGCAAATGACGAATGATAAACGAAAACGTTGACGGGAAATAGTAATAGATGTTCAATGCCAAGAGAGTCGATGTGTGGTGTGAATCGATCATTGAACCCTGTGAATCCATCCCTGAGTAGGAAGCTGAATGAAGTAAGCTTTCTCGGAGCAGACCGTTATTCTGTTAAGAGGCAGACAATTGTCTGCAATCAGGGTGGCAACGCGGGTAGCTCTCGTCCCTTTATAGGGGATGAGGGCTTTTTTGTATTCAAAAACCTTACTTTCACTCTAAATAGGTTTCCTTAACGCGTTTATCATTCATTAATAAAGGAGGAAAAAGCATGATCGATTTAAAGTATTTGCGTAAAAATTTTGAAGAAGTAAAAGTAAAGCTATCAAAGCGTGGGGAAGATCTAGTCGGTCTGGATCGTTTTGAAGAGCTTGATCAGCGAAGAAGAGAGCTGATCGCTGAAACAGAGCAGTTAAAAGGACAGCGTAATGAAGCTTCTAAAAACGTAGCGGTATTTAAACGCGAGAAGAAAGATGCCGATCACCTTATTAAAGAAATGCGTGAAGTTGGCGATAAGATTAAAACCATTGATGAAGAACTTCGCACTGTTGAGACAGAGCTTGAACAAATTCTTCTTCAAATTCCAAACATCCCTCATGATAGCGTACCTGTAGGTGAAACGGAAGATGATAACATCGAAATCCGTACATGGGGAGAGAAAAATGATTTTGCTTTTGAAGCAAAGCCTCACTGGGATATCGCAACCGATCTTAATATCATTAACTTCGAACGTGCAGCAAAAGTAACCGGAAGCCGATTTGCTTTCTATAAAGGTGCTGGAGCGCGTCTAGAACGCTCTTTGATTAACTTTATGATGGATCTACATGAATCTGAGCATGGCTATGAAGAAATTCTTCCTCCATACCTTGTGAACCGTGAGAGCATGACCGGAACTGGTCAGCTTCCTAAATTTGAGGAGGATGCTTTTAAAATTCGTGAAGAAGATTACTTCTTAATCCCAACAGCGGAAGTACCGGTAACAAACTTCCACCGTGATGAAATTATGGACGGAGAAGATCTTCCAATAGCTTATACAGCTTACAGTGCTTGCTTCCGTTCTGAAGCTGGATCTGCAGGGCGCGATACTCGTGGCCTGATTCGTCAGCACCAGTTTAATAAAGTAGAGCTCGTTCGCTTTGTGAAGCCTGAAGATTCTTATGACGAGCTAGAAAAGCTTACCGGGCATGCAGAAAAGGTGCTACAACTGCTAGAACTTCCTTACCGCGTTATGAGCATGTGTACAGCTGATCTTGGCTTTACTGCAGCAAAGAAATACGATATTGAAGTTTGGATCCCAAGCTATGGCACGTATCGAGAAATTTCTTCTTGCAGTAACTTTGAAGATTTTCAGGCGCGTCGTGCAGGCATTCGCTTCCGTCGCGAAAAGAATGGAAAGCCAGAATTCCTTCATACGTTAAATGGCTCTGGTCTTGCGATCGGAAGAACTGTTGCCGCAATCTTAGAGAATTACCAACAAGAAGATGGGTCAGTTATTGTCCCTGAAGTGCTACGTCCATATATGGGTGGGCGTGAAGTGATTAAATAAAAGTGATAAAGAGCAGAGAAGCCTCTGCTCTTTATTTTTAGATAAGAATCAGGTATAGTAAAAGAAGCTAATTTTCGACGAAGTTCTTCATAAATCATCAATGTACATACGTGAAAAAAACTTTTAAAAAAAGTTTTGAGATATCGTTGACATTATTTTAAGACGATGATATTATATTAATTGTCGCAGTTAGTTAATAACTTTTTTACACGGAGGAATACCCAAGTCTGGCTGAAGGGATCGGTCTTGAAAACCGACAGGGGCTTAGTCGCCCGCGGGGGTTCGAATCCCTCTTCCTCCTCCATTTACTAATTAATAACCAACGCGCATATAATTTGGAGATTATATTTCGACCGCTGTCATCGCCGACAGCGGTTTTTCTATGTGAAATTATAGTAAGATAAGAAAAAAGCTATCCAATTGGATAGCTTTTTTTAGATTATCGATTTAGTGAAGGGATTTGCTGAAACTTCTGTTCAATACGTTTTAAAATCAGTTCAACAGAAGAAGGATCATTCACAAGGTCATATTCATTGATATTCAAGCGAAGAATAGGACAGGCATTGAAGCTGTCGATCCAGTTCGTGTAGCGTTCGTACATTTCTTCCCAATAAGCAGTTGGCGTTTGTTGCTCCATCGGACGGCCTCGCTCTTTAATGCGATCCACGACGTCGTCAAAGGAACCTTCAAGGTAAATCATGAGATCTGGATGTGGGAAGAAAGGCGTCATCACCATTGATTGGAAAAGGTTTGTATAGGTGTCATAGTCAACACTCGACATCGTCCCTTTTTCATAGTGCATTTTTGCGAAAATGCCTGTATCTTCATAAATAGAACGGTCTTGAACGAAGCCGCCACCATATTCAAACATTCTCTTCTGTTCTTTGAAGCGTTCTGCAAGGAAATAAATTTGCAGATGAAAGCTCCAACGAGAGAAGTCATTATAGAATTTCTCTAAATATGGATTGTTATCCACTTTTTCAAGAGAAGTTCGAAATTGCAAAGCATTTGCAAGTGAGCTTGTAATCGTTGACTTCCCAACACCTACCGTCCCGGCAATTGTAATGACGGCGTCCTGTGGGATGTTGTATTTTTCTCTTAGGTTCATTTAACAGGGTCTCCTTCTTTCAATGTTTTTTCGAGGGATTGGAAGATGGTGTGCAAATCTTCTTGATTGGACACAAAATCCATCTCATCGCCATTGAAACGGAGCACAGGGATATCTGGGTGCTGTGCTTCAAATTCATGCATAAACCGTTCATAATCCGATGAAAGACGTTCAAGGTAAGCAGGATCGATGCTTTTTTCGATTTGTCTGCCTCTTTGAGAAATTCGAGTAAGCAGCGTTTCAAGGCTAGCATTTAAATAAATAATGACGTTTGGTTCAGGCATTCCCTCGGTTAGAATGTCATAGATCTTCATATATTTAGAAAAGTGTTGGTCACTAAGTGTTTGTTGCGCAAAAATTTTATTTTTAAAAATGTGGTAATCAGAAATAACCGGAAGCTTCTTTGATAAATGATGCTTCTCCATTTCTTCTAATTGCTTGTATCGATGGCTGAGAAAAAACATCTCGGTTTGGAAGCTCCACTCTTCAATGTTGTCGTAAAACTTCCCTAAAAACGGATTCTCTTCTACGATTTCTTGAAAAAGTTCAAATTGATAATGAGCAGCAATAGCTCGAGATAGGGAGGTCTTTCCAACTCCGATGGGGCCTTCGACGGCAATAAATGGGGTCTGATTCATTACGTATCCTCCTCCGTCGTTTCCTATAGCAGACCTTACATATCTTCTTTTAATAGACAAAGATTATTGTAGCATACACCAGGATTGGTTGACAGGGTTAAAACCGGCAAGATAAAGGTAAAAATAGCCTCTCTGTTTGATGCTAAAATCGTTTGGGAAAATAAGAAATAAAAGGAGTGAGATGATGAGCTCGAATCAAATCATAATTCTACTTTTTATCGGTTATTTAGTCTACACAATTGATAACAAACAAAAAAACTTCCCTGCCCCTCTCGTTTTATTGCTGATCGGAATCGGTCTTTCTTTTCTTCCATTCTTCAGTTCGGTACATATCACGAAAGACATTATCTTTGAATGGTTTCTTCCGGCCTTACTTTTTATTTCCGCTTATCAATTTCCATTTGCTCATCTTAAAAAGCACGCTGGCATTATCGCGGCATTAAGTACACTAGGCTTATTATTAAGTGCTCTTCTACTCGGAAGCTTACTTTATGTTTTAAGCGGACCATTCCTTTCCCTTTCGTTTGTGGGGGCGCTATTAATTGCATCAATACTAACGCCTACCGATCCGGTGTCTGTGGTCTCCATCTTAAAACAGGCATCAAAAGATCCGAAAATAGCTGATGTAGTTGAAGGGGAATCAATGGTGAACGATGGCACCAGTATCGTGCTTTTCACTGTGTTTGCGGGCATGTACCTAGGTGGTGAGAGCTTTTCCATTAGTTCGTTTCTTTATGACTTTGCTCTTGTATCTATTGGAGGAATTGCGATTGGTGCCATATTTAGTTGGATCATGTGTCGTGCCATTTCGTTCACTCACCAGCGACAATATCAGGTGATGTTAAGTATCGTTCTCGCTTATGGTAGTTTTTATGTGGCAGAAAACCTTGGTGTATCAGGTGTTCTCTCCGTCGTTGCAGCGGGAATTATGCTTTCATATGAACTGGACGGTTATATTAAAGAATCTCATTATCGAGAATACCTCAATAGCTTCTGGGAAGTCGTAGAGCCGAGTATTCTTGCCTTAATTTTTCTACTAATTGGTATTGAAACGACCAACTATCTAGACTTCGATCATTGGCTCTTTGTTGGGCTCGTTTTTCTCGCTTCCATTATCGTGAGGTTCTTTGTCCTTGCTGGAATTATCAAATCGTTCTCAGCGTGGCGAAGTGAATTTAATTGGAAAGACATCTCCCTTGTTACATGGTCTGGCATTCGTGGAACGATGTCAGTGGCACTTCTTTTAAGTTTGGAATCGGAATATGGATCTGGTGATAGTACGCTCATCTCCCTCACTTTTGGTGCCGTACTGTTATCACTTATTTTTCAAAGCGTAACAATCTATCCCATGTCTAGCTATTTTGAGAAAAAGGCGAGATAAGTGCTGTGAGGTAATCATTTTCTATCTTGTGCGGTTTTATGAAGCGAAACATAGCCTTTCTGAGCTTGATCGGCACTCGATTAGGGGGAATTCTGCGATATTCCCGTTTTTTCCGCGAAAAGCCCATTTAATTCCGCGATATTCAGGATATATCCGCGAAAATGGGATTAATTCCGCGAATGAGCGGAAGGGCTCCGTTTCTAAACGCTCGTCTCCGCTTTTCGTTTTACCTCGCGACTTTTTCTAGGTTTCCATTCTTATCCATTTTGAAAGTTGGGACGTTTTGGTCTTCGTTGTCGTTTAGGACGACCATTCTTCTGGCTCGGTCCATGATTTGGATGAGGGATTGGTAATCTTCTTTCATTACTTGTTGTTCGTTTTCAAGCGTTTTAATTCTTTGGTTGAGCAGGGTGTTTTCTTCTCTTAGTAGCTGATTCTCCGATTCTAGTTTATCAAGGTTTGTTCTAAGTTTGTTTGTTGAGGATGCGGATTGTTCGAGATTGGATAAGAATGTGATGACATCTCTCATCGTTAGTTCCTTCTTTGTTTGGATTGGTTCAGTCGTGTTGACTGGTGTTTTAAGTACAGGTTTGGCGATAGGTTGTTCTTGCTGCAATGGTGTAAGCATCTCGTTCTTCGTATATTCGGGGTGTCTACGCTCAGCACGCTTCATTTCTTTTCGCTGCTTTTTTGCAAGCTTTAAAGCCTGTTCGTATCGATCTCTGACAATGGCGTTCCAACGGAATCCAACGGCTGCTGATGTTCGGCTAAGTCGATCGCCGACTTCGTCAAAGGCTTTTAATTGTGTACTACCTTCTCTAACATGCC
>ENA-ORXC01001944-ORXC01001944.1-marine-metagenome-genome-assembly--contig:-NODE-1944-length-11620-cov-5.547431_pt1 | contig 11620 bp, 16 predicted proteins | sample MGYA00237865_ERZ511478 | MGnify/ENA metagenome assembly ERZ511478 | reverse complement strand
TTTTTTTTTTTTCACTGACGCTGCCGTAGGGCGGCGCGCCGCCCCCCGGGTGTGTGCGCGTCGGCCGGCGCCCGCCAGGTGTGCTGCGGCGGCGGCGACCAGCGGGCCGCGGCCCGCCGCGGGCGGGTGATTCGTCTGGCACGAGCGCCTTTCTCGCCCCAAATCCCGACCCTGAGCCGCCGCGGCGCCGCCGCCGCGGGCGTGGCGCGCGTCGCGCGCCGCCACGCCCCCCCGCCGCCGCGACGGCGGCAGCCCGTCGGCGCCGCCCCCCCCCCGCCGGCGGCGCCGCGGGCCGCGCGCCGCCGCGCGGCGGGGATGCGGCCGGGGCGGCCCCCGCCGGCGCGTGGCGGGCGCCCACGGGGGGGACGGGCGGCGCGTCAGACGCCCGCGCGCCCCCGTGGCCCCTCCCCCGCGCGCGCGGATGGGGCGCCCGCGCGCGCGTGTGGGTGTGGCGGTGTGGCCGCCCGCGTCGGCGGGGCGCTGGCAGGCGCGGCCGCGCGGGGGCGCCGCGGCCACGCGGCCGCCAGTGGCGGGGCGCCGCCGCCGCCACCGCCTCACACCCCGGCGGTTGGCTGGCGGCGGCGGCGACGGCACGGCCGGGCGTGAGCGCCGTCCCCGCTGCTGCCGCCGCCGCCGACCCGCAGAGCCGCCGCCGCCGACGCGCCCGGCGTGTGGGGCGGGGTGGCGACGGCGGTGGCACGGGGCAAGGCGGGGGTGCGTCTGGGAAAGGCCACCGCCTCGACGCGCGTGGCCCCTGTGCCGCTGGTGCCGTCGGGCCGCGCGGCGCGCGGCGCCTGCAGGCAGCTGCAGGTGGGCGCCGCGTCGCTGTCGGTGGCGGCGTTCCCCTCCTGACCTCCTCTACCATCAGCCGCCCGCTCCAAGAGCGTCGGTCGACCGGCGGCGGCCTCGGTGGGTCGCCGCCGGCGTCACCGCCGCGGTGGCGGCTGCCACCTCCGCACTAGAGGCGGCGGAGTGCCCCCGCGTTTGAAAAAAAATTAGGAGAGGCTAACAGAGACACAAGCAAGCGCCGCGTGTAGCCATTGACAGTGATTTACTCGTTCGGGTTGCAGCAAAACAAACAAGAGAAAAAGAAACATGGAAAATGCTCGCCCGGGAACAGCACGGGCGCTCCGACGGCCCACCCAAAGACGACAGATTTGCGCTGTAGACGCTTGCGCAGGGAGGATGGTGGGGAGAGCGAAATATGACGGACGTGCCAGGCCAGGCGGAGCAGGCGCAGCGGGGAGCGGCGGGTCGTAGAGAGCGGTACGAGCGCCGCCGCCTCCCCCGCCGCCGCCCCGTTCAGGCCGGCCGTCAGTGTCAATCGCGCCCCCTCTCCCGCGGGGGGACAATTGTACCTGCACCGCAGACACAACCGAGTCAATCGATCGACAGATACAAAGAGAAAAGCAATAACAACAAATCAACATTGGCACCCGCACACCGACCGTCATCACGGCAGAGGGGTCAGCCAGTTGCTGGTGCGACGGAGACTTCCAGGCCTGGCGCGGCGGGGGGCGGCGCCTCCTCCGCGACTGAGCCACGTGCCGCCGGCGCCAGCGTCGCCGCCCTGTCGTCTACCGTGCCACCGTGCACTGCCTCTGCGGCGGAGGAGCGCGCCATCGCCGGCGCATCTGGGCTGGGACGGAGAGAGGACATGCACAGGGCGCCGCGAGCGCCGTGGAGCGCGCAGCCGTCCCTGTCGCACACGCCCCGAATCGGGACGCAGCTACCCGGCGTCCGTACAGGTATGCACTGCAACAGCCCCCGGACTTCCCCGTCGACCGTCTCCCGCAGCGCCGCGTTCATCAGGTCGCCAAACACGCGGGATTTGCTCCTCCCCTCCGGCAGCCGGCCGTCGGCGACCGCGGACTGCATGCAGCCACGGAGCGCCTTCCAGTAGCTGGTCCACCACACGTACGTGTGGTAGCGCTCGTGAATGCGCGTGCGCACGGGCTCAAGCACCACCGAGGCGCCTACCAAGGCGCGCGCCACGAGGAAGAGCAGCTTGAACACCTCATCGGTCGCCTCTCGACTGCTCATGCCGCTGCCCGGCGCACCACCGGCGGCGGCCGGGTCGGTTGCGGGGACGCCCTCGACACGCTGTCCGCCATTGTCGGGGATCACCGCGGCGCGCAGCGTAAAGATATCAAAATCAAGCAGCGAGTCGCCGTCGATGCGCAGCTCCCGAAACCACTCGGAAGCGCGGATGCCGACGTGGCCGCAGCTGCTTGACTCGAGGAAGACCTCCACGACGGCGCGATAGGCCAGAATGCACCGGTCACAGGAAGACGCCGCCAGCGACGCGACACGCTCCTGCGACAGCGTGCCCGTCGGCAACACGGCGTCGATCATATCCAAGACGACCCCCTCTTCCGTGGGCAACAGCGGGCGTCTCGGAGGCATATCTTTCCGTTCAGCCATGTCGCGCTGCTCGTAGCCTCCAGCATCCGTCGGGTACTGGAAGGGGCTCAGCAGCTGTACTGGACCACCAGAACGCGAGCGACACCGTACCGCCCCCCGTTTAAAAAGGGGTCCGGGTGGTGAAGGCGACACAATTGCCGCATGTCGGCTCCACCACCGCGCCAAGAGATCGCATGAGAGGACGCGTCGCACATGCGCGATGGCGGCCGGGTAGTCACTAATCTGACGGCCGGCCTGGATGTCCTCCAATGTCATAGGGAGGCCGCAGGATGCCCAAAGATTGGCTATCACTTCGAACCGCACATTCTCCCCGGCACAGGGGGGCGCCAGGTCATGCGGCACATACAAAAGCGAAGGTTTGTAGTCGGGGAACTCCTGACATGCCGCCCACGTCGGGGTGAGGCCCGGGTGGCCAAGCGCGAGGTACTCGCGCAAGACCGCCGTCAGCCGGTTGCGACTCCCGCGGGTGCGCATCATCGACCGCACCCGCCCGGAGGACCGCACCGTGCGCCACACCACTCCCGCCACGGGCGCCCACGGCGCCAGCATGAGCGCCATCAACCACCACAGGTCCGCTCCCGCCCGGCTGGTGAGGAGCTGGGACACAAAGACGGCCCCCGCAAACATGACGTAGACCACCAGGGCGAGCATGCCCGAGCGCCATTGGCGGTAGACCGACAGTTCAGAGACGTCCCGCGCGCCTTGGTCGCCCGTCGGGTCGCCCACCAGCTGGTAGGCAGCGACAAAGAGGGCAACAAAAAAGGCGGTCGTCTCGAACGCGCCACCGCCAAAGAGGGTGCGGCCGGCGTCGCGTTCCAAGGCCGCAACCTTGTCGCTCAGGAGATCGACATCCACTGCCAGTTGCGTCACATTGAAGGTTGCTGTTGGGGACGCCATCGTGCCGCTGGGGCTGAGTGGCGTACCCACCGGAGGAAGGAGATGCAAGGCGCAACGCAAACGGGGGCAGAAGCGGGGGGGCGGGTGTGTCACGCGTGTCAACCCTGGCCACTGCCACGTGCGCTGGACACTTACGTGTCCGCCACGTGTGAACCGCCACAGCACGCGGCCTTGAGAACGCGCGCGGCCTCGCCGGGACGCACCGCGAGAGGGACAGTGATCATATTGCAGTCTGCTGTATTTTTCCGGTCCAGAACGGAAACAACAGCAGAACTTTGTTTTTCAGAAGTAAGTGTCTGGCTTTCGCGTGAAGTCCACATGCTTAACCACATTTTATTTGAGTGCAGTAAAAAGTGACTCGTTCGTAGACGATACCGGGATCCAGCGTCGCCGGTGCCGTCGTCCGACGTCGGCTGCTCCATCGCGCCCACCCACCCCGTCGACATCTGCTCCCGTCCATTCTTCCATACACGCCCAGTGCAACCGATTACCATGTCTTCCAGTGCCGCTGGCGTGGAGTCAGCCGGTGCGGCCCCTGGTACAGGTATGAGCATACATCTGATAGCACGAGTGCGCCACTCACGCGGGTCAGAAGGATTCGCGACTACGTATAGCTGTGCAGGAGTGGGTCGCGCGGGCTCACAGTTGGAGCAGACCTCCACTATGAGCAGGGACTGACTCTGTTCGATTCACACTATTGTGGTTAACCTGCTTTGGTTGCCTGGCTTCCATGGACACCTGATACCCTCTGCTACAGTAGGAGCGGGTGCCCAGCGGTGTGCTCTGTGCCGTCTCCACGGGCACAGAGCTCCCCGCTGTCCATTTGGACTCGAGGTCAACATCAAACACACGTGCCAAAAGCCGTCATGTGGCCCATGCTCGGCCACATGTGCCGTATGCGACGAGGTCGGGCATCAGCCAGACAACGTTGATGTGAAGATCATTCGAGGCGCGGCGCCGCGGTGGACGTGCCCCTCCTTTAACATGTCGGATATGCCGACTCGTTTTCATCCGAAGCTCCGCCACCTCCCTCCCACCGAGCGCAGCAATAAGGCAGCGGCGAAGGGGCACAAGCGCATGCTTTCCGAGATTGTCCCGGAGGACGGCGAACGATTTCGGTCGCGCGTGGCGCGGTTGAATTTCATCGACCTCACGGGGCTGGGCGGAGCGGCGGCATCCCCGGCTGTGCGAATGGCGGGGGGCGTGGCGGCAGCCCTGGAGGACGAAGGGGCTCCCCGGGCAGCGGCGCGCTCGATGGGAGCATTTGTGTCCGATTTTGCCTCTCAATCGCCAGGTGGCAGATGTCAGCCAATCCCGGGGCCTGTTGGGGCGGCAGAGGGGGCGGGTCGGGCCAGAGAGACGGTGATCGACGCTTTGAAGAAGGTACTTACAGTGGCACCCAAGTACTCTGCCGGCACGCGGTCGGTTGCCCGGCGACGCAACCATGAGGCAGGCTTGAGCGGCGGCCGCTCGAGTGTTCCTGAGGAGGTGCTGGGCAGCGCACACCCTTTTTTCAACTCCAAGGGTCGGGACGTGAAGCGTGCCCTGCAGCGGTACGTCGTGCTCCCGGACGGGCCGGAGCTCTCTTTAGTCCAGGCTGCGATGACAAAGTTTGTTGGACCAGGGATGGTGTATACGGATGCATCCATGACCTGTGGGGAGCTTACATGCGCGCAGGTGTGCGCGGCGCTCATGGAGAGTGCGGAGAGCGTCTGCCTGACTTTGCCAGCTGTGTGTTCTTTGATGCGTCAGTTCATCGCCGAGCTCTGGAGTGGGGATGATGACCTGCAGCAATATTTTGATGACCCCGCCGTACCGTAACCCGCTCAGCGCACGGCAACTTCTGAGTAGTGTGATAGAACTTGACCTGACCACTGTTCCCAACATTGTGTCTCTCTTCCTGTGAGCGCCATAAACGCGTGGGACGTGCTCAGAATCGTTTTCTGACAGCGGGAGCGTTCTCAGCGGCCCTGATGTTCCCGGTGTAGTGTAGGGGGAGCTCTCAGTCTGGTTTTTTTCACTCGTTAGGGCCCGCGCTCGCATCTGGTTAGCACTCACTCTGCGAGTGAGGATATTGCAGCGAGTACTTTCTTTGCTTGTGGGACAGTGATGACCGAATGCTGTTCCGTTGGTGTTGTCGGTCAGAGCTTCTCCGTGGGGCACCTTCTTCGTCGCAGGTGACCATCTTGGAGATGGGGAATGTATTTTTTTTTACGGCACGTAGAGATTGTAACGCCTCACAGCAGCGCGAACAAACCCACGGCACATGTCCCCGGTGACGTGTATTAGCATACTATGGTTGCCATTGGCCACGCGTTAAACTGTTCTGGTGAGGACCAGCGCCGGAGCCAGCTGCTGCCCACAGAAAAGACATCCTCGATGGGGTTGAAGTCCGGGGAGTATGGGGGCAACAACAGCACAAAAACACCCGCAGCCCTCACCCTTTTCAGGGCCACTTCGTCCTGGATACAGGCGTTGTCGAGCACCGGCACACACCCCCGCGGTTGGACATCCCCACCCCCCTCCACACACGCCGTCATGCCAGACAACACAAGGGTGGTAAGAAAAATGAGGAAGTCAATAGACGTCTGCCCCGGAGGTGGGCGAGTTATGAAACCGTCGAGCACGCGGTCTTGAGCCATGGAAACAAAAAAAACTGGTCCTGGCCCCCGCGGACGACGCCACGTACATCTGAGACCGCGCGCCACGCACCGACCACGCCCACCGCCACTCTGCCGCACTCCCCACCCGATGAGCTTCGTTCACATAGACGCGGCAGATCAGAGGGATCTTCCATTGGGAGGCCACCCAAGCAACCCGCTGGGCCTCGCTTCGCGTAAAAAAAGCCTTCCCAATAATCTTGCGCGTGTAGCCGATCCGGTCCAGGATTCTCCCAATCGACGCCGGAGACACCTGCGCGGCGCCGTCCACGGCCACCGTCAGCGCGTTCACCGCCTCCGCCAGCTTGTCCATGAAGAGCTCGGGCTGCTCTTGCACGGCCAAGAGGACGGCACCTCGCAGCGTTAGGTCTTCCTCCACGTTGTCCGCATGACGATTCCACTGCTCGGGGTCATGGTTAAACTCGCTACCAGAGTCCATGAAGTAGCGCAGGAAGCGCCGCGCCGACCGCTCACAGAGCCGCAAGCAATGATCGGCGTCCGTAACGCTCTTGCCGTCAAGACACACCATGCGCACGAGGTGCTGCCGCGTCTCGAATGAGAACATTACGAGGGCGGGGTGGAGGCAAATGTCAGGGAGTGGAATAGGGGGCTGGGAGAGCAAGGAGAGAGGTATGGTGGGGAGAGTGCAAGGAAGGGGGACTCGCAATTGGGGCACCAGACGCGGAGAAATCTGCCAGCCAAAAGAGCGGGGCAGTGGAAACAAGGACAGGGTGAGCGCAAGAGCGCAAGCTGAGAAGAGGTGACAGCACAGACTGATGTGGTGACGTCAAATGCAGCGGATTCCCCCCAGCAAGTCGATCCCACCGGCACTTCCAGGCAGCCTGTCCTGCTCTCGGGTCTCCTGCTTTGTACAAACAGTCAGTTTTCTCCAGTCTTGCTCAGTCCGCGGTGGTTCTGCCACAAGCACCGCCCGAAGCCGGAAACAGAGCGTCTAAGGACTGCATGGGGGACAAGACAGTCCGTCAATACAAGCCGAGAGGCCTAGTTATCGACATGTGTAGCGGAATGAAGGCCCATGACCGGACAGCTGGTGCTCCGGTTTCACATCGAGGGGCCCGAAAGACTGAGAAAAGATATATTCGACATCAAATACCGCATGGATGCTCCACACGATATTTCCAGTTTTTGCCTCAGCCTTCATGAAAGTCACAATTGTCCACAGTACAGCGTTTCGTTGTGGACAGGCAAAATTGAGCAGACTGCAACATAACACGTGTTTCCATCTTTTACAACGAGTGCCATCATCGCTAAACCGTACCACTCTACTGGGGGTGCACAGGGGTGTACTGGGCGTGCTGGGCGTGCTGCGGAGTACGCCGTGGCCCGAAAATCGTACTCCCGATCTGGAATTGTTGCTGGCCCGGACGGCCTCGCTCGTGCTGGCCACGAGGGAACGCGGGCTACAAGTGCAGCCCGCATCAATCCACAACGCTGGCGAGGAATTTGTATGATGTAGCCCCTCAGAAAGCAGGCTACAAGTCGATCGGCTTTCCCGAGAATTGCAGCTCCTGGGACGATTCAATGCCTGCGAGCGGCGGCTGGTCACGGATCAACTGTGGCCGCTGATTGCTGGATTCTAGGGGACTGGACTGTCTAGTACGTAAGTGGCCCTCATTGATCCTCGATCGAATGACCAGAGCGTCACATCTCGCAACGAGGAAGACATTTCGCAACGAGGAACCCAACCCAATGTGGCCCTCAACCGCTCAGCCGCGCCCATGTCATGCATCGGCGAGCACAGAAGCGTATTCGGCCCCGCGCTGGCACCGTGATTCTCATTTTGGGTCACTGTGAGGCGCCATACCGGTCAGGAGTCACATGAGTACAGCTCATCTCGGTGAGCCTGTGGCAGGCCGCGATCTACCAGCGCGCGTTGATTGGTGCCGCGAGGGCGCCCTCTCGGTGGAGAGGAAGGCCTCCCAGGTTTCTTTCAGATTTTGTGTCGCAGCCGGACGCCAAGGGAGCACCTCCTGCTGCCGTTTTCCTCTGGATCGTGTCATGGGGGGTCGAAAGACCTCTGAACGGGGACTGCGTGGCTGCGCACACCGCAGGAGAGAGGCTGGAAGCAGGCCTGGAAAGAGCCTCTTGGCGAGACACATCGCACAAGAGGGCCTTGCTTGGACGGTGCCCCCCCTCACATCATCCATTGGTCTACCGTCCGTTTGTGTGGCTTAAGTGGTCAGCTCGTCTCTAGTACCACCTTGCATCATCGCGCGCCCGTCAGGGACCGCCACCCCCCCCCCGTCCCCACTACCGCCCACCGCCTCTCCCGTGCCCAAGCGCTGCGGTTTCCAGACCCCTCCCACTCGGTCTGATACCACACAGAGTAGATTCCCGGACACAGTGCAGCCTCTGGGAAGAGAGAACCCTTGTGTATCGACCGTGGATCAGCCCGTCGCGCTTTTTCCACGGTCGGATCAGCCCGCCGTCCCACTACGACCAGCACCTGGACCATTGCTCTCGGTGGTGCTGACGCCTATGTTTTGCTGATGTGTGTACCGTAGCACTTGCATCATCTCTTGTTATGGGTACAGGTGATTACCTGGAGTATTGCGCGTCTTTTTGCACTCATAAGGTGTCTTGCTGCGTCCATGTCTGAAGAAAACTGCTCGCTATGTATATGTGCCGCTGCCTTGTACGGCGCCCATCTCCGCCTTACTGCCCGGTACTGCCCCGTACTGCCCCATGTTACTCTGTTCTCACCGATACGGCCCCGTACTGCACCTTCATCTCATGTACTGCCCCGTTCTTTAGCCATCCATGCAGGTGAACAGAGGAGCGGCCAAGGCGGTGGTGGGGCGACTCGCGCGCGGAGCAGGGCGAGTGGTGAACGCTGTGTGGGCGGCGCCGGCGGGGAGAGGGGCGACAGGAGTGAAGAGCACGGAGGGGTTGTCTGGGCTGGTGCCCGCCGAAAGCGCACCATGCCTCTTTGGTGTCAGTGCTTCAACTTCCGCCGAGCCGCGTTGGTTGGACGCAGGAGTAGGGACGCGATCATACCTGGACCTTTGTGCTCTCGGGGGCGAGACTAACGTTCTGGTGTGTGTCTGGTGATTACTCATGCTTGTGTCGTTGTCTGTCTGGTGGTTACCTTCTTTCCGTAGACTTGTCTACTGTGGCCATCTTGTACGTAGCTTTACCTGTTAGTATTGGGCGCGGGGGGGGCGACGGAGAAGTCGACGCGGGAGGGGAAGCGTGGTGCTGGAAAGCGGTCTGAAAGAAGTATCAGACCCATTGGGCTGCTGTCCCGCCCCACCCGGTCCCTCTCGCCTAGGAGGCGTGAAAGCGCATGTAAAACGTATCCTTTTACTACATCTTTCTCTACCAGTGTGGGACAACGTGGCGGAACCGCTGCCCCGTAGGACAGCGCTCCCGCGCGCGCTGCGTATCGAGTAGCCGTGCGGCTACGAATTTCCGCACGAGGGCGTCACGTAACTCCTGGGTAGCTTTATGAAGACGTCCTGTCGGGTGCCTCTGGGTGCCTCCGGGTGCCTCTAGAATGCCTCCGGGTGCTTCTAGAATGCATACTGCGAGCACGCAAGGTGCGCACATGGCTCCCGGACAGGTCTCTGATCAGTGTCAGATCGTACTGGAGGCCAATCTTGCGAGTCTGGGACCTTACCCATTTGGACGAACACTGTGGAAAAGAGGGGTCCAGTACGCGACAAAACACAGGCAAATATCACGCTGGGGACACGTTTGGGATCGTTTCAGATCAAGCTGCAATTCTGCTGGCCAAGTCCCAAGGGCGTTCTCAGTACGTGGTACAGTTTCGCGACGATGTTCACGCTACAAGATATTGTGCTGCAATATGCCATCTGACAAGAAATTCTTGAGAAAACGGGCTTGCGTGCGCCCACGCTTGCAGAAGCACTGCGCGGTACACACTAGCTTGTGCGTTAATGAAATGCGGGCCTCCGGTAATCTTTTTTGAGAACGAGGACACGGCCGGATGTGAAAATGAAGAAACACTACGAGTATCGGGCAAAACCTTTGACTCTCGCGCCATGCTTTTCAGTGGAAGCGACTTGAGATGACTTCTCCCACTAAGTGTGGTCGTCGCAGGTTGGCGACCGTTTGCTACGGACTCACGGTCTCTGCTCCGCGGACGAGATCCTCTTCATCGCCAGCTGCGTCAAACGTACTGTGACGACGGCTTGGCCAGAATCTTTTGGTACTCGCGGCAGAGCTTCTCGTTCGCTCAAGGACACTATAGACGTACGTTGCTCGGTGTCAGTTTTAAGGCATGTAAATACCCTGTTTTTTCGCGGTCGTTGCCTCACACTATGAAAACTGTCCCGATCTGTGTGCGAACGAAACTGGTTCGGTTGCCTCCTATGGTCTTATGTAAGGCTCCCCTCATCGACTGCATGGGGGCTACGAATTCAAATAATCAGCTTTTGAAGTAAGAAGCGTAGTTGCATCAGGTGTTCCAGTGCAAGACACAGTGGCCATGACCGGTCCCGCGACGCCCATCCACCACCGCCCCCGCAGCGGCTGCGCGCCCGGTATGCCGGCCACCACCTCCACCCGAATTGCAGTTGGCCGCCAATCAGCGGTGCCGACGCTGGCGTCGACCGGCGGCACGGGCGCAGGAACAGTCGATGCTGACTCTATCGTGTCGGCGACGGGCGCCCCCCGGTTTATCGATCTGGGCGGCAACGGCATGTGCAGGAATGTCCCTTCCGATCCCTGTGCCAATAGTGACGGCTGTCTTGCGACAGTGTGAGTGCGTCACGGACGGCCTTTCACTGCCGCAGCCTCTGATACCGCGTTCCCGCCGCCGTGTGCAAAATTGAATGAGATCAAACAACTTGTATCCTGCAAGGATAACTTCGAACAATAAGAACTTGTTTCTGGACCCAGACGACTGATCCTGCTTGCTGGACCCGGAAGAGCGGTCCCGCCAAACTCAACCGCGCGAGTGTCAAACAGCAGAAGAGACAAAACTACTTCCAATAACGTGGAAAATAGCAAAACATTCAACCGCTTTCCGCCTCCTCATCCGACTGACTCTGATACTCACTCACCTCTTAGCTCTCATCCGAGCCCCCGCACATCCAGTCGCTCTGTTCTAATCCGCCAACGTCGAGCCTCTACTCAGTCTGGGCAGCTACATCCTGTAGGCGGCGGTAGTAGTCTTCCATGACATTTGCATGGTTCTCGTAGCGACATTAGGCCTCTGCCGTAATGTGCTGGAACTCCTGGTCGACCAATTCTTGCAATCGTGACATGGAGAAGTCCAAATTTTCCCGACGAAGGACGCCCTTGATGGTGGCCCAAACTATTTCGATGGGGTTCAGCTCCGCGTGAGATACCGGTGACGTGAGGATGGCCACGTCAAATTTCCGTACCTCTCCGCCAATTGTCCCCAGCCCAATCATGCGGAAAAAAATCGTGGGCAGCCAGCCAATCGGCAAGCACGGCCTTGCGCATGCTCCTGCTGGCTGGTCAGGTGTTGTTCGTCAAAAAGAGATGATAGGGCACTCGAGCAACCACCAGAAAGCCTCCTAGAAAGTTTGGTAGAACCTGGTTTTCCAGCCACATCGTCGGCAGCCGCGCCCACCGCATCTCAGCCGCATCTCACTGCACTTCGGCTGCATTTCGCAGACCATCGCATT
>ENA-ORXC01001942-ORXC01001942.1-marine-metagenome-genome-assembly--contig:-NODE-1942-length-11626-cov-70.184085_pt1 | contig 11626 bp, 13 predicted proteins | sample MGYA00237865_ERZ511478 | MGnify/ENA metagenome assembly ERZ511478 | reverse complement strand
GTAGATGAAGCACTTGCAGAAACACCTTGTGTAGACAGTGTGCTCGTTGTAAAAAGAATACATACAGAAGTCGCAATGAAAGAAGGCCGTGATCACTGGTTACAGCCGCTACTAGAAAAAGCAAGTGCAACCTGTGAGGCAGTCCTTATGAATGCCGAAGACCCTCTCTTTATCCTTTATACATCTGGATCTACGGGTAAGCCTAAAGGGATGGTGCATACCACAGCGGGATATATGGTATATAGTGCATATACGTTTAAGAATGTTTTTCAATACAGACAAGGAGATGTATACTGGTGTACGGCAGATATAGGTTGGATTACGGGTCATAGCTATATCATTTATGGACCACTGGCAAATGGGGCAACTACAGTAATGTTTGAGGGTGTACCCACCTATCCAGACTGGGGTAGATTCTGGCAAATTGTAGAAAAACATAAAGTCACACAATTTTATACAGCACCTACGGCTATACGTGCGCTGGCCAAAGAGAGTCTTGATAATGTTACTAAGTATGACTTATCAAGTATTAAAATTTTGGGAACCGTAGGAGAACCTATTAATGAAGAAGCGTGGCACTGGTATGATGAAAATATAGGTAAAAAAGGAATCCCAATAGCAGACACCTGGTGGCAAACCGAAACTGGAGGTATTATGATAAGTCCTATTCCATATGCTACACCTACTATACCCACCTTTGCAACATTACCATTACCAGGGATACAACCATCACTTATGGATGAAAATGGCGCCGAAATCAAAGGCAATCAAGTAGACGGCCGTCTTACTATTAAGTTTCCTTGGCCAGGGATGGCGCGCACTATATGGGGTAATCACCAGCGATATAAAGAAACTTATTTTACCGCCTATGAGAACAGGTATTTTACGGGTGATGGCGCCCTAAGAGATGCAACAGGTTATTATAGAATAACTGGTCGTGTAGATGATGTTATTATTGTCTCTGGACATAACCTAGGTACCGCACCTATAGAAGATGCCGTAAATGAGCACCCAGCTGTTGCAGAGAGTGCCATCGTAGGTTTTCCTCACGATGTAAAGGGTAATGCCTTATACGGGTATGTGATTCTTAAAGAAACAGGAGAGAGTAGAGATCAAGATAACGTGCGTAAGGAGATTAACCAGCTTATAACAGAACGTATAGGCCCTATTGCAAAACTGGATAAAATTCAATTTACACCAGGATTGCCAAAAACAAGGTCTGGTAAAATTATGAGAAGAATACTCCGTAAGATTGCTAGTGGCGAGAGCGAGCAGCTAGGAGATATAAGCACGCTGCTTAATCCAGAAGTTGTAGCGACTATAAAGGATAATGCATTACTATAAAAAAAAGTCCTAAGTAGTTGTACTTAGGACTTTTTATAAATTCTAGTTGTTATCATTGAGGTTATCTCTAGGTTGTACGTACTCTTTTTTATCTTTTACTTGATGATTTATTGCTTTACCGTGAGTAGCTTCTAGATTAATAGCTTGTTCTTTTTTACTAGTTTTCTCGGGATTAGGTGTTGTATTGCTCATAATTCTTATTTTTTGTTTACCTCAAGATACATTCATAAAATAGTGTTTGCCATACTTTTAAAACTCTTTAACCTCTACTTGTTAATAAGTGTAAAAGTGGTTAAGTGAGTGTGGTTGTAGTAAGATAGATTAACTTTGTACTACTAAAAACATTTGCTATGAAATCTTCATTTTCTGATATCATAAATTCTGACACTCCTGTGCTAGTAGACTTTTTTGCTACTTGGTGTGGGCCGTGTAAAACGCTTGGACCTATTTTAGAACAAGTAAAAGACACCCTAGGAGATGGTGTGAAAATTGTAAAGATTGATGTAGATAAAAACCAACCGCTGGCAGCAAAGTATCAAGTGCGCGGGGTACCTACAATGATATTGTACAAAAATGGAAAACAGGTCTGGAGACAGTCTGGTGTACTAGACAAGACGGCACTGGTTGATATCATTAAAAAATCATAATATGATTTTATTAATTTCTCCAGAGCAAACCACCCCAGATGAGATAGAGACGCTTCACCATTTATTTGAAGCAGGTTTAACACATTATCATTTTAGAAAACCTGAAGCAAGCCTTGATGAACATATTACATACCTCAATCGAGTAGACGCTCAGTATCACAACCGTATAATGACTCATAACTATCACGAGGAGCTTTGTAAGAAGTTTGACTTGCGCGGTGTGCATCTTGAAGAAGCAAAGTGGAGAGCTCAAGAAACTCGGTTAGAAGGGTATGTTTCCGCTTTCGCGAAAGCGAATAAAAAAGTATCATCATCATACCACGAGTTAGAAGATCTAGAAGCTCAGTCTGTAACTTTTGATTACACAATTCTAAGTCCCGTTTTTGCCGCTATTTCAAAAAGTGATATGCAAGGTCGTGGGTTTAATGTGCGAGCTAGCGAGAAGTTTATTGTAGGGATGGGAGGTATTAATGCCGTAACCACGCCAGAGGCAGTAGCACTTGGCTTTAAAGGAGTAGGCGCTCTGGGAGGTATATGGAATGCACAAAACCCTGTGGCTGCATTTGTAGAAATGCAAGAAGCTTTTAAAGAGGCAAATACATAACCTATAGTATATTTGCAGTATGGCAAAAAGAGGAACACCAAAAAACACAAAGAATAAGGCAAAGCATTCTAAACTTATGGATCGCAAGAAAAAGAAAGAGCGCGAAAAAAGAGAAGCGAGCCAAGAGCGACTTAAAGTTGCCAAAGAAAAAATGAAAGCTCTTAAAGAGAGTGAAGAAGAATAAAAAACATCCTACGGGATGTTTTTTTTGTTGATAGTTAATTGTTTAGGTAACAAATAGGCTTTTGTTGCGTCTTTATAAAAACCTAGGCAACCATTTTAATTTTTGTTGCGTCTATATATAAAATAGCAATCTTATGACGGCACTTATAAAATTTATCTTAACACTCCTTATAGGTACATATGCAGCTGCAGCAGTTGCACAATCATTTAATGCAACAGTACACGACGCGCGTACTAATGAACCTATCCCGTTTGCCACCGTAAAGCTGTCTAAAAACACTGGTACCATTACAAATGAGGAAGGCATCTTTACCATAGGAGAACGTAAACTAGCAAGTCTTAAAGACTCTGTATATATCTCTTCTATGGGATATGAGGAGGTAGCTATTTTACCTAAAAAGGTAGGAGATACAATTATAAAATTAAAGGTAAAGACTAACGAGCTAGACAACGTTTTTCTTACCAATAATCCGCTAGAGGTAGAAGATATTATAGCGCGTGTAAAAGAAAATATTGCCACAAATTATCCCAACACACTTACCGAGAAAAAAATATTTTTTAGACAATCTGCGTCTAATACTATGGATAAAATGGATGTTGAGGTAGAAAAGACAACCATTCCAGAGTTTAATCAAGCATTTATGGACAGCCTGGTGGGAGCGGTCGAAAAGAAAAGTGATTATTACAGTGAGTCTGTAGGTACGCTTGCTGGCAACTATAACAAACAAAAACTTGTTATTGATAAAGCGGCAAAGCTCTATGATAAAAGTAAGAAAGATGTAGGTGTAGAGAGTTTTGGTAAAAGACTGGAAGAGATTGTGGAGAAGAATGTAAAAGCAGATTCATATTTTAAAATCAAATCTGGAATTATAGGCACAACCATAGAGGTAGACGACTCTACAAAGATGGGGAGCTCAAACGGCGGACTCAAAATTGAGGTAGATACAGAGCAAGAAGAAAATGATAAAGAACAAGCCATCACAGCGAGTATAAAGTCTGATCTTTCTGATCTTTTTGAGGCGATGTTTTATAAAGAGGACACAAAGCTAGATTTTTTAACAAAGTCTAACCGTTACCGTTTTACAAAAAGAGAATTTACATCTATAGGAGATGCTATTGTTTATGTGATAGATTTTGAACCTAAGGGAAGAAAAGATTTTAAAGGCACCCTGTACATTAATACAGAAGACTATGCGGTAATGCGTCTAGAGTATGAGAATGTGCGTAAGCTCTCTAGCTTTGGGATGTTCGGGATAAGCTATAAAAAGTACTTGTATAGAGGCAAGAGCATCTATGCAAAAGATGAAAATGGAGGCTACTCACTGCGATATATGGAGCTAGAAGATGGTGAGAAAGTAGGGATAGATAGACCACTTAAAATCATCGAAAAAAATAAAAACGTAGCAGGCCGAAGAAAACAAAATGAAGTTGCAATGGAGATAGAGTTTGCAACTACGAGTTACTCAAAAAAAGAGCTTGTCGTGTTTAACTCTGTCGTAATAGACGAACCCGCTTATAAAAATGTAACAGAGAGTGAAGAGCTAGAAGCGACCTACTTACCTAACTATGATCCTAATTTCTGGAAAGGGTACACGATTATGGAGCCTAATGCGGCCATACAGAGCTTTAAGTCAGAAAGTAAGTAACAATTCACCTCCCAAATCATAATTAAGATAATGCCAGCATACTATCGAGAGTAGCTGGCATTTTTATGTATACAGGTCTAAGGGGGCTTTTAGTATCTTTACTTTATGGAATTAGTATTTATAGGGCTCGCAATAGGAGCGGTACTCTCATATTTTATATACAACTGGTTTTCTGGCAAATCAAAAACACCAGATGCCCACGCACAATCTGTAGTGCTTATGGAGCGCATACGCACGGTATGTAAGTTCATAACCGTAGAAGGCGATTTTGCCGAAATATATCACTACGAGGGCCTCAAAAATAAATGGATGAACCTCTTGCTAGGATCAAAAAAAGCTATTGTACTCATAGATGCAAAGGCGCACATAGGTTTTGATCTTACTAAAATAAAGATGGAGGCAGATGATAAGAATAGAACCATAAAACTCTTTGGCTTTCCAGATCCTGAGTTACTATCTGTAGAGACAGATTTTAAGTATTATGACAAGAAAGAAGGCTGGGCAAACCCTTTTACTAGTACAGATCTTACCGAGATTAATAGAGAAGCAAAGCAGCACATACGTGACAAAATACCACAAAGCGGCTTGTATGAAGAGGCAAAATCTCAAGCACTTGAGACGGTGCAATTAATGCAAAAGCTGGTAGAAACCATAGGGTGGAAACTAGACTACTCATCACTAGAAATATCTGACACTACAACGAGTAAACCTAAAATAGAAGCCTAGTGATACATCTCATTACAGGTAACACTGGCGCGGGTAAAACAACCTATGCCCTCGCTCTTAAAAAAGAGGTAAAAGGTGTCATATTCTCTATAGATTATTGGAACAAGACGCTCTTTCTAGATGACAAGAAAGAGACAGATGGTGTAGACTGGTTTTTAGAACGTATTAACCGCAGCGATGAGATGATACAGTCACTTATCATCCAGTTACACGAGGCAGGTACGCCAGCTATACTAGATTTAGGATTTGCAAAAGCAGATAGGAGAGCACGTTTTTACGCTTTCGCGAAAGCGCAACAAATCCCTTTCCAGTTACACTTTTTAGACATAGATAAAGAAGTTAGACAGCAGCGCGTGACGCATCGCAATCTAGAAAAAGGAACGACATATCAATTTGACGTCTCACCAGCCGATTTTGAATTTATGGAAACTTGGTTTGAACCGCTCACAAGTGCAGAGCGTAAAATCGCATATATCAAAAAGGGATGAATATAGAGGCCTTTAGAGAATATTGTATGAGTAAAAAAGGCGTAACAGAAGCGTTTCCCTTTGATGCAGATACGCTCGTTTTTAAGGTAATGGGTAAGATGTTTGCCGTGTGTGGACTAGAGCGCGTGCCTCTAGCTGTAAACCTTAAATGCGACCCAGATCGCGCTGTAGAACTGCGTGAGATGCACGACGGCGCCATTACTCCTGGCTGGCATATGAACAAAACACACTGGAACACCTGCGTACTAGAATCGCTACCCGTCTCGTTACTTATTGAGCTTACAGACCACTCATATAACCTAGTGGTTTCAAAAATGACAAAAAAACTTCAAGCCGAGTTAAAGGCGCTATAATATGAATACACCTACTACCTTTTATAAGGATCAAATAACACAACACAGTCAAGAATTATCTAAAGTCAAGACAAAACTCAATGTGTCAAGTACTGTGCGTCTTGCCGTTTTTATAGCTACTGGAGCTGGTATATACTTTAGTCTAGGTAATACACAATTGCTTATAGGTTGTATACTATTGGGTATTGTTGCTTTTGTAATACTAGTGGGGCGTCATAGTAAGTTACAGCACGAGCGAGATCTCCTTAAAGCACTAATAGCGCGTAGTGAAGTAGAACTTAAAGTACTAGAACGAGATTTTACAGATTTACCAGATGGGAGTGAGTTTCATAATCCGGAGCATTTATATAGTCAAGATATAGACCTTTTTGGCCGTGGATCTTTTTATCAATACTTTAATCGTACAGCGCTACAGAGTGGCGCTGCAAGACTTGCAGAGATGATGCTCTCTAATGATACACAAGAGATTAAAAAGAAGCAAGAAGCCGTAAAGGAGCTTAGTACACTTGCCACCTGGAGACTTAGATATGGAGCTATTGCATCACTTGTAAAAACAGATGTCTCTGCACAGGCTGTTGTAAGCTGGTTACAAGAGTATACCACTTTTGTACCTAAGATGATGAAAGTTTTTACAAAGGTCTTTTCTGTAATTTCACTGGCAGTAGTTGGAGCTTATTTTTTAGGGTTTATTGCCGGTTGGTGGGTATTTGTCATTTTTGGTATTGGTTTATTAATAAGTGGGCGATATGTAAAAAACATAGGGTTACTTTCGGCTCATACAAGTGCTATACAGACTACATTTACTCAATATGCAAGTTTACTTGCAGAGATAGAAGCTCAAGAGTTTACGAGTACACTTCTTAAAAACAAAAGAGAAAAAGTCATTACAGAAGCACAAGCAAGTTCTGGTATTTTAAAAAAATTCTCAAGACACCTTGATGCCCTAGATCAACGTAATAACATATTAGTAGGGCTTATAACTAATGGGTTTTTTCTGCGTGATATAGGCGTTGTGTACAAGATAGAAGACTGGATTACTACAAATCGAGAGGCGGTAAATGACTGGTTTGAGGTGATATCATTTTTTGATGCTTACAATAGCTTGGGTAATTATACCTTTAATCATAGTCATCACGTCTTTCCAGAAATTGTAGCAGCTGGAGAAACCTTACGTGTAAAAGGAGCGGCACACCCGCTGCTAGATCCTGCCATTGCTGTGACTAATGATATTACTATAAAAGATGATGAGTTTTTTATAGTTACAGGAGCAAATATGGCTGGTAAAAGTACTTTTTTACGCACCGTCGCTTTACAAATTGTAATGAGCAACATAGGCTTACCTGTTTGTGCCAGTGAGGCAGTTTATAAACCCATAAAACTCATCACTAGTATGCGCACCACAGATAGCCTTACAGATGATGAGAGTTACTTCTTTAGTGAGCTCAAGCGCCTTAAGTTTATAGTAGATGAGATTGTAAACGAGCGCTATTTTATCATACTAGATGAAATTCTAAAAGGAACAAATAGTACAGATAAAGCTGCTGGCTCCCGTAAGTTTATAGACAAGCTGGTAGGTAATGGAGCAACGGGTATTATAGCAACACACGACTTAAGTCTTTGTGAGGCCGCAAACGATCTTGCAGAGGTAAAGAACTACTACTTTGATGCACAGATTATAGATGATGAGCTATTTTTTGACTATACCTTTAAGGAAGGCATTTGTCAAAATATGAATGCAAGCTTTCTTCTTAAAAAGATGGGTATAGTAGATTAATACAAATAATGCAAAAGTGGATAGTCTAACTCAAATAGTACTAGGTGCAGCCGTAGGAGAAGCTGTTCTAGGTAAAAAAGTAGGTAATAGAGCAATGCTCTGGGGAGCCATAGCTGGTACCATACCAGATCTAGATGTGGTGTGGAGATATCTTACAGATACTATTACGGCAACAGAGATGCACAGAGGCTTTAGCCACAGCATCATTTTTGCACTCATAGCCGCACCGTTTTTTGGGTGGCTTGTCCATCAGATAAAAAAGCGACCAGACGTAGGCTGGGCGGGCTGGTCAAAACTTTTCTTTTGGGGCCTGTTTACACACCCGCTTTTAGATGCATTCACTACTTGGGGAACACAAATATTTTGGCCCTTTCACTGGAGAGTTGCTTTTAATAGCATTTTTGTGGTAGATCCTTTATATACACTACCATTTCTCATATGTGTTATTGCGGCGGCTACAAGGGGTAGAGATACGCTTTCGCGAAAGCGTACTAACAACCTAGGTATTTATCTTAGTACGGCTTATTTATTACTTACCGTTCTCATGAAATTTGCGGTGCATCATAAAGTAGAAGCTTCATTGCAAGAGCAAGGAATCACGTATACTAAAATCTCGACCAGACCTGCGCCGCTCAACACGGTTTTATGGAATATTAATGTAGATACCCAGGATGCTTACCTTATAGGTGATTACTCGTTTTTTGATTCTCAACCTATAGTTTATAAAACGTTTCCTAAAAAAAGAGCGCAAGCCCAAAAGTGGATTGAGACAGATGAGGTACAACGCCTCATTACCATTTCTGAAGGATGGTACATTTTAGAAAAAGAGGAAGAGAGCTGGGTTTATAATGACCTCCGTTTTGGCCTCATTACAAATGATGATAATGATAGTCAGTTTGTGTTTAGATACCTTCTTACAGAAAATGATGGTACCATAACCGCCACCGAAGACCGACCTAAACCAGAAAATGGAAAGAAGCTACTCATAGATTTATGGCAACGACTTAAAGGTAACTAGTCATCAAATCTTCCAGGGAATTGTTGCTGTAAAATTTTCATTAGACTCTCTTTAGTAAGCGGCTTGTTATCAAAGTGACACAGTAAAGGATACTTCTCAGCCTTTTGCTTATCTACTGGTGATGTTGAGGTCGTGAGCATTGCGATAACAACACCTGCTTTCTGGTTAATTTCTAGATTTTCATAATGTTCTAAAAACTCAAAACCATCCATACCCGGCATATTTATGTCTAAAAAGATGAGGTCAGGTTTTGGGTAGTCCTCATCTATTAATGTTTTGAGGTATTCTAGTCCTTCTTCACCAGAGTATTTTATTGTCACTTTTGCGGTTACTTTTGCTTTTTTAATAACTCTTGAGTGCACAAAATTATCTGACTCAGAGTCGTCTATAAGTAATATCTCTCTTAGTGGTTGCATATGGTTATTTTTTTAAAGTAAAAGTAAATGTGCTTCCTTCACCTATAGTAGATGATACGCTTATTTTACCTTTATGAAGTTCTACAATTTTTTGACAGAAAGCGAGACCTATGCCTGTACCCTCATAATCTTTTGCACTATGAAGTCTGGTAAACATATTAAACACTTTCTCTAGATGTTCTTTTTTTATACCCAATCCATTATCTGTCACTTGAAATTTACAGTAGAGTTTTGTTGAGCTCACGCTTATGTGAATTTTTGGATCACGCTCTGGTGGGGTAAATTTTATGGCATTAGTAATAAGGTTAGTAAATAGCTGTCTTAGCTCTACTGGGTAACCCGTTACAACAGGTAGATTGTCGTGAGTGATTGTAGTATTAGTCTCTTCAATTTTAGACCCAAGATCTATTTTAATTTCTTCTAGTAGTTTTGATAATTCAACTTTAGAACGTGTTCCAGATCTTCCTAGTCTACTATAGTTAAGGAGACCAGTTATAAGTGTTTTCATACGAGAAGTAGCACCTTTTATAAAACCGAAATAGGTGGCAGCCTCCCCGTCTAGCTTGTCTGCATAATCTTCTTCAAAAAGGTCTATAAAATTATCTACTGTACGCAATGGTTCTTGTAAGTCGTGAGAGGCAATGTATGCAAACTGGTTGAGTTGTTTATTCTTATTTTCCATCTCGTGTATGAGATCCTCATTCATTGCCATTTGTGCCTCTTTAAGTGCAATCTCATCATCTCTAGAGTGAACAAGTTCAATAAGTTTATCATTGTTTTCGGCTAGTCTTGAGAAGAGAGGTATAAGACGCTTCTTTACAGCATATACGTTATAGAGCATAAGTAATAATGCAATTACGAGTGCTATAAGACTTAATATGTATATGTTATCATATGTAGACTTGCGATCTTTTAAAATTTCATTTTCTTCTATGAGCATTACATTCTTCATACGCTCAATGTCTTCTATAAGCTGAAGCGTTTCTGCTCTTCCAGATTTTTTTCTGTTTTCTTCTGGAGTGCGTAATATATAGTTGTCTAGATTATCATTCATTCCCATAATGCGCTGGTTAAGTAGGCTGCGCATTTTTTTTAGGTTTTTAACCTGTATGGGATCATCTTCTATTTTTTCTTCTAGAGTTTTTAAGCGTTCATTGAGCTTTGCAACTTCTACCTTGTAGTCTACACGATAGTCGGGATCTTTACTTATGAGATAACCCCTTAGCTTGGTTTCGGCTTTAAGTATCGTTTCTGATACGCTATGTATTTGAGCTTTTACCTCGTTAGTATGCACAATCCATTTTTGTGAGTATTGTGATGCCAGGTAGAGCGCTCCTATAAGCAAGATGACTGCTAGGGTAGAAAAAAAGCTAAGATATAGGGACCTTACAATATTTTTAGACTGCGTTGTATCCATTAACTTATAGATAAAAACTTGAGCACTTTTTCTTTAAGTGATAAGATGGCTTCTTTATGCTCATAGGCTTCAAAGTCGTGATGACGTAAGTAGTCTGTAAGCTCTTTTTCTCTTGCATCCTTTTCACGTTGTCTCTCTAGACGTTTAATAAGCTCTTGCTTTTCTGAAATGAATTTTTCAAAAAGTGGAAGTAATTTTTGCTGTAAGTTGAGAAGGTTTTCTTTTAAGAAAAAACCAGAAGCTCCGCTCATTATAAGCTCGGCAGCTTTTTCTTCATTATTAAGATTTCCAGTGATGATAATGACTGGTATCTCTTTATTAAATGCTTTTACCTGCTTTATAACGTCAAAGCCTGTAAAACCTTCTAGGTTAAAATCACTTATCACGATGTCTGGTAAAAACTGCTTAAGAGCCACCGCAAGCGAGAGTTCCTTATCAGAAATACTAATTTCTACATTTGTGCAAAACTTCTTTATTTGCTTCTGGACTAAAAATGCGTCAGACACTAAGTCTTCTACAATAAGTATGCGCAGAGGAGTATCTATCATCTGTATGTGGTCTTGGTTGTTAACGTAAAGATATGTGTATTTAACACTTTATCGTCTTAAGATAATTATAAAAAACACAAGCGCCTAGATTAGAGATATATCATTTGGCTTTTCTAAAAACTGTGGGAGTAATTCCTTTTATAGATTTAAAGCTTTTATTAAAATGGGATAGCGTTTTATAGCCACATAAATCTGCTATACTACCTATGGTGAGATCGCTATCTGTAGCGAGATAAGTACAGGCCTTTGAGATACGTACTTCTGTAAGAAATGTAAAATACGTCTTATTTGTGCGCTGTTTAAAATATTTACAAAACCCGTGTGGCGTGAGTGCTGTGAGAGCGGCAAGTTGTGCTAGAGTAATGTCTTGGTGATAGTTGCTTAAGGTGTAGTCAAAGATGGCGCTCATACGCTTTCCATCTTTTTCAGAGATATCGCGTTCGTATATAAATTCAGATAGGG